>Ga0307992_1001754_pt1 | contig 12708 bp, 9 predicted proteins | sample EllFjometagen133_FD_203162 | JGI IMG/M metagenome (GOLD analysis project Ga0307992, IMG submission 203162) | Marine microbial communities from Ellis Fjord, Antarctic Ocean - #133 | ecosystem: Environmental > Aquatic > Marine > Unclassified | place: Southern Ocean | collected 2014-10-08
TATAGATCACAAATTGCCCTTTTTTCTTTGAAAAAACCAATTCTGCATCTTTCAATATCTTTAAATGAAATGTGATCGATGGCTTTGATATATCAAAATGATCTGCGATCTCCCCTGCCGACATACTCCCCTTTTTCAGTAGCACAAGTATTTGCCGGCGAGTATCGTCCGAGAGCGCGGTAAAAACTTTATTGAGATTTGACATCCTGTCTCCTTTAGTTATTTAGATAATAAGCTAATTATCTAATATCATCAAGGATTTTATTGAAAATTATTTGATGTCATCTCGACTGAAGTCTCGATGCTTGTCGGGACAAAATGGAGAGATTTTAAACACTAAACATATATAATGAATTTTGAGATTTCTCCATTCCACTCCGGTCTTTCGGGGTTTCGGTCGAAATGACATAAAAATAAAAAGAGGACGGTCACAACCGTCCCCTGCAATTTCAGAAATGAATTTGTATTATTTTAATAATTCTATTTCATCAGAATCATCTTCTTGGTATCAACAAAATTACCCGCCTGCAAACGGCAGAAATATATTCCGGAACTATAATGTGAAGCATCCCAATTTACTGAATGATATCCAGCAGTTTTTGATTCATCAACAAGTGTTGCGACTTTTCTGCCATTCATATCAAGTATTGAAAGATTAATATTGATGCTAGCTGATAACTGATAAGCGATAGCGGTTTTCGGATTAAAGGGATTTGGATAATTTTGTTCTAAAGTAATTGATTTTGGAATAAAATTATTTTGAATAGATGTTAATGTTACATCAAAGTTAAAATAATCCAATACACACAACATCATTGCATTTTGCAAAGAATCAGAACCAATACTTTCTAAGGGAAAACCCATATAAACAAGTTTTGCTTCTTCGGTAGATGTCCCAAAAGTCCCGGTATATTGCAATGCAGCGGAACCATAGGCGGCGCTATCTTTTTCGGTATAAAGCATACAGGGAATTGCACCATCCAAAACTTGAAAACCATCCGGTCTTGCAACATCATAAACTTTGCTACCATCATCAAATTGAAAATTATCAATACCATTAAAAAGTCCTGATATTAAACATTCGGCATTATACGTTCTTGTATCGGATTTTTTCCAAGCGGCCTTAAGATATTCATTGTAGAATTCCGCATCCAGATTTTCTCCCGTTACACCCTCAATGATCTGTGAACCTGAAATTAATAACTTTCCTCCAGACTCAAGATATTCTTTGATTATCTCTTTATTCTCAGAGATCATGATATTTGCATCTACTCCACATATCCAATCGATCATTGTGTAATCTCGCAATTCGATCTCAGTTTCGATAAGTGCTTCATCCGAAATGGCATCAAAACCCTGGCCAGCATCAGAAATATATTTCCCATGAACCCCGGCATAATCGTAGCTGTTCCCTATTATTCCTCTATCAAAACCTTGAATAAGCAGAATGGAATTATGAGATCCGTCCATTCTAAAAGACAGGACATCAACACATTTTGGTCCAATACCATGATCATTCTTGCCTGTTACTTTTACAAAATATTGTACATCTTGCAAAAGCGAATTAATGGTATCAGTGGGTTCTATTATTCTCAAAGTATCGTTAAAGCTTAACCCATCTTGGGAAAAATACAATTCATATCCATTGGCAAGATAAACCTCATCAATACGCACTTCAAGTTCATTATTTCCCAAAGAACGCAATGCAAACCATTCAGGTGCATCAAAAGGTTTAAGATCGGGCAATGCAGACAAATTTGTAAACAATCCTTCGTCTGTACCAACCAATGTATCATTTTCATTACAGTAAAAAGAACGCACGGCATCATTGCTAATATGCCAATTTGATGCATCTAAAACTTCCCAAGAATAATCTTGAAGATCCATGACGAGCATTCCTGCACCATTAAAATTCACACCATCAATATAGTGATATATGCCAGCATATATTTTTTGGTTATATTCCTGAATAAAATGGATGCCATCAGCCGGTAGACCCATCGTTTGGTCATATTTTGTCCAAGTTGTATCATAAAAGAACAATCCACCCTGACAGTAATTTGGAGCATAGGAAGATGTATATTCATCAAGTCCCAACCATAATCCTTGTTGATTTGCATACAAACTTCGGCACATCACAAGATCCGATGTTGTCGGTATCCCATTTGATTTGGAATAATAAATTCTAGAAGACGCATCACTTAAGGGTAGTGAAGTATCATAGCGAAAAACACCATCATCTGTACCAATCCAAACAAGCGTATCTGTTGCAAATATTGAATTGGTATAAGATGTTTGATAATTATCCGGCAGTGAAATATCGTGAGCTGTAAAGCTATTCGATTGAAATGAATAGGTATAAAGTCCGGTAAATCCGGCAATAAATATATTATCCGAATTGGTGTCAAAGGCTCTAACCCAGTTAGAGAAATAATCACCCGGAGGCAATAATTTATGTTGCCAATTTTTTCCATCGCGCGAACACGTGTATATGCCGTAATTTGTCGCAAACCAGACCTTGCCACCCATAATCTTCATATCATTAATATTATCATTCTGGGACATAACACCATTTTCTTTATTATACCGAAACCACTGGTTACTTAGGGCATGATAGCGCAGAGCACCATTACTCTCGGTTGCGACCCAATAGCCGTCATCATACGACTCAATATCCACAATAGAGTAATCGGAAAGAATATGATTCCAGGTTTGTGCAGAGAGTGGGAAAATTATAACTAATAATAAGATAAGAAAGTGTTTATACTTTTTCATTTTGTCACTTATCCTTTTTAATTTTTGTAGAGACCTGACCTTGAAGCTTCTGGGTTCATCTCTATATTTATTGCTTTTTTAAGAATTATTGGCCTTTTTTTCTTTCTTGTTATCAATGATCAAAAGAGTATAGAAAACTATCGCATTCGATGCAATTCCAACGATCAAGCCATCCACACCAAAAGGATTTTTCATAATTATATTCCAAATAACAACGCCTAATACGCCTGCAATCGCACCGGCAATAAAATGAGTGAATTTAACCTTTAAGCCCAAAATGGCAGATATCAACGGAATTAGAATAATGGGTGACCAAAAATTATATGCATAAATAAGAATGTCTAGAATACTCTTAATTTTTATTGCAAAAATGACAGAAATAGCTCCAACCAATATATTGATTAAACGTACATATAACATCTCAGTTTTTACACTCATTCTACTTTTTCTTAGAGGTGTAACAATATCATTAATAAATGACACGGAAGCCGCGTTCAGGAAAGAATCTGCCGAAGACATGACAATAGAAATAATACCTGCCACTACAATGCCACAAATACCAACGGGCAATACTTCTTTGATCACATATGGCATAGCTAAATTCGGATCAAGCCCCGGATTAAGAGTTAAGGCAACCAATCCAATAAGTCCTGTTATTGCAAAAAACGGAATAGAGAAGATACCACTCCACAAAGTTGCTTTGCGAGTATGGCTTTTATCTTTAGCTAAAAATAATCTTTGGACATATGGCGGAACTAAAGTTTCGCCTAATAAAAATGTTAAGAAAAGTGAAATGAAAACGGTGACTGTTTTAAGACCTCCCGGAAAAGCAAGATGAGTTGCCGGAATAGCAGCCTGAAACTCGCTAATTCCACCTATTTTCATAATACCAAATATTAAAGTTAATGGAATACCAACCGCGAGGACAATAAATTGAATAACATCAGTATAGACAACGGACCGCATTCCGCCAACAGTGGAGTATAGGAATACAATACCACACCCAATTAAAATTCCATACACTTGCGGTATATTTAAGAATACATTAAAAATATAGCCAATAGAGCCAATTTGAGCTCCTAAAATTCCGGCACAAACAATAACAGAAAAAACACCGGTAATCACTTTAGAGATCTTACCATAATGTTTTTCCATAATATCACCAACAGAAATAGCCGTCTTATAGTTATCCATATGCGGAGCAATAAATTTTGCAACTAATATTTCCTTAAGACTAAAGCCCCAAAGAGCAAAAATATTGACTATCCCAAAAAGAAACACTTTTTCGGCATTCCCCATAGAAAAACCACCACCAATGAATGAAGCGGAAAGAGTTGCAAAAATAATAAATGAACCAAAAGAACGTCCTGCTACCGAAAATTGGGACAGATCTTTTACTTTCCTACCCGCCAATAATCCTACAATTAAAATAATCACAAGATAAACAATTACAATGATGTTATCCATACCCTCTCCTTAATAAATAGTCCCCATAAATTATCATAATCGTCTCAATTATAATTGCAATCATGCTATAAGCCAAATACAAACTCCTAAATTGATATAATAATCTCAACAAGGGTCATGTTGGCTCCTTTTAAGCTAAAATAATCGTGATCACAAGATTACAGTATTTTTGAGAATATAGGTGTAATTGAGATTTTATGGAAGGGGTTTTTATATGGAATTTAAAGATCACTTTTATATATCTATAACACGGAAATATCGATGACGGTAATCAAAAAGTGACCGATAAAATTAACAGGAATTTATTAAAATATCATTTACGCAAAATATTTTATACCCGCGATCTCTATTAGCATCGCCATTAGTTGCTGAAAATGGTGTGTTCCAGCTATTTTTATCCCTTGATTTTTAAAAAAAATGTTGGTAAAATTATGTATACAACCAAAATAATCAGAACGGTCATTATGTCAGTGAACCTTTACTACATCCAGATCATATGTTTGGGACTCTTGATCCTCGCGGCACATTACGGCTCGCGCATCACCCGTCGCTTTGGCCTCGGCGTGGTGGTCGGCCAAGTGCTTGGCGGCCTGCTAGTCGGTCCGATTCTTATCTTCTTTATTGAACATCGTTTCCCGGGATATGGTGACGCATTGCGATCGTTACATTTTTTCACTTTCTTTTTCCTGAGTCTTATTGCTTTTGGTATCGGAGATGAATTGAATATTGAGAAAATACGTCACACGGGGCGCCATGTCATCATCCTAACAATCATTCAGGGAGGTATCACATGGATTTTAGTAACTGTTACTTTTTTTCTCCTTGGCTTCAAACCTATTGTGGCCCTAATTATCGGCAGTATCGGGATTGCGACGGCACCAGCATCTACTTTTGCGATCATGAATCGATTGAACATTGGCGGCAATATGCGTTCAATGCTGGGTGGAATGGTTGTATTTGACGATCTTCTGGAGGTATTGATATTTTCCATTGTATGTCAGGCAGCGGTTATCATGCAAGGATCTATGGCGCTCACTTGGCAGGGGCTTTTACTGCCGGTCGGGAAGGATTTTATATTTGCTTTACTCTTAGGTGCGGGTGTTTTTCTACTGGTGCGTCTTGGTGTCGCACGAAGATGGCTTAAGCCCAAAGGAAATAAATATGGGATAAATACTGTGCCGGGACCCGAATTCCTGTCTCGTCTGATCTCCGAGATGCCAGGTCCGTCTATTAATGTTTTTCTCATAGTAGCCGGCTGTCTATCACTTGGTGTGGGTCTTGCACTTCACTGGCATTTGCCCTTTCTAGTCACAGCCGTAAGCGCGGGAATACTGATCTCTAATCTGTATTCACGAGAAATATTCCGCTCACTCAGCATTCAAAGTGTGACATCTATGTTCACTCTTATCTTTTTTGTTCTTATCGGAGCGAATGCCGATTTAAGTTCGTTCCACCCGGAAAATTTTTTATATATCCTTGCATACGTTATTGCACGCAGTTCGGGAAAAGTATTTGGGACTTGGTTGGGCTGTAAAGTGACCGGACAGAGTAAAGAGCTTCGTCAAACACTACCAAAATTGATGCTTCCTCAAGCGGGTGTGGCCGCCGTTGAAGCATTCTATGTCGCGACAGTCCTTGGAGCTGATGGAAAGATCGTCCTCGGTATCATTATCCCGGGACTCATCGTGTTCGAAGTGGCCGGTGTGCTGATGTCGGAGCGGGCATTAGTTAAATGGCGCGCTTATGTAACGGGCATGGATGTTGTAGCGGACGAGGAGGATCGTATTCAGAAAAACATCCAAAAACGACGTATTACAGTCACTGATATTCTGCATCCGGAGTGTTTGCTGATACCCTTGAAGGCGTCGGATAAAGGTGAGGTTGTCTGGGAACTCGTGAATACACTGTATGCGACAGGTTTAATCGAAAATCCAGGAAAGGTGATTGGAATCCTGATGGAACGCGACCGTCAAGGGGGAAGCACTTTGGGACAAGGTATTGCAATGCCCCATGGCAGATTGCCGGAACTACAGCAGCCAGTTGTTGCGCTGGGAGTGTTGCCTGAAGACCAAAGCATTGATTTCGGAGGGTCTGCCGATGAATTTGCGGAGATCATCTGTATGGTCTTGTCACCGAAAGAGCCACCAGAATTACACCTAGAAGTGTTGGCTGCTCTTGCACGTTTACTTCAAAAAGAAGATGTGCGTGTTCTTTTGCGCCACGCTAAAAATCATGATGAAGCGATGAGTATTATCAGAAAATATTCAGACAGTTAATGCTAACGGAAGGACATTCTTTTCTCTTATATTCTTATCTCTTGTCTTACATCTTTTATTTCACGATTCACAACGAGTTACGAGTCACTCGTTACGGGTCACGAAAATCTCTCAATCATATAATAATTACTAGCACATATTAATTGCTTAACCACATTTTAATTTGTATTTTTTAACTAATAGAGGCGAACTTGAAAGAAAACAAAAAACAACATACATCATCCGACTGGGGCCATAAGGTCCTGCGTATTGTCAATGACGAACATTTATTAAATTCTGTGATCCCGGTTGCGGGTAAGGAATCGATCGATCATATTAAAATGGACGATCTGCAATACGAATATGAAGCTCTGAACATGGACGGCTGGCGCTATCAAATGGGCTTTGCTTTGGATGATGATTCTTTTTATCTCTTCTACAAGAAGCCTCTTGACAACGGGAAATAATTAGTTAATTAATAAAAATGGGAATAAGGTATAAAAGCATATAGGTCATTGACCGATTTTCTTTGATCAAATCTTTATACCCTACACCTCTACATCACTACCCCCAACACAGGGAGGGATTATGCATTTTAATTGGGATGTATTCATCAATCTTGGAATTATTTCTTTCGCTTTATTAATAGCGACTTTTATTCGTTCCAAAGTAAAATTCTTTCAGAAATTTCTTATACCGAATGCTCTGACAGCCGGTTTTATTCTCCTGCCACTCTACAACTATGTTTTCCCAATGTTGGGATTCGAACTGGGTTCACTCAAAGATCTGGCTTACCACTTTTTAGGTATGTCCTTTGTGGTACTGACCCTTAAAAATTCACAGCCCAAGGGAAAAGACAACGACGGTGCAGGACCCATGGCAGTCGGTATTCTTTTCCAATATTCGATCCAGCTTGTACTCGGGTTGCTTTTAACCGTATTCATTATCTATGCTGTCCGTCCGGGCCTCTTCCATAGTTTTGGCGTGTTCATGCCTTTGGGATTCGTACTCGGCCCGGGACAAGCAATGTCCATCGGTGAATCTTGGGGTACAATGATGTCCATTGAGGGATTGGGATCTGTCGGACTGACTTTTGCCGCCATCGGTTTTATTTTCTGCTGCTTCGGCGGAATTTACCTCATCAATTTCGGGATCCGCAACAAGTGGATCACCAAAGAAGAATTATCTTATATGGGTGAATCCGGAACACGACGCGGCATCTTCTCTCGTGAACGTAAAGAACGTCCGGTGGGTGGTTACTTAACGACAGAAAGTGAGGCCATCGACACGATGACCTTGCATACAGGATTGGTCATATTTACCTACTTCTTGTCATATTTATTGCTTCTCGGACTCACTAATCTTCTTGCTCTCATCGGGGATACCGGTGTTCAATTGGGTGACAGCCTCTGGGGTATTAACTTTATCTTTGCCGCTTTCACCGGTATGATCATGCGCCGCTTCCTTCTTTTGGTCAAGGCAGACCATCTCGTCGATAATTTAACTATGAATCGAGTATCCGGTTTACTTGTAGATATCATGGTCACAGCAGCCATTGGAGCGATCTCGATCGCGGTGGTACTGGATTACTGGTTACCGATCCTTATCGTGGCAGTTATTGGCGGTATCGTGTCAACATGGGCTGTGATCTATATCGGCTCGCGTATGTTCAAAACACACCGCTTTTTCAGGACATTGATGATCTTTGGTGTCTCAACGGGTACACTCTCTACCGCACTTGCGCTTTTACGTGTGGTTGACCCTGAATTCAAATCTCCGGTTATTGAAGATTATACTTATGGTTCGGGTATCGTTTTTATCTTTGCCATTCCCTTGATCCTGTTCATGACCTGGCCAGTAAAAACATTCATGACAAATCCCCACGAATGGGTATGGTTCTGGATGTTCTTTGGACTCTGTTTCCTTTATTTGATCGGATGTTCAATTTATTTTATCATCAAATCAAAAAAGAATGCGTTCTTACACAAACGTCAGGTTTGGCTGAAAAAGAAAGTTTAATTCGTGAAACGTAATATAAAAAAGGGACGGTCAAGACCGTCCCTTTTTTATACATCGCTATTAACTTTTACGCTACATCCTTCGCCAAGGCTTTGGATGACAAGAAAGCTACGAAGGACAGGCGTTATTGAGAAATCTCAAATTACTCATTATATAAAACCATACTTTGAATCATGATAACAAAGAGATCCTGAAACGAGTTCAGGATGACACAATATTTTTTTGGTGACTTAATGGTTCTTAGTGACTTTCCAACTTCGCCAAGGCTTCGTTGGATAAGTGTGTGAGGTCTTTCACAAATTCGATATACTCTTGCGGTGTGATCTCTTCAGCTCTTTTTCCCCACTCAAATTTATCTTTCAGTTCAGGTCGATAATATTTCTTCAGACTATTTTTGAGTGTCTTGCGTCGTTGATTGAATGCGGTCTTAACGACCTCAATAAATAGGGCGTCATTGATCTCGATATCTTTGAAAGTAAATCTCACGCAAGCTGACGTAACTTTGGGCGGTGGGTAAAAAACCGAAGGTGGAATATTAAATAAATACTCAACATCGGCAAAGCACGCGGACAGTACTGAAAGAATGCCATATGCGTCCTCTCCAGCTTGCGCCGTGAGTTTTTCGGCAAATTCTTTCTGTACCATGAACACAGTTTCGGTAATCTGTTTACGATACCGGAATAATTTGTATATCAAAGGGCGGGAAATATTATATGGAATATTTCCGACACATTTATTGACAGGTAAATAGGGTAACCAATCTTCAGCTACCGCATCGCATTCAATGCATTGAAACTGGGAGTGGTCCTTGGATATACTTTGCCATTTGTTGGCAAGTTCGGTATCCAGTTCAAAGCTGGTTAGTTTACAATTATTTTTAAGTAATTCATTCGTTAATGCTCCCTCACCCGGTCCGATCTCAAGAATGCTATCGTTTTCATTTATATCGATCGCACGCATGATCTTTGCGATCATGTTCTTATCGTTTAGAAAATGTTGTCCCAGTGATTTTTTTGGGCGATGTTTCATTATATTAATCGAAAAAAAATATTTGCTGTATTTGTCGTGATCTTTGCGATCTCTTCGATAGGTCTTTGAAAGATCTCTGAATATGCTCTGGCAACTTCTACCACATAAGCGGGTTCGTTCTGTTTGCCACGATGAGGGATCGGTGCCATCCATGGACAATCGGTCTCTATCATAAGTTTATCCAAAGGAAGAGTTTCTACCAATTCTTTGACTTTCTTTGCAAAGGTCACGACCCCGGTAAAGGAGATCAGTGAACCTTTTTTTAGAACCTTTTGGGCAAATGCTTCATCACTCCCATAACAGTGAAATTGTGCATTAAAATAATCCGTTTCTTCAAGAATGGCATAGGTATCCGCATCAGCTGTCCGATTATGGATAATCATCGGATATCCTTTATCCTTAGCCAACTCAATTTGTCCACGGAAAATACGCTTTTGAATATCTTCGGGTGCATAATCGCGAAAATAATCCAAACCGATCTCCCCTACGGCACAAACTTTGGGATGCTTGAGCATGTCTTCAAGAACATGTAAATGTTCATTCGAGGCATCAGTGCTATCATGAGGATGAATACCAACTGCAGCAAATACCTGATCATATCTATCTGCTAGTGAAATAGCCCGTTCCGAGCTTATAAGATCAACGGACGGAACAATAATTCGCGTAACGCCAGCTTCCAAAGCCCGGTCTATATAGGGCTGAACATCTTCATAAAAAGGATCCAGATTAAGATGTGCGTGTGTATCGGTAAACATGAATCTCCCCGAGACGGAAGGTCTACATTGTTTCAAGTAATTTCATATCAAAGCGCGGGAAAAGTGCTTTCATTTCGCCCAATTCTATACCGCTTTTCAGGTCTTCCCACTTCATGAGTGACCCCGGTATATCACCGCTGTTCAACATGGAGAAAAATTCAGTCATTTTTTCAGGTAGCAACGGATATAACAAAGAAGCTGAGAAACGAAGACTGGCAAGAGCCGTATAAAGTATGGTAGCAGTTGAATCAAGATCGGTCTTTGCCAATTTCCAGGGTTCTGTAAGTTCTAGATAACTATTTATATTTGATATATAACCAATAATATCTCTTGCTATTGCATTAATATTAAATTGGCTTAAATGATTAAATACATTTACCTCTAAATTCTTTGCTATAAGGCTATAAGGTCTACCTATTTTTTGAATATCTTCTTTTATTTCATTAGTTACATTAATTATTTTATGTTGTTTATTATCTTTAGGAATTACGCCATTAAAATTCTTTTGTACTAATTTAAATATCCTATTAACTAAATTTCCAAAATTATTTGCCAAATCCGTATTATAGGTTTGATAAAAGCGTTCTTTGGAAAAATCCGAATCGCTGAACAAAGGTCCTTCTTTAGCCATATAGTAGCGATAGGCATCTTTGCCCACATTATCGCAATGCATTTGAATGGTCTCAAGATCAATAAAATTCCCAAGAGATTTACTCATTTTTTGACCTTCTGAGGTCCACCAACCATGTGCGAAAATCGTTTTGGGCAAAGGAATACCGGCAGCCATGAGCATGGTCGGCCAATAAACACAGTGAGTTGTTAAAATATCTTTTCCGATAAGGTGCACCGTGTCTTTCCATATCTTTTGAAATCGTTCATCATCTTGCAGATAACCCGGCGCAGTGATATAATTCAATAATGCATCAAACCAGACATAGGTCACATAATCTTTATCAAATGGTAGCTCAATTCCCCAAGATAAGCGTTCCTTTGGACGGGAAATACAGAGATCCTTTAAAGGTTGTTTAAGGAATCCGAGTATCTCGTTCTTGCGGTTTTCAGGCTTGATAAAATCAGGGTGATCACTGATATGTTCAATGAGCTCATTCTGATATTTGCTCATTTTAAAATAATAATTTGTTTCACAGATGCGCCTCACATCACGATACTTTCCTTCTTCGTAATCTTTTTCAGTGATAAACATCTCATCGGCCACACTGTACCAACCTTCGTGCTTATCTTTGTAGATCTCACCTTTATCAAAAAGATCTTGAAGAACATGTTTAACCACTTTTACATGGCGATCTTCGGTCGTACGAATAAAATCATCATTACTTAGATTAAAATATGACCATAATTCCTGAAAACGGGTGGCATATAAATCACAATGTTCCTGAGGAGAAATACCATTTTTTTCCGCCGCTTGCTGAACTTTTTGTCCATGTTCATCCGTGCCGGTCAGAAAAAATACATCGTCAGCTTTCATCCGGTGATACATGGCGATCATTTCAGCGATCAGTGTCGTATAAGCTGAGCCGATATGCGGACGGTCGTTGACGTAATAAAGTGGTGTTGTTATATAAAATGAGTTGGACATTAATTTTCCTATTTGATCTCTTTTTTATTAAATAAATCGATTATACGAGCGCTGATCTCTTCTAAAGTGCCAAGACCATTGATCTGTTCGAGCAAAGTTTTCTCTTCAAAGAAAGAAATCAGAGGTTGAGTATTTTTTTTGTATACGTCCATACGATTGAGAATGGTTTCTCTTTTGTCATCATCACGCTGATATAATTCACCACCACACTGTTTACAAACTGCATCAGCAGGTTTACCTTCAGGAAAACCCACGGTTGAAGAACAGTCTTTACAGGTCCAGCGGGAAGACAAGCGACGAACCAGTTCTTCTTCAGAAACATCGATCAGAAGAGCCATACTCAGTGAAACCCCTTGTTTATCAAGCATTTCAAGAAGTGCATTGGCTTGCGGAACTGTCCGGGGGAAACCATCAAGGATATAACCTTGTTTCTTTGCTTCGAATTCGGCAGTGATCTTATCAAGAATACCGATCATGACCGAATCGGGAACCAATTCGCCTTTATCCATAAAAGATTTAGCTTGTTTACCCAGATCAGAATCATTGCGAATTTCTCTACGAAGGAGATCTCCAGTTGACAGTTTCACTACATTATATTTTTCTTTTAAGACATCCGCTTGTGTACCTTTTCCGGAGCCGGGACCACCCAATAAAACCAATCGCATCATACTATCCTCGCTTTTTGTTGATCATGTTCATTTCGATTCTAATTTAACATCTAAGAGGCATATATAAAACATGTAAATAAGGTTTGGGTATAAGAAAAGTCAAAAAAGCTTGGGTCAAGTTTTTACAGTAAAATATTGTATAA
>Ga0307992_1001755_pt1 | contig 12704 bp, 18 predicted proteins | sample EllFjometagen133_FD_203162 | JGI IMG/M metagenome (GOLD analysis project Ga0307992, IMG submission 203162) | Marine microbial communities from Ellis Fjord, Antarctic Ocean - #133 | ecosystem: Environmental > Aquatic > Marine > Unclassified | place: Southern Ocean | collected 2014-10-08
TTTTCTTGTATTATATCTTCCATCTCGCCTCTTAATTTATAGAAACATAAATTACAATGTATAAAGGGTTTATATATTTTTCTGCATCTGTCTTTTTTTAGAAGTAAAAGTGATTATTTGTAATCTTTAGTTATTGATAAATAACTTGGCCGACATGACAATATTGTATATATTCCTTCATCCACCGAAGTTTTGTGGAAATATTGCAATGTTTCTCTTACTATTTCATCGACTTCTTCCATTGCTTTAAAATGTTCAGGTTTGTTTAAAGGTAAACTTTTCCTTCTCTTTCCATTCTCTCATAGAACTCAGTTGTATCATTTATTGGTTTTGGTTTATATTCTTTCATTTTTAACTCAACTCCAAAATAGCCTCTGCTAAATCTCCTGTTTTTTCTAAACTTTCTCTTGCTTGTTCTTCAGAAACTCCTGTTTTTTCAATAATTGTTTTAATATCTTCCTCTGAAACTTCAACTTCTCCAGATTCTTCTGAAATTTCTCCTGCAATTTGAAAAGTTTCTTGTCCTTGCATTTTTATTTTTGTTACAGAAGGATTTTCTATGATGATTTTAGAATTATCTGTTTTTTCAATTATGACTCTTTTAGAAGGAATTTCATCTTGAGACATTCCCATTTTTTTCATCATTCCTTGCATTTGCTTAGGATTTATTCCGCCAAACATATTTTAGATAAAGAAAAAGGGTTTTTATTTGTTTTGGATTTTAGAAGATTTTAAATAAGAGAGTTTTTTAGAATATTTATGGCAGATTTATTTCATGAAAATACAACTAAGAGAATGATTGAGGAATCAGAGATTTCCCCTTCTGTTAAACAAAAGAAAGCTTCTAAAAAATGGATTGAATTGTTGGAAAATCATGAACTTAAAGAAGAAGTTGCTAATTATCCAAGATTTATGAATTATATTTTAAAGGAAATTTTAGGATATGATATTTTAAATTTTAAACATGAAGAAGGAAATATGGAGTTTGCTTTTGATGATTCTTCTGGAAAAAAATTAGTTGTTTTTGAAGCTAAAGGAACAAAGACAAAAGATTTATGGGCTTACCAAGGAAGAAATGTAGAATCAAGGAAAACTCCTGTTAAACAAGTTTGGGATTATATGAGCAGAGATATAATTCCTTGGGGAATTTTAACAAATTATAAAGAATTTGTTATTTTTGATAGATCTAAAAGTTATAATGATTATTATAAATTTGATTTTTTGGATATTAAAAAAAATCCCGAAAAATTAAAAGAATTTATTAAAATATTTTCTAGAGAAAGTTTAGAAAATAATTTTGTAGAAAAAATAGTAAAAGAATCTGAAATTGAGGAAAAAGAATTGTCTAAAGTTTTCTATAAATTATTTCATGAGACAAGATTAATGATGTTAAAAGAATTTAAAGAAAGAGGGGTTTTGAAAAATAAAGCTTTGCATTATGCCCAATTGTATTTGAATAGATTGATGTTTGTATTTTTTGCAGAAGATTTAGGATTTATTAAAAAGAGAATTTTGGAGGAAATGATAATTAATTCTTTGAATAATTATTCTAATAATTCTTCCAAAGTTTCTGATGAAATTATGGTTTTGTTTGAAGATTTAGATAAGGGTTCTTCAAGTCGGGGTGTTCAGCAATTTAATGGTGGTTTGTTTAAAGAAAAATTGTCTAGAGATGCTTATTTTAAAGATCTGAAAAATAAATCTTTTTTCAAAGGAATTTATTTTGAAAAGAAAAAATTAAATGAGAGATTGAAATTGAGTGAGGAAGAAAGAAAAATATTTGATAAAGCAAAGAAAAAAGATTTAAGCCCAATTATTGAAAATATTCTTTTGATGGCTTCTTATGATTTTAAGAGCGAGTTGAAAGTTAATATTTTAGGGCATATTTTTGAACAATCTTTATCTGATTTAGAAGAATTAAAAGAAGAAAATGTTTCAAAAAGAAAGAAAGAAGGTATTTTTTATACACCTGAATATATTACTGATTATATTTGTAGGAATACAATTATTCCTTATTTGTCAAAATCAGGAACTAATGAAGTTGATGTTTTGATTGATGAATATTCTAAGGATTTGGATGTTTTGGAAGAGAAGTTTCATAAGATTAAGATTTTAGATCCTGCTTGTGGTTCTGGGGCTTTTTTGATTAAATCTGTTGATGTTCTTTTTGAAATTTTTGAGAAGATTCAGAAGTTGAAGGAGAGTTATGGAGATTATGAAGCAAGTAAATTTGGTAAGAAAATTTCTGGACAATTGAATATTAAGAAGTTTGAAGAGAAAGATGTAATTAAAGATATTATTTTGAATAATATTTATGGGGTGGATATTAATGAAGAATCTATTGAAACAACTAAATTGTCTTTGTTTTTGAGAATTGCTAAGAAAGGTAGGAAGTTGCCTGATTTGTCTGAAAATATTAAGTGTGGAAATTCTTTGATTGATGATGAAGAAGTTGCAGGAGATAAAGCGTTTAAGTGGGAAGAAGAATTTAAAGAAATTTTTGAAGATGGAGGTTTTGATGTTGTTGTTGGGAATCCTCCTTATGTTAGACAAGAATTGATAAAAGAGATTAAACCTTTTTTAGAGAAAAATTATGAATCTTATTCTGGAACTTCAGATTTATTTGTTTATTTCTTTGAGAAAGGATTAAAACTTCTTAAAGAAAAAGGAAAGTTTGCATTTATTGTTTCTAATAAATTTACTCGTGCAGGATATGGAAAAAATTTGAGAAAATATCTTTTAGAAAATACTAAAATTAAACAATATATTGATGAGTTTGAATCCAATAAAGTTTTTGAAGGGGTTACAGTTGACCCTTGTATAATAATTTTGGAAAAAAATAAAGTGAATAATAGCAATTTTATTTTATACAATTATTCTAACAAGATAAAACAAGATTCTTTTGATACTAATAGTTGGAGTTTTGGTGATGAAAATAAAATTAAGTTAATAGAAAAAATAAAAAGTTCTGGAAAAAGATTAAGAGAAATTATTGGGGAAGCAAAGTCTGGTATCAAGACAGGATTAAATGAGGTATTAATTGTTAATTCTGAAAAAATAAATTCAATAGTTGGAGGGGTTAAAAAAGAAAAAGAAGCGTTTGTGCCTTTTATTAAAGGAGAAGATATTAAAAGATGGAAATTTGAATTTAATGATAATTATTTACTTTTTTTAGAAGGAAAAAATTTAGGAAATTATTCAAATATAAAAAAATATTTATTAAAAAATAAAGAAAGATTATCAAAAAGAACAGACATTATTAAAACAAATAAAAAATGGTATGAATTAAGACCTTGTGCTTATTATGATTTATATAAAAAACCAAAAATTGTTTGGCCAGATATTTCACAAACAATGAATTTTACCCTTGATTATGAAAATAATTATTTTAATAATACATCTTATTTTTTACCTACAGATAATAAATATTATTTAGTATTGTTGAATTCAAAAGTTCTTTTATTTTATTTTGACACTATTTCCTCTAAATTAGGAAAGAAAGGTTATCGGTTTATTCCACAATATGTTCATGAACTTCCAATAAAAGAAATTTCCCCCGAAGAACAAAAACCTTTTATTGAAAAAGCAGATTTAATGTTGGATTTAAATAAAGAATTTTATAATAAGAAAAATAAATTTTTAAATAGAATTAAAGAATTAGGAATTGATAAAATTTCTAAAAAATTAAATAAATTTTATGAATTGTCTTTTGCGGATTTTTTAAGTGAATTAGAAAAAAAGAAAATTGAATTTAGTTTGAAACAAAAAGATGAATGGGAAGATTATTTTAATGATTATAAAAAAGATTTGGTTAAATTAAATGAAGAGATTGATAAAACAGATAATGAAATTGATAAAATGGTTTATTCTCTTTATGGATTAAGTGAGAAAGAAATTAAGGTTGTTGAGGGGAGTTTGGGATGAAAATTCATAAAAAATTATTTGAATTGTTGGAAATTTTATATAAAATAGATGAACATACTAATATAACTAAAGAGATAAAAAAATTAAAACTTTCTATTCAACAGCAACAAAGACTTTTATTGTATGCTCAAAAAAAAGATTTTATTGAAGGAAGTTTTAATTTAAAGGAAAATCAAATGGCGATAAATATAACTCCTTTAGGGATGGATGCTTTTTATGAATATTCAGAAAGAAATTCCCAAAAAGAGTTTAACAAAATTATTGCTTTTACAGGATCTATTTTAGCATTAGTTGGAATTTATAATTTTATTTATAATTTGGTTTTAAAAGATGCAGAGCTTTCTATTTTTTGGTTAGTTTCAATAATTTTCTTGATTTTAACTGTTATTTGTTTAGGCCCTTTATCTGCTTTTGTGATAAATTATTATATCAAATGGATAATAGGAAATGAATAAATTAAAATTGTTGAGGGTAGTTTGAAATGAGTGAAGAAATTTTATTTGCAGATATTATCCTCCATACATTAAATGACAAGGGTAAGGCTAAAGTTCAAGAATTAGCCGAATTAACTGGATTTACTGAAGAGAATATTAGAAAAAGTTTAAATTATTTAGCAAAAGAAGGTTATGTAAGAAGACCTCTTTTTATTACTTCTATTTCATCAACTGAACCAATTCCCCCAGGAGATTATACTTTATCTATTAAAGGCAAGGAGGTAATTGCTTCAAATTCTTCTATTTTAGAAATAGTAAAAAATAAATTGCAAGGGAATTCTCAAACCATAAACCAAACAAACATTCAAGGAAATAAAAATCAAGTTGCTCAATCAGGAGATAATTCTTCAATAATCCAAATTCAAGATAATTCTAAAATAAATATTTTAAGACAATTAATAGAAAATGATGGAGGATTAGACCAAACAAAAAAGAAAAAATTATTTGGAATTCTAAAAAAATTCAATACATTAAAAGAAAGTGGAGAAAATGCTTACGAATTAATAAAACAAGTTGGATTAATTGCTATTAAATATCTTCCTTTATTCTTTGGTTTGGCGAATTAAATCCTGCATTTATTTAAATGCAATAAATTATTTTTTTCTGTTCCGTCTGGACTAGTTCTTACATGTGTATCTCCAACTGCAATTACTTCAACTTCTTCGTTATCTTCATTTGTGAAGAAGAAATGAGAGCCATTTCTAATTCTTTCATTAATTTGTTCTTTGTCTTCTAAATATCTATAATTGCCTTGATTTTGAGATTTCTCAATAAATCCCAATTTATCAATTATATCAGAGTTATCTTTTTTTCTTGTTGTACATATTATTTGAAAATCCATTTTATTTATTTTTCCTCCTTTAATTTAATTAACCTTTTGAGGATTTTAATCCTGCAAAAAATATGAATACAAAAATTACTGCAAAAAGTAATTTGGCGAAAAAATTTATTGGAACAAACCAACATCCAATAAAACCCGCTACTCCAATTAAAACAGCCATGGCGCTCCCACTCATTATTGAATTATGTTCTGCTTTCATTCTCCCAAAAATCCCTTTCCTTGTTTAATTATTCTTAATTTTCCTAAATCTTTTAAATCTTGTTTTAATTTTTCTATATCTTTTTGGGTTAATGAATAACCTTCTTTATTCGACCTAAATCTTACATCTATTACTTTTTCTACTCTTGAACCTTCTGGAGAGAAATCAAAATAAATTTTCCATTTTTTTCTATCATCTTCAAATTCTTCTGATTTTCTTTCTTCTGTTTCCATTTTATTAAAATTAACAGAATTAAAGATTATTTAAATCTTTGTACTCATCACATCCAATAAAGTCCCACTTCTTTTTATCTAATGATAAGAAACATTTATAAACTTTCTTTATTATAATTAAATATGGGAAATAAAAAAACTTCTAAAGAGATAAAAGATGTAATTCTTAAAAAATTAAGAGAGGGTCCAAAAGCGATTTCTGAAATAAGTGAATCTATTGGTTCTAATTGGTTAACAACTGAACAATATGTAGGGGGACTTATTAAAGAAAAACAAGTTGTAGAAGTTTTTTCCTCTCCAAAAATGAAGGTTTATCGAAGAACAGACGACCCTGTTTATTATAGTCTGCCTTTTTCAAAAGAAGTAAGAAATGATACAATTTATTTGCTTTCAAAAGTTATTGAGTTATGGAAAAAGAAAAAAGGAATATCCCCTAATAAAACCACAACTCAAAAAATTGCTGTTGAAGTAATAAATCAATGTAATCTTGATTTACCAATTTTAGAATTCCATTATGGAAAAGTAACTTGTATGAATGTTTCTTCAGATTCAGATTTAATGGAAGTTTATGAAATAAATCCCCCAAAAAATTCCTCTGAAATTCTTAATTGCATAAAAAAAATTATTGGGAATTCTAAACATTCTGGAAAATCTAAACAAGAGAGAGATTTGCAATATGAAAAAGAAGGAATGAATTTTTATTCTGCTAAAGAAGAATTAATTAAAAGTTTTAATAAAAATGATAAAGAAATTCCAAAAAATTTTATCGGGTTGTCAATTAATTTTCCAATGAGATTAGAAAAATATTATTCTAAATTTAATGATTTTATTTCGGTTTCAACAACTCTTTTATCTTTAGATTCAAAAGAAGAAGATAATTTAAATAAAATTAAAGAAACCTTTTTTTCATTGTGGGATTTGCTGACAACAGCTTCTTATTTTATAGATGCAGGCAATTACATCCCTCAAAATAAAAGAGAATTATTTGAACAAATAAAAAAAATAAATCTTAATTTTAAATCAATGGGTTATGAAAATCTAATAACAGAATTAGAATCTGAATTAGTAAATATTGATTTTTCTGAATTAAAAATGCCTCAAGGTGAAGAATCAAAACAAATTCAAAAATTAATTTTGGAAAGTTTAGATTAAAATGAGATGGTTTTTAGATATGAATATTGTAGTTTATTTTTGTTTAGAGTTGGGACATCCTTTAGAAGAAAAAACTAAGTTGTTTGTTGATAAAAAAGAAAATTCTAAATTTTTATTATGTGAATATATTCAAAAAGAGAATTTTCCAAAATGGATAAAAAGACAAGAAGAAATTTTAAAAAGATTTAATTTAAAAATATCTGGACAACAGGTTAAAGAAGATTCCATTTATTTATTTAATAAAGATAAAATTTTTCTTAATAGACTTATTTTAATGTATGAAAATTCTAAAGATAAAGAACAATTTAAATTAAATACAAACAAGACTTTTTCATTAATGAAGATAAAAACAAAACTTTTTTTTGAAAGATATGTGGATGAAATTGTTATTCCAATTAGTGAAATAGATTTTAACTTGAAGAGTTGTTTATTTACTTGGTTGCATCCTAATGATTCAGATGCAAAAACAATTGCATCAGCAATACAAGAACATAATAAAAAAGAGTTAAAAATAATTACTGCAGATAAAAAAGATTGGACAGAAGAACTTTTAGAAGAAGTGCATAATCATCTTGATTTAAAGAAAAAATATCCTCTACTCCCAAAAATACAATATTTACAAAATTTTTCTTAAAAAATTATTCATTCTTTCTCCCCCTCAAAAAAACATAAATCCCCTCAACAAAAAATATCCCCATTCCAATAAAAAATAAATAATCTTTTCTAAGAATTCCAAAAATCCCTAAAACAATTCCTAGTGTGTATGTATTCCTCTCGTTGAAATTAAAAGAATTTTTAAAAGAAGAAAAATAATTAATTATTTCTTTTTATTTCTTGTTCCAGGACTTTTTCTTTTTGGAGCATATGTTTTTTCATGTTTCTGCCCACTTTGTCTTTTTCTATCCCTTGGTCCTTTTTTCTTTAAATTATCTGGCATTTTTTTCCTCCTAAAATTAATAGAATTAAAGAAATATATAAACTTTCATAACTACTTTTAGATTTAACTCCCAAAAACTTTAATAACTCTTTAAAGTTCTTTTTAATATGGAAAAAAACATTAATTTACGGGATAGATTTTTAAAAATATACGCTGATATTCCTTTAAATCCGAGAAAAGAAATTGTTCTTGTAATAGATAAAGAACCAATAACCTGGAATGTGGCATATGTTGAAATTTCTAGTAAAACAGAAAAATCAAAGCAAATATTAAAAATGTTAGAGGAGTTAAGGATAATATGAATGAAGAAATTTCTGAAAGTGAAAAAGAATTAGTTATTGCGAGGTTAGATGCAATCCCTTCAAATAAAAAAATTTCTATTGGTAATTATGGGGATTTTACAAAAGAACAATTAATTGAAGGAGTAAAAACTGGCTCTGAAGTTGGAAATAAAATTATGGAAATAGAATTAGAATTTTTAAGAGCAATGAAACAAGGAGTAATTGCATGAGTGTTAATTTTTTAATAACTTTGCCAAATCACGACGACACAACTCATTATCTTTCTGCATGGGGAAAAGAAATAATAAAAACTGCTAAAAATTCTAATTTGAAAGTTTTTGATTTACAAGGAGAAAAAGCAAATAAAAAAGAATTTGAAAGTAAAATAAAAAATTTCTCACCAAAACTTATCATGCTTAATGGACATGGAAGTAAAAATATTGTTACAGGCCATAAAAATGAAATTCTTTTAAAAGCAGGTGAAAATGAAGAATTACTTAAATCAAAAATAGTTTATGCTTTATCTTGTTCTTCAGCAAAAATTTTAGGTTTAAAAAGTGTAAAAAAAGGAGCTTTAAATTATACAGGTTATATGGATGATTTTATTTTTATGTATGAACCAAATTTATTTTCCCGTCCAATTTTAGATAAAACAGCAAACTTATTTTTATCTCCTTCAAATGTTTTTATAGAATCCTTGATAAAAGGAAATAAAGTTAGGGATTCTTTTGAAAGGTCAAGAAAAGCAATGGAAAAAAATTTTAAGAAATCTTTATCTACTTCAGAAATAGACCCAACAATATCAAGATTTTTATGGTGGAATCTAAGAAATTTTTCTTCTCAAGGAGATATGGAAGTTTCAATTTAAAATATAAATGGAAGAGCGATTCTTATTCCAATTATGAGAAGGATAAATATTAAAATATGTGTTGGTTTAAGATTAAATTTTGATTCATATTCATCACTATACCTCATTAATCCTCCAAACCCTCCAGGCATTTGTATTTTATTGTCTTGTGCCATTATTATTCAAAAGATAGATAGTTTTTAAAAGTTGCTGTAGTTTAATTTGTAATGAATTGGAGAATTATTACAACTGATAATTTTGATAAGAGTTTCTCCAAGTTAGATTATTCAATAAAAGAAAAAATTTCCAAAGAAATTAATCAATTGAAATCAAATCCCTTTAAAGGAAAACCTTTAGGATATAGATTTTTTAGGGAGAAAAAAGTTAAAGGTTATAGAATTTATTATCTTGTTTATGAAAAGAAGGTTGTGGTTTTTCTTATTGCAATTAGTTCAAAAAAGAATCAACAAGAAACAATTAACAAAATAAAATATTTAATTCCTTTTTATAAAAATTATGTGGAAGAAAATTATTAAAGTTTATTCTTTTTTTTAACTTCTTCCCAATCCTGAAGTTTTCCAAGTCTTATATCTTCTAAACCATTTACTAATTGGTCAAATAATTCTTTTGATTCTTTAGTTTTAAATTTTGCAGTTTCAATGATTTCTTTAACTTTGTTAAGTTCTTCCATATATTTTAGTTGTTGTAAGAATGCTTTTCTTGCTACGCTAGACCAATTTATGACTTCTACTTCTTCCATTTTTGTTTTTAGTTCATCTGGAACAGATAGGGTCATTGTAGCCATTTTATTTGTATTATTTGTAAACAAACAAGATATTTAAATGTTTTGTTTGAAAGTTTTTGGAAGAAAGTCTAAACAATAGTTTTTAAAAGTTTCTTGTGTGTGTTTCATTATGGAAAAACAGAAATTTGATTTTAGAGTTATTGAAGAAAAATACAAAAAGTTTTGGGAAAAAGAAAAGATTTACAAATTTAATTCTAAATCTAAAAAAAAGATTTATTCAATTGATACGCCGCCTCCAAATATTTCTGGAAAAATGCATATTGGACATGCGTTTTCATATGCTCAGCAGGATTTTATTGTAAGGTTTCATAGAATGTTCAGTGAAAATGTTTTTTTCCCGTTTGGAACAGATGATAATGGTTTGCCTACTGAAAGGTTAGTTGAAAAATCTTTGAAGATTAAGAGTAAAAAAATTGGTAGGCAGGAATTTATTAAAAAGGTTTTAGATTTTCTAAAAGATTTTACACCTAAAGCAGTTCAAGACTGGAAAGATTTAGGAATGTCTTGTGATTTTAATGTTTCATATTCTACAATCGACAAGAATGTTCAGAAGATTTCTCAGAAGTCTTTTATTGATTTGTTTAATGAGGGGGAGATTTACAAAAAAGATTTTCCAACTATTTGGTGTCCAGAGTGTCAAACTTCAATTGCTCAAGCAGAATTAGAAGATAAAGAGTATCCTATTTTATTTTCAACTTTGAAATTTAAAGTTGGTTCTAAAGATTTATTAATTGCCACAACAAGGCCTGAATTGTTAGGAGCATGTGTTGCTGTTTTTGTTAATCCTAAAGATAAAAGATATAAATCTTTAATTGGGAAAAAAGCAAAAGTTCCTTTATTTAATTTTGAAGTTCCAATTATTGAAGATGAATCAGCAGAAATTGAAAAAGGAACAGGTGTTTTAATGATTTGTTCATATGGTGATAAGTTTGATGTTGATGCAATTAATAGACATAAGTTAGATCCTAAAATTATTTTGAATAAAGACGGAACTTTGAATATTAAGGAATATAAAGGATTAAAAGTTAAAGCTGCTAGGAAAAAAATTCTTGAAGATTTAAAAAAAGAAAATTTTATTGAAAAACAAGAAAATATTTCTCATGTTGTTAATGTTCATGATAAGTGTGGGACAGAGATTGAGTTTGTTCCAACAGAACAATGGTTTATAAAAATTTTAGATAAAAAGAAAGATTTAATTAAACAAGGAAATAAAGTTAAGTGGTACCCAGAGTTCATGCATAAAAGATATGATAATTGGGTTAATGGTTTGGAATGGGATTGGAGTATTTCTCGAAATAGACATTTTGGAATTCCGATTCCTGTTTGGGAATGTAAACAATGTAAAAAAATAATCTTGCCTGATGAAAAAGAATTGCCTATTGATCCATTACAAATTAAAAAAATTTGCCCTATTTGTCAGAAAGTTGCTAAACCTGAAGAAAAAGTTTTAGATACTTGGGCAACTTCATCTTTAACTCCCCAGATTGCAGATTCTTTAATTGAAAATAAAATTAGATTGCCTTTTTCATTAAGACCTCAAGCACATGATATAATTCGAACTTGGGCATTTTATACAATTGTTAAAGCTTATTTACATGAAAAAAAAATACCCTGGAAAAATATTGTAATTTCTGGAAATGTTTCTTTAGGAGGAGAAAAGATGAGTAAAAGTAAAGGGAATGTTCTTGAGCCAAAAGTTGTTTTAGAACAATATGGTGCAGATGCTTTGAGATTTTGGGCTGCTGGTTCTAAATTAGGAAATGATTTGGATTACCAAGAAAAAGATTTAATTGCTGGAACAAAATTTATTAATAAATTAAGAAATGCTTCTAAATTTGTTTTTATGAACTTAGAAAATTATAAAGGTTGGTCCCCAAGGGATGACTCTGGTGAGCCTATAAAGAAATTAGAAACTTTAGATGAATTATTTTTAAATAAATTAAATTTGTTAATTAAATCTTGCACAAGAAATTTTGAAAAATATGAATATTCAAAAGTTAAACAAGAAGTTGAGCAGTTTTTTTGGAAAGATTTTTGTGATAATTATTTGGAGATTGTTAAAAAAAGAGTTTATCAAGGAAAAGGCAATAAAAAATTATCTGCCCAATATACTTTATATAAATCTCTTTTAGCTATTTTAAAAATGATTGCACCAATAATGCCATTTATTACAGAAGAAATTTATCAAGAACATTTTAAGAAGTTGGAAAAAGGTCGCCGCTCGGCGTACCCCAAATCACAGAATTCTGGGGCAAAATCAATTCATATTTCTAAATGGCCTAAATTTGAAAGACAAAAAGATTTTGAAAGTTTGAATTATATTTATGAACTTGTTTCTAAAATTAGACAAGAAAAATCCAAAGCACAAAAGCCAATGAATTCTGAAATTATTTTAACTTTAGAAAAAGGTGTTTTAGATAAAGTTTTAGATGTTATTGATGATTTGCAAAATGTTGTGAATGCTTCTGAGATTAAGCAAGGAAATTTTAAAGTGGAGTTTGTAAAACAATAATTTTAAAAAAGGAGTTTTTGTTTTGGAGGTTATGAAACTAGAATGTATTTCATTAGGAAATTTTGAGGAAGTTAATTTAGGTAAGGATTTTAAAACAAAAATAAATAAAATAAGAGAAAATAAAGATAAAATAGTTTTAATAGAGTATTCTGCTCGTCCTGGAGAATATCTTTGGGTGTAATTAATTTTTCTAATGAAGATGCGAACTTTGTATTAAAACCTGTATCTAATAATAAATATTCGAGTTCTCTTGGAATCTCATATAGTTCTATAAGTAAACTTTTGATTAATACTGAATTATTGCACCATCCACACTAATTTTATAAACTCCTTATTATTTCTTTAATTATGGCACTTACAAAAAACGAATTAGAAGAATTATTAGAAGAATTAAAAACTTACAAAGGAAGAGCAACTGAATTAATTAGTGTTTATATTCCTGCGGGTTATGATGTGAATTCTGTTCAGCGACAGCTTGA
>Ga0307992_1001757_pt1 | contig 12691 bp, 9 predicted proteins | sample EllFjometagen133_FD_203162 | JGI IMG/M metagenome (GOLD analysis project Ga0307992, IMG submission 203162) | Marine microbial communities from Ellis Fjord, Antarctic Ocean - #133 | ecosystem: Environmental > Aquatic > Marine > Unclassified | place: Southern Ocean | collected 2014-10-08
AAATCGGCTGAAACGTCTAATGACCGTAGCCATAAAATGCGGGTAATGAGTAAGTGTGTTTTTCCAGACCCGGCACCTGCTAACACTAGTGCTCTGCCTGTGACGTGCTTACAAGCTGTTGCTTGCTCAGTGTTAAGCTCTGCTAGTACCGATGTGTCACGTTGTATGGGGGGCATATAGAAAACTCCTAGTGTTAATTTCTGCTAGGTACAGACTATATCAATTCGCAATAATTTAATTTTCTGTATCCGCTATTATATATATAAGGTATCGCGTGCGCGTTATTAATAAGAGCTAATAGCTAACAACACTAATCACACTTGATTTTTTTAGTTTTTATATATAGTATCATATATAGATTAATATAATAAGTGTCGCTTCGCTCCCCTTATATTAAAAATTATAACCCTACGGGTTATAACAAAAAGGAAATTGTGATTGTGCTTTTACTCAAAACGCTTAAAAAACAATGTGATCAAATTAACTTGCTTTTATTACCGGGGATTGTTACCCTGTTTTCAGCTTATGTTTGATTTTTTTTGTTTTTGGAGGTTCATAGTTCATGGCTAATCTTTTTAATTCTCTAGGTACTTCATTGGGGGGCTTAACCAATGCGTTTGGTTTGAACCTACGAAAATCTATGGTAGGTTTTGCTGCTGACTTTGAAAAAGCACGTAAGACGGGTGCGGTAAACCAGTCTGCTAGGCATGGTTCATTGTCGCAACGTATTGACCCGATGGAAATTCTAAATACCCTAAACGATTACAGAGAAAAACCTGAAACGGTGTCATACGAGTTGTTACGTAGGACTGCGAAACGTAACGCTGTTGTAGCTGCAATTGTGCAAACTCGAATAGATCAAATTACTTCTTTTGCACACCCTGTACACAGGTCGTTGTCTACAATGGGTTTTGCTATTCGCCCAAAAGACGGTAGCCAACAAAAGACCCCTGCTGTTAAAAAAGAGCAAGCTCGTTTAGAAGAGTTCGTTAGGAATTGTGGGTTTGGGCCTATCCCTGGCGTTATGAGAAACCATAAATTTATTGACTTTATGAAAATGATTTTACGGGATAGACTGATTATAGATCAAGCGTGCTTTGAAATTATCCCTAGCAAAAAAGGGACACCTTACGCTTTTAGAATTTTAGACGGTGCTACTATCCGTAAAACGATAGATCATTATGAGACAGATGGTGATGCGTCAAAAGCGTATGTACAAGTACTGCACCAAGAAATTGTGTCTGAATTTGCTTTAGGTGAATTAGCATTTTTACCTGCAAATATGTTTTCCGATATCAGACAACATGAGTACGGGTGTTCTGAGTTAGAAATGACTATGCACATTATCGCAAGTCATTTATACGCTGAAGAATACAATGCACGGTTCTTTAAGCAAGGCGCAAATATTAAGGGTATCCTGAATCTGAAGGATGACAATTTAGATCAAGAGTCTTTCGATGACTTCAGGCGGCAATTCTCGTTAATGTTGACAGGCGCGTCTAATGCATGGAAAACCCCTGTTGTATCAGTAAAAGATATGTCATGGGTAAACTTCGGCCAAAGTAACAGAGAAATGGAATTTGGCCGGTGGATGGAATATCTCATAAATGTTTTGTGCGCTGTATATGCCATTGACCCGGCTGAGGTAAATTTCCCTAATCATGGTGGTACAGGCGGTGCTTCCCCTGCATTTGAATCAAGTGCCGCGTCCAAGTTAAAAGCGTCTAAAGATAAGGGACTAGCACCTATGCTGGTATGGTTCCAAGACTTTATGACAGACTATTTAATTGAGCCTTTGAATGAAGATTTTATTTTCGCATTTGAAGGTTTGGATATCATGGACGAAAGTACAAGGGCTGACTTAGACTCTAAAAAAGTCAAAAGCTACATGACCGTTAATGAAGTACGGGAACAAAATTCGTTACCACCTATTGAGTATGGTGATGTTGTATTAGACTCTGTATTTGTTCAAAATAAGTCGCAAGAGTCCATGATGGCGGGTGAAGGTGAAGGTGAAGAGGGCGAAGAAGGTGATGGTGGGGACGGTGAAGGCGGCGGTATCCCTGAAGGTGAAGACGTAGACGGTGGTGAAGACACTACAGAAAATACAGGCGAGTTTAATATGCCTGATTGGATGAAAAGCGAAGACGTAACAATAGTACGTTTAAATTTAGGAGAGAAATGATGGCTACGACTATTTACGGTGAGACAATCCAAGGTTTTGTTAATGGTAGAGTAGGTGACTTGTACCGTCATTCAGGTGTTCACCTGTACGCTAAAGATGAAGACTTGACGTACAAAGCTAAACATAACATGGCTGTAGGTGGGGTTATCATATCCCTAGAACCTACAGTGATAGGTTCTGACACGGCGGCATACGTCAATATTAAAGTTGGTAGTGTGGTAGTTAAAAGGTTCTTTATCAATGCCATAGATCATTGTCCGTACAACATCAATTTCGATGCAGCTATCCATTTGCCTAAAGAAGAAACTTTGACGGTAGAAATTGAAACTGCTACGAAAGTTAATGTAGCTGCATACGATTTAAACCTGAGTTGTTACCGGGTGGAATAATGGGTACTGAAGAAAAGCTACACCCCCATGTAGAACGTCAACATGCGGCGGGTAGTACAAGGTCGCTACATCGTTACGGGCGTATCACAGAAACCCGGTTAATATCCGCTAATGAACGTATGATAGCGCGGGTAAAAAAAGCTGCCTTAGCTGAAGCAAAAAAGAGGCGTGACAATGGAAATGGATAATACAACACGACAATTACCGGACGTTGTTATTTATTCTGAAGGTAATATTGTTGGCCGGGTAGACTATGACGAGAGCACAAAGCAATACACGGTTCAAGCGTTGGCTGAAGATTGGCGTAAAAATACCCTTATGCATTTGCAAGAGGTGTTGAACCATCCAAAAGTTAGTATGCTGCGTACAAGACGTACCAAAGAGAATATTGCGGGGGAGCTTGCTTTTAAACCGTGTGCTGTAGGTACCTACCCACATTTGGTAAGTGCTTTGAGTACCCTAGATTTTTACCAGTACCGTTACAACATTGTACGTCCTGAGAAATTTACGCAAGACAAAAGTATGACCGTGGCTAAAGCTGAAGTAGGTAGGCCGCGTGGCGGGAGTTATAACTCTACCTATATTTCAGGTGGGAAACTTCAGCGTAGTTATGACAGTGGTAAAAGTACACCTATAGGCCGTAGACGAGCTTTATCAGTATTGTCTAAATCTGTGGCAGAGTTAAAAGCCTTATCCCCTTCTACTATTGCAGGGTACAAAAAGCATTTAACGGCTAAAGAGTGCGCTGCGCTGGATAAAAAATTGAAATGAACTATGATCGTCAAATAGAGTTAATTAGATTAGCTTGGCTAATTGATTATTGGGGTATGGATATTGTAAACCCCACGGCTAAGGATGTACAAGAATTACATAGCTTAGGGTACATTGTAGAGAGTGTAGATGGTGTCTTAGGTGATGTATATGATTATGGTTTGTATGGGTTTTCTCAATGGGAAAACAAAATGGGGGCGGCGGATTTAACTGAAGTCAAGGCTTTACTCAAAAAGGTCGCTGGTAATCCAGAACAGGAAGCGTCAAGAAAAGCGGCGTTAGAAACTTCCTTCAATTACATCACAGGATTTTCCCCTGTTATTGAGCGTATTGGTGATGGTTTTGAAGATACTTGGCGTGAAGCATTAGCAGAGCATTTAGACGATCCTGAAGCTACCTACAGGGAGTTTACCCGTATCTTAGGTGATTTGGGTATGGAGTGGTCTAGGGATTTAGAGCGTGTGGCTTTGACAGAGACACAGGACGTATTGCTAGAAGGTCAAGCGGCTGGTATTGAAGAAAAGTTTGGTAAAGAAGATCCGTTTGTATTTAAGCAGCCAGCGCCCGATGCTTGTCCCGATTGTATGCGACTTTATACCAATGGCGGTATCCCAAAGGTATTTCGCCTTAGCGAATTATCTGTAGCTGGTTATAATGGTAGGCGTGGTGGTAGGAATACAAGGGCTTCATGGGTAGCTACGTTAAAGCCGTTGCACCCTTATTGTCACTGTGTACTTAATTATTTACCCCCCGGTTTTACTGTTACTGCCGATGGTATCACTAATGAGGCTGCAAAAGCCTGGGCATTAACGGGTGTGCTGTTTCTTAAGGCTTTAAGAGTGTCGCCTGACACTGTAGCAGTGTGCAAGGGTACAGAACAGGATAGCAATATTTGGATTCATGGTATGGATACTATGGATGTTGAAAAGATTGCAAGACGGTTATCCCCGTTGTATGCTTATGGTGTTGACTTTCAAATTTATGCATGAGGTAATCTAATGCGTTTAGACAATGTACTTTATATCGAAGAGCCTTTGGCTAAGGCTGAAAAAGGCGAGCAAAAATCTGGACACAAATATGTACGCCGAATGCTAAGACCTAATGGAAAATGGCACTACTATTATGAGTGGGGAGATTTCTTTAAAGACTTTCCACAGTTCGCTAAGAAAAAAGGCGCGTTGGTTGTAGCTTCAGGTAGGCATGACTTAATGGTGAAGGAATTGGTAAGACAATTTCACGGTATGGGTATAGTAGATCGTACCGTACAATTGAGTGAAGAGCTTATGGCTGGTATGTCAGATCATGGATTCGCTCAAATTTTCCATGAATTACAGATTTTGCAGCCTATGGCACAGCATGTAGGGGAACCGTTAGCGAAAACCGCACACCTGTACAAAGATGAAGATGACTACGGTAAAGAATCCCCTATACCATTGATAACTAGTGCGGGTGTCGCTAGTTCCCGGTCTAAGCAATTTCGAGCGCCTTTAGAGCCTCATAATTTTGCGGGTGATGACGCAAGTATCTTTTTACATGAAATAACTCATATGATTGATCATCGGCTTAGTGAGCAAACTAAAAGCAACTACAGCCATAGCTTAATAGAAAAATATAGAAAGAAAAAATGGTTATCTGCCGATGCTTCCGTTAGTCCCCCGACTACTAGGGCCGGGTGTATTATTCCAGTGGCTACAGATAATTGGGAAGATAAGTACGCGAAAAATCCAATGGCGCGTAGATTAGCTGTTACTTCGCAGGAAGATATGTTTAATTGGGTAAAGCACAGTGGATTAGCAACGTGGGGATACGGCTTAACGAATCCGTTAGAAATGTTTTCCACTACTTCCGAATCCGTTATTTCTGTAGGTCGCACTGAAGGTTTACTCAAAACGAATCCTTTATTGTATGAGTGGATACGTTTGGCCGGATTTACTAACTTACCTGCATTACCCAAAGGTGCTATAGACCTGTGGGCTACTGATTATTTTGACGGGCTGGAAAAACAAGCAAAAGCACAAATTACCGCGTTGAAGCAAATTACGGGTGAAGGTGAAGTAGCCAGTCAAGAAGAAACACGATCATTGGAAAAGTTTGTACGTGATATAGGTCGGGGTAGGTCTGACTTGGCTAATGGTACAAATGCGTTCGATGCATTGTCAGAGTTTGGGCGTAAAGCGAACAAGGAACTGCAAAAAGCTTTATTCTCAGGCGTGGCTAGTGCGCAGTACCAAAAGACTATCATTGACCCCACCATTAAAATTATGCGTGAAGGTGAATTTTTCGACACTCATACCGATGCAATCCGTAGTCAAACTCGTAATATGGAGCAAGTGATTAAAAAACAAGGTGTCACTGAGTCCTATTTTAAGAGTCCTTACGATAGGTTCTATGAGATAACGGCACCTAAAACCGGGTTTAAAGTGTACGTACGTAAAGGGCCAATGCACCCTGAAAATCCAGGTATTCAGGATATGAAACTGTTTAAAAAGCTTAAAGCGGCTAATCCTAAAGCTACCATGAATAAGCTGTTATCCATTTATGAAGAAAAGGGCGGCGCGTTACACTGGAAAGTAAAAGCGGTTTATTGGGAAGACGGTATACCTATTGACCATAATACCCCTGAATTTAAATTACTTATGGGTGATGACAAGATAAGTAAGAAAAAATCGGGGGGTGAATTTGTACAAGACCGTTATCAGAAAAAAGCTATAGAAATTACTACTGCTGAGTTTACTCGTTTTACAGGTGTAAGGCCGTGGGATTTCGGTAGTGGTGAGTCTGTAAAAGATAAGAGTGGTGTACTTAGCTATAAATCCGATAATATGGATGGTACTTTTACGTCTGCTGAAGTTGATGTTGCCAAAGGTACGTTCGAGCAAGACGTATTACAGGCGTTACTTGCCCCCGCACACAAAGTAGTTTCAAGTGATGACGTTAATAGGGCGTTTAGTGCGTCTTACGACAACAAAATGGCGTTGTTTATGCCTGTAGGCTCTAAGTATAAAGAGCCAAAGTCTACCAAAAAGGCTGGTGAAGCTAAGGATAAAAAAGTACCTTTGCAGTTGGTTATGAGATTAGCCAGTAGAGGCGAAGCGTTACCTGTGGTGGACTCATTACACGCTTCCCTATATTTCTCAGGTCTAGGCTTTAGAAAAGATGAAGTACAGTTTAACATAAGTGAATTTTTCCATAAAGACGGTACCAGTGTTTTAGATTACATTAAGCCTCATATTGAGCGTACATCTGGTACTGATTACCCGTATGAAGAGGGCTTGCCTGTGTGGTCTAAAAGCCGATACACTGAAGTTACAGTAGACGGTGAAGGTAACAGGAAAGAAGAATCAAAGTACAAGTGGGTACCTGCATCAATCGTAAAAAAAACAAAAGACACTCTATTTATTTTACAGTCAGGTCGTGAAGCGGGTAACATGGCTGTTGAAATCCCCTTGTCTGAAGTAGACGACCATTTACATCCTATGAGGGATATTGTAGGCCATAGCCCGCACCCTGAGTTACCTACTGTTATAAAGCGTGGCTCTGATTACCTTGTAGTCCCCCCCGCGAATATTGAAGCAAGGGAAACATTTATTAGTACCTTTGCCTCTTCTATTATCGCTGTTGACGGTGTTACACCTACAGAGTTAGTAGTCACTGCTACAGGCGATCAAGTTTTACAGGATTATAAAGTAAAAGAGGGTGAATCATTTGACGCGGATAGTACCCAATTATATTTACGTGCTGATATGCGCGGTATGTCAAAGCTGTATGAGAAATTAGGCGCGTTGGCTATGGTAGATGACGTGGCAAAAGAGTTTAAAGATTACCATGAAGCACAGCGTAAAAAGCAAACTGCTACAGGTGATGAAGGAATGGATATTGAAGAGCTACAGGGTTATGATGAAGAGGCAGACAAGGTTATCCCTAAAATAGAGGGATTGCGGTCTGTTCATAAAACTAAAGGCTTTGACATTACTTTAGCACCCCATCAAGTAGAAGCTATCAAGTATATGTTGGATAACGACGGTAGAGCAATGTACGCTCACTATATGGGTACTGGTAAATCTGTTGAAGCTATTGCGTCATGCCTTGCACTAAAGGAACGTGGCAAGGCTAAAAAAGCGTTGATCTTAACTCAAAAAAGCGTGCTTACCCAATTTAAAGAAGAGGCTGAAGGATTCAATGCAGGCGCGTCTTTATGGGGGGCACAGTCTGTTATCGGTGCTACTACTATAGATGGTGAAGATGTAGTAGCGAATGATGACGAATTTATGCATATCACTAATCCCGCTTATTTCTTAGCCAACAAAGAGGCATTTTTAAAAGCTGGTTTTGACACTATCATTGTGGACGAATCACATTTAGGTATTAAGAAGGGCGGCAAGTTTAAAGAAACTATACGTCCTGCTGATGAAAATTTAGAGGCTGGTGCTGAAGTAGAGATTGAAGAATCTATTGTAGGTGCGAACAAAATCAATGAAGCTGTTAAATCCATTGCTAAGGGAAGCAACACAAATATTATTTTAATGACGGGCACACCTATTACAGAGTCCCCGGCTGATGTAGTAGAGTACATTGATATTTTGAGTAAAACTGTATCTCCCTTTGGTAGTAGGGAAACATTCGTTGCAACGTACTTAGAAAAAGACGCATTATCAGGTAAAATGACCCAACTGAAAAACTTAGGTGATTTAGTTGGAGTGCTGAATGACCATTTTCATGTAGTTCGTTCTACCGATGTTAGGGGCAAAGCATTACCGCAAGTGGTGGTTGACGAAAATAGTAATCCCCCGGTTATGCAGGGCACACAGTTAATTCGATACTTAGCTGCTATGAAATCTTTAGAGGGTGCAAGCGAAGAGGCTATTGCGGCTATGTCTGCGAAGTCCGGTGTTAATATCGAAGACGCCTTATCGGAAGAAACACAAAAGTCGGTACGTTTAGCCAGAGCTATTACAGGTTTATGGTGCTTCAAAGCGCCCGATGATAGCCCTACCCTTACCTATGAATACATGACGCAAGAGGGAAAGAAGACACGTACTGCTACATGGCCTGAAAAATTTCCTAAAAAATGGCCGGGTAAGGATAGTCCTGAGTCTGAATTTGCTTTGTGGTCTGAGTACATAGGGCCGGAATTGTTAGGTGTTACCCCTGAAGACTATGTAGATAATTACGCGGGTAACGCAACGGGCAAAGACGGGAAGCCTACAGGCCGTAAAGGGAACGTGGTAAATCCATCATACAGGCCGCGTGGTGTCATTGTGTATGGCGGGCGCGGGCTTACTACCGTACCTACAAGGGGTACGTTAGAATCGGCTGCTAGGAAACTTCAACCTACTTTCGATAAGCTGCTGAAGACTGCTAACAAGCGGCAAAAGCAATTTATTGAAGGGGCGCAAGAGGCGTTAGAAAACTTTAAAGCCGTAGATAAATTTCATCATCAAGTTATCCATGACATTTTCAAGAAACTCCCTAAAGGGCTATTGACTGAAGCGGAAACGGACGCAATTAAATACTACGCTGAAACAGGCGGTGGGCAATTCCCTAGTCGTCATAAAGTCTATGGCTTTGACGACAAGACCAGAAAATTTTATGACCCCGATAATATGAAGAATGAATTGCTAGGTGAACCCAAAGAGTTCATTGAGCCGGGTACAGAAAAATACGACTTTCTTTTAAAGTATTTAGCGGGTGGTAGCAGTACCACTAACAGAAATGCCAAGACAGATAATCTTTGGGAGAAAATGAGTAAACTTTGGGAGCAAGGTACAGGCGATGAATCAGTAGTGGTATTCGCCCATGATATTTTACCCGGTGTATACCCCTTAAAAGGTATGTTTGCGGCTAAGGGATGGGATAGTATCAGTACAGCCTTGCGTAGTGGTAAAGATTCCCCTACAGGCAAGTATTACGCTGAATTTATGGGCAATGATAAAACGTCTGAGCTACAGAGTTCTATGTTTAAAAAACGTCCTAATGGTGAATCAGAATTTATCTGGAAATGTACCGATGCGGGTTTATCTGAAGAAGAGAGTAAGCAACTAGAACGGGCGTATGGGCTTAAAGCTACTAAGCGTAGTAGTGATGATAGGTACACCATTAAATTGTCTGAATCACAACAAAAAATGATTCGCAATATTCAGACTATGATAGCTACGGACGCGGCGCAAGTTGGCCTAAATTGGGGACATGCAAAAGCTTTGTATGAGTATGACATACCCCCTACCCCGGCGGGTGAGCAACAAAGATTAGCGCGGGTAGCACGTCTAAAAGAAGAGTTACCCAAAGGATCAAAAGAAGCTAAACTATACAAAGAGTTCTTAGACTCTTTTGAGGGCATGAAACGAGAGTTGATAGATCAAGGAAATGATTACGTAACACAGGATGTTGTTATTGATCGTTTGGTAAAACGTATGCCCCCTGAAGATAGGCAATTACTAGAGTCTTTAGGTTTGTTGGTGGACGTTGGTAGGTTAAAAGCCTATATTCCTGCTGAATATGAGCGCGGATGTGGGGTAGAATTAGCTCAAAAAATGGGTTCGGTAGCATTCCATTCTAAGCATGGCGCGTTGGTAGGTAACTTAGGTGAAGAAATTTTATCGACTTCTAATAGGTCGCGTCTTAAAGCTGTCGAAGATATTATGAGTGCGTTGGTTCATAAGGCGGGGCAAACAAACTTGTCATGGACTGTAGAAACTGCTACAAGTAATACTAAGGAAATAGCAGAAACCTTTTTCAATAAGGCTAAAGGCTAAATGATATGGCTGGCATTACTGAGCAAAATGTCGTAGATATGTTTTCAGGGGATAAGGATAGGGAACGTGTTAATTATATCCTTAAAACTTCCTTGACAATTTTACGTGACAGGTGTACAAATAATGTAGATGTTACGTTAGCTTTACGTGATTTCATATCTAAACATTTAAATATATCTAATTTATTGGAAGCTGGTTATCCAAAAGATAATGTGGTTCCATTGAAAAAACTATGTGCCGATGCAGTGAATTATTGGAATTTGTAAATGCTAGATCACAGGTCTACAGAACAATTTGGGGGTACACCATTTCATATTGACGTGGCGTTAAAAGCTAGTACCCCCGATGGAGAATTGTCTGTTGATTCGGCACAATGGATTGTTGAAGGTTTAGCGTCAACATCTAAAAAAGATACGGATGATGAAACAGTAATACAAAAGGGTTTAGATATAGACTACTTTCGTGAGCGTGGTTTTTTCAATTATAACCATTCTGCTACGTTGGTAGGCTTCCCTTATAAAGAGTTCACACTCATTAAATCCGATGGTATGTTTACGCGGGGCGAATTGTTTAAAGACGTGCCTATGGCGCGTACCATTTGGACACAACAGGTAGCATTTCAAGCGGCGGGTGTCCCCCGTACTTATGGCTTTTCAATTGAGGGGCGCGTACAGAAAAGGGACGACAAAAGTATTGTAAAAGCTAAAGTCATTAACGTAGCTATTTCCCCGCATCAAAAAAATTCGGGTGCTACTTTAACTGCGTTGTACAAGGCGTTGGAAAGTAGCGACTGGGATTTACTCAAAACGCTAGATGCTGGTTATAAAGACGGTGTTGGTTCCCCTGTGATACATGAAAGTTTGGATAATTCCATTCATAACGTATTGGATGTATCCGGTAAACTCGTTACTGACATAGCGAAAGATTTAACTGTTCGCAAGGACAGTATGTGTACAATGTTAAATGCGGCTGGCTATGACCCTAAAGCTGCTAACGTATTGGCGTTTGCATTAACATTAGATGAATGGCTAGGCACTGAAATTATAGGTAATAACTAGGAGGCGTTAAGCTAATGACTACCAAAGACAAAAAGACTTTCGATGCTGCTGAAGTTTTCGCTAAAGCACAGACCGCGTTTGACGCTTTGAGCAAGGCTGAAGTTCCAGACAAGAAAAAAGAAAAAAAAGACGATGATGACGAAGACGAGGAAGACGAGGAAGAAGAGGGTATGGAAAAATCCCAACCTTTACTTTTCCCTGAGTTTTCTGACGTTGCCGGTGAAGCCTTAGTTAAGGCACTTGGCAATGAAGACGACACCCCGTTATCTGAGTACCACGAAGATATGCATAAGCTGGTAAAGAGCTTTGCCGATGCCAGCACAGAAGCGGGTGTAGATACTCGTAATGAACTGAAGTTGGTCAAGGGCTTAGTGGTGGCACAACATGAAACCATCCAGTCTTTGATTAAATCCTTTGAAGACCTTAGCGGTGAGATTCCCGCTGCTGGTAGTCGTAGCGTTCGCAGTACCAAAAAAGACGTGCTTCAAAAAGGCGAAGCTGTCGATGGTGAAGGTGGGCCAATGGCTAAATCCGAGTACGTAGGTATTATGGGTGACTTGGCGGCTGAAGGTAAGATTGACGCTATGGACGTTGTAAAAGCGGATAGCGGCGTACCCTTCAAAGACTTTAGTACACGTACTCGTCGTGCTGTAGAAAAACGGCGTAAAGAGTTAGCATAAAAACTCTTTTGCCTTTACCTTTTTGTAATGACTTAGATTGACTTTAGGAGAAAAAATTATGTCCCTATACCAAGATGGCATGGATGGCTTTGGGATGGACAATGTAAATAGCGTCATGGAGCTTCGCAAAGCTTTAGATGCTGGTTATGATCGTCCTGTAGATGACGGTGGTGGTGCGTTGCGTTTGGAGAGTTTAGAAAACTCCCTTAAAGCGTTGTCGTATGGTAATCAACACCTGACTTTCTGGAATATGATTAAAGGTATGTCCGGCGATGCCTTTAGTACCGTGGAAGAGTTCACCCAATTGACCGGGTATGGTTCTGAGGCAGGCGGTTTTGTTCCTGAAGGTGTCTTGCCTGAAGAAGACGACGCAAGTTATCAGCGCCAACATACGTTTATTAAGTTCCTTGGAACTACCCGCGTGGTATCGCACCCTATGACTTTGGTTCGGCAGTTGCCCCCTGAAGCTAAGGCCCGCGAAAACTCCAATGGAATTTTGTGGCTTTTGCGTAAACTCGAACGTGCTCTTTTTTGGGGCAATTCCAGTTTAGGCCATGTTGTCAGTGGTTCTACTACTGAGCATGTAGAGTTCGATGGTTTAGACCAACTAATTCCTACTTCTAACACCATTGATTTAAAGGGTGTTGATATCTCAGAATCCTATGTGAATCAAGGCGCTCAGTTGGTTTTGGATAACTACGGTATCCCGAATACCGCGTTAATTGACTACGGTTCTAAACGTGTCTTTAACGAGTCCTATTTAAACCAGCAACGTATCATTATTCCCGATGGAAATTCAGGTACGTTGAAAGCTGGTTTGTCCATTTCTAAGTTCACTACGCAAGCGGGTGACTTG
>Ga0307992_1001758_pt1 | contig 12684 bp, 7 predicted proteins | sample EllFjometagen133_FD_203162 | JGI IMG/M metagenome (GOLD analysis project Ga0307992, IMG submission 203162) | Marine microbial communities from Ellis Fjord, Antarctic Ocean - #133 | ecosystem: Environmental > Aquatic > Marine > Unclassified | place: Southern Ocean | collected 2014-10-08
GTTGGTCCGAAAGACGCATTGAGCCAGAATTCTTACTATGTTTTAGCAGATTGTTACCTGCGTTTAGATAAGGAAAATAAGGCCAGGATGGCTTTCTCTTTCGCTTCACAACTCGACTATGATCCTGTGATAAAGGAAGATGCGCTGTTTAATTACGCGAAGATCACATATCGGCTTTCATATTCTCCTTTTAATGAAGCAATTACTTCTTTTAATACTTATATAAAACTATATCCCTATTCTTCAAGGTTAGATGAGGCATATGATTACCTGGTAATGGCATATATGAATACAAGAAATTATCGTGATGCACTGGCTTCTTTAGAAAAGATTATGGAAAAAAGCGACAGGATGAAGAGAGCTTATCAAAAGGTTGCTTTTTACAGGGGGCTTGAGTTTTATAGTGACTTGAAATTTGATGAATCGATTAGTCTTTTTGATAAATCTTTGCAATTCGACCGGTTTGACAGCAAGCTTAAAGCCAGGACATATTATTGGAGGGCTGAGGCTTATTACCGTTCTAAGGAATATAAGCTTGCAGGGGATGATTATAACCAATTCATGCTGATCCCGGGTGCTTTTGGACTTAATGAATATCAACTGGCACACTATAATCTTGGATATGTATATTTTAACCTGGAAGATTACACGAGTGCATCCCGGTGGTTCAGAAAATTTATTGGATTAGAAGGTAGAAAAAATAAAAGAATAGAAGGAGATGCATACAACAGAATAGCCGATTGTTACTTTATCAGCAGCGACTATATTAAAGCATCTGAATATTATCAGAAGGTTATTGACCTTAATGTAGCGGGCACAGACTATGCTCTGTTTCAAGATGCTTTTTCCCAGGGGCTTCTTAAAAAGCAACAGATTAAAATCGATTTACTATCCAGGTTATTGGAGAAATATCCAAAATCATCATATCTCGATGATGCCTTGTTTGAAAAAGGTAAAGCATATGTCATATTGGAAAATCCTGGTGAAGCACTGGTTAATTACCAGATGATACTTGATAACCATCCTAATAGCAGTTATGTTCCCAAAACAATGGTTCAGATGGGTCTTGTTCACTATAACAAGGGTGATAACAGTGAAGCGATTAAGTTTTATAAAGAGGTGGTTGAGAATTATACTGGCAGTATCGAATCAAAGAATGCACTTACCGGTTTGAAGACTGTTTATGTGGAAATGAATGATGTTGAGACATACTTTGATTATACAAGAAGTTTGGGCGATTTTGCCAGAGTTAGTCCGACAGAAAAAGATTCACTTACTTATGTTTCCGGCGAGAACCTTTATATGTCGGGTGATTGTGAAAGAGCTGTTGAGGTTTTAGCCAATTATATCAATGAATTTAAAAATGGCAGTTTTCTGCTAAGTGCTCATTTTTATAAAGCTGAATGCGAAATGAAACTTGGGAATTTGGATAGTGCACTTGTTTCATATAAGTATCTTATTGAAAGTCCCGTAAATGCTTTCACTGTTAAGGCTTTAATAAATGCAAGCAGTATAACTTTTGAAAAGAAGGATTTTGCCGGGGCAATTGAATATTATGCTCTTCTGGAAAATATGGCCGATAATGAAAATGATAAATTTAGTGCAGTAACAGGACAGATGCGTTGTTATTATTTACTTCAGGATTATCAAAATACTATACTGACAGCTGAAAAAGTAGTGGCATTCGGTATTATATCTGAAGAAACAGCCAGAGAAGCTTATTATAAGAAAGGTTTTTCGCAATATACCCTTGGGGAAATGGAAGAAGCGAGAAGTAGTTTCGAACAAACTTCATCTGAGATAAAAAGTGAGCTGGGCGCAGAGTCAAAATATTATGTTGCAGAGATAAGTTTTAGACTTGGTGAGTATGAAAAAGCTGAAAAAGAGGTGTTTGAATTTATTGAACAGAATTCACCTCACGCGTATTGGATGGCTAAAATATTTCTTCTGCTTGCTGATGTAAGTGTACAGAAAAATGATATTTTTCAGGCAAGACATACATTAATTAGTTTACTCGATTATTATACAGTAAAAGATGACGGGATTATTAAATCAGCTCAGGAAAAGTTGAAAATGGTGGAGGGTCTTGAAGGCGAAGGAGAGGAAACGGATAGTTTGAAGGTAGAAGAAGCGGAAAGTAAGTAGTATATAGTATATAGTAAATAGTAAATAGTGAAAACGACAGGAGTATGTTCAGCATGTCAGTTATAAAGAAATACATTGTAACTATTTTAATATTGATGGTTTTTTCCATGGGTTATTCTCAGGAAATAATCAGGAAGGAAGTTAGGGTTGTACAGCCTTATGCTCCTTCATTATTTGACGCTTTCAAAATCAACCTCCTTCCTTCGCTTAAGGATACTATGAAATTATCTCCCGATTTTAATTATAAGATATCTCCTAAACCTTATAGTGCTGAATACAGTATCCGGCCAATTAAAGCAGCAAAGTTGTTAGATGATCCGTTAACTGAATTATATGGAACCTACCTGAAAATGGGATTTGGAAATTATCTAACTCCACTGGCTGAGCTAAGTATCAATAAGAAAAGATCAAAAGAATATTCCCTGGGAGCTTACGCCAGGCATATTTCATCGAATTATAAAGTAAAGCTTGAAAATGACGAAAAAGTTTTTGCCGGTTACGGAAATGATGAATTTAGTTTATATGGCAAAAGGATTTGGGATAATTCTATTCTGTCAGGAAGTGCAGGTATGGATAATCGATCAGTTTATTATTACGGATATAACACAATCCTGGTTGATACATTACTTGAAAAGGAAGCTATAAAACAAAATTTTCTGAAAGTCAATGCCCGGATAAGATACCGTTCCAGTTATGTTGATTCAAAGCATTTAAACTATAATATACAGGTAAAGTATAATTATTTTGCCGATAAATTCAATTACACTGAAAACAACGTTTTTACTTCCGGTGAGTTCAGTCTGTTGCGGGAAAATATTTTATTTGGGACTGATTTTTCTTATAACTATATTGATGAAACCGGAGATTTAACAGCACGAAAAAGTAATATTATCGGGTTAAGCCCATGGCTTAAGAAAAAGACAACCGAGTGGAAGCTTAAAGCCGGTGTGGATGCAATTTTTGAAAATATTGATAATAAAACAGCGACACATCTTTACCCTGATGCACTTTTACAAATTGCTATAGTTGATAATTTGCTCAATGCTTATTTTGGTATCTCAGGTAATCTGGAAGTAAATAATTTTCAAAAAATTGCATGGGAAAACCCCTGGGTAAAATCCGGAGTGCAAGTAAGAAACACCAATCACAAACTTAATATGTATGGAGGATTAAACGGGAATATCAATTCCTCCTTATCATATAAGCTGAGAGCCTCTTACAAACTGGTTAATGATATGTATTTCTATGTAAATGATACTTTAGATGATCTGGGTAATCAGTTCTATACCGAGTATGATGATGTGCAACTTTCGACAATCTATGGCGAAATTCTAGCTCAACCGATAGATAATTTATCCCTGTTTATTAGCGGAAATTATTACAAATATGCAATGACAGATCAGAACCGGCCCTGGCATAAACCTGCCTGGGACTTAACTATTTCAACAAGGTATAATCTCCGTGAAAAGATTCTGGTTAATGCTGATATTATTGGTTCAGGTAAAAGATATGTTAAAACGTATGATAGCTCAGGTGCTAATGAACTCACACTTGATGGGATAGTTGATATTAATCTTGGAATTGAATACCGATACACAAAGATTCTATCTGCATTCCTGAGGTTTTATAATATTACATCTTCAAGATACCAGAAATGGAACCAGTACCCCGGTCAGGGATTTTTAGTAATGGGAGGGATTACTTATTCTTTGTAGCAACACTACTTCACAATTTTTCAACTACTTACCTAATTACTAACTTTTTACATAACAGATTAACAATAAATTTCCTTTATTAACAAAAGTGTTGATCTTTTGTTGAAAAAACACTGATTTTCTTGTTTTTATTTACCTGATAATCATCGAAATTTACTATATTTGGTGAATCAAAAAATGTAGTAGGGATAAGCTGTTAATTGTTTGATAATCATTTAAATAGAAATTTCATTATTATCCCCTGGTTAATATAAAATGACTTCACTATTATTGATGATATAGATAAGAAATCGCAGTTGATTATTCATTCTTGATAAGGTATTGGAGATGTGGTATTTACAGGAACCCTTAAAAATTTTGGGATTTTGTTGATTAATGTATAATAAAATAAAAATGGAATTGAAAAAAAATAACTCTAAAGGAGAAAAATATTTAGCAGAGAACATTCAAGTTCTTGAAGGGCTTGAAGCTGTTAGAAAACGTCCTGCAATGTATATTGGTGATGTAAGTGTTAAAGGTTTACACCACCTTGTACATGAAGTAATTGATAATTCGATTGATGAAGCACTGGCAGGGTATTGCACTAAAATTGAAGTTTCACTTAACGATGATGGATCTGTTACTGTAATAGATGATGGTCGTGGTATCCCTGTAGATATGCATGAGAAAGAGGGTAGATCAGCTCTTGAAGTGGTAATGACAATGCTTCATGCGGGAGGTAAATTTGATAAAGATTCTTATAAGGTATCCGGTGGACTTCATGGTGTGGGTGTTTCTTGTGTAAATGCATTATCTGCGAAATTGAAGGCGGAAATACATCGTGACGGAGAAGTATATATCCAGGAATATGAAAGAGGGAAACCATTAGAAAATGTCAGAAAAACTGCCAATACGGATATTACTGGTACGATAATAACGTTTTTCCCTGATAATACAATATTCACTACTACTTCCTTTAATTTTGAGATTCTATCTACACGGCTTCGTGAACTGGCTTTTCTGAATAAAGGCATACGTTTATCGATTACTGATTTAAGAAATTCCGGTGAGAATGGTAATGGGAACGAAAATGAGAATGGTAATGGAAATGGTGGGGTAAGGAAAGAAGAATTTTTTTCACGGGAAGGGTTAAAGGAATTTGTGAATTTTCTTGATGAATCAAGGGAACCGCTGACCAAAGATTGTATTCAGATTGAAACAACTAAGAATGACATACCTGTTGAGATTGCCCTTCAGTACAATACTTCTTATTCTGAAAATATCCATTCATATGTTAACAATATAAATACAATTGAAGGGGGTACTCATCTGGCAGGTTTCAGGCGGGGATTAACACGTACTCTTAAAGCTTATGCTGAAAAGTCAGGAATGCTTGCCAAGCTTAAATTTGATATTTCGGGCGATGACTTTCGTGAAGGACTTACTGCTATTATATCATGTAAGGTACAGGAACCTCAGTTTGAGGGACAGACAAAAACCAAACTGGGTAATTCTGAAGTTATGGGGGCTATTGATCAGTCTGTGAGTGAACTGCTCACACATTATCTTGAGGAGAATCCAAAGGATGCCAAAATTATAGTTCAAAAGGTGGTGCTTGCTGCTACAGCAAGACACGCTGCAAGAAAAGCAAGGGAACTGGTTCAGCGAAAATCAGTACTGTCTGGCGCCGGTTTGCCCGGAAAATTAGCCGATTGTGCTGATAAAGACCCTGCAAAAAGTGAGATATATCTTGTTGAGGGTGATTCAGCCGGTGGTACTGCAAAGCAGGGCCGGAACAGGAAATTTCAGGCTATTTTACCGTTAAAGGGTAAGATACTAAATGTTGAGAAGGCAATGCAGCATAAGGTGTTTGAGAATGAAGAGATTAGAAATATGTTCACTGCTTTTGGTGTTACTATTGGAACAGAAGAGGATAGTTTAGCACTTAATCTTGAAGGTTTAAGATATCACAAGATCATAATTATGACTGATGCTGATATTGATGGAAGCCACATAACTACTCTTATTATGACCTTCTTTTTCAGATATATGCTGGACCTTATTAAGCAGGGATATCTCTATATAGCAACTCCTCCGCTTTACCTTATAAAAAGAGGAAAAGAAGCAAAATATTGCTGGTCTGAAGAGGAAAGGAAGAACGTTGTAAAGGAATTGGGACAAGGCAAAGAAAATACTGTACATATTCAGCGGTACAAAGGTTTGGGCGAGATGAATTCCCATCAACTTTGGGACACTACTATGGATCCGGAACACAGAACTCTTCGTCAGGTCACGATTGCAAGTGCTGCAGAGGCTGACAGGATATTCTCAATATTAATGGGTGATGAAGTTCCTCCAAGACGTGCGTTTATTGAAAGTCATGCTAAATATGCTAATATTGATGCCTGATCTGTAATAATATGAAAAAGCTGGTCTTTACCATTATTCTGGCTGCAATTATTTTATTTCCTTCAGCCACTCAGCCCTCATCGGATCAAGTTGTTAAGTCTATTTTTAATGAGGCTCTTACCAGTAATAAGGCATATGAAAATCTCAGGTTTTTATGTAAGAACACAGCGGGTAGAATTGCCGGTACTTCTGAGGCCGCCGCCGCGGTTGAGTTTACAAGGAAGGTTATGGTGGAGATGGGTATTTCACGTGTTTTTTTACAGAAAGTTACTGTTCCTCACTGGGAAAGAGGCACAGTTGAATTTGGCAAGATAGTATCATCGCAATTCGGAGAATTGGAAGTCCCTGTTTCTGCACTTGGAGCATCTCCGGGGACTGGTAAAAATGGAGTGATATCAAATATTGTTGAAGTGAAAAGTATTGGTGAACTTGAAACTTTGGGAATAGAAAATATAAAAGGAAAGATAGTCTTTTTTAATCGCCCGATGGATCCTACTTTAGAAAATACTTTTTCAGCATATGGCGGGGCAGCTTCGCAGCGTACCGCAGGACCGGCAGCAGCAGCAAATTATGGGGCAACGGGGGTAGTTGTAAGGTCTCTTACTTTGGCACATGATGATGTGCCACATACGGGTGTTACCAGATATAACGAAAACAGTCCCTGTATTCCTGCTGTGGCAATAAGCACTAATGGAGCAGATACACTGAGCCTGTGGCTGGAAACAGATACGGAGTTAAAATTCCATTTCATCACAAATTGTAAGAATTATCCGGTAACAGAGTCAGCGAATGTGGTGGGGGAGATCAAAGGAACAGTGTTTCCTGATGAGATTATTACCATAGGAGGTCATCTGGATGCCTGGGGACCAGGTGAGGGAGCGCATGATGACGGGGGAGGATGTATTCAGTCAATTGAGGTATTAAGATTATTTAAAGTGCTTGGTATAAAACCTAAAAGAACTATCCGTGCTGTTATGTTTATGGATGAAGAAATGACACAGAGTGGAGCAATAGAATATACCAGGTGGGCTGAAGAACATAATGAAAAACATTATGCTGCTCTTGAATCTGATCGTGGAGTATTGTCACCGTTGGGATTTGGATTCAGCGCTGAAGGGGAAAGATTGGGAAACCTGTATGAATTAAAAAAATATTTTGAACCTTATGGAATTCATTGGTTCAAACAAGGTGGTGGTGGAGCAGATATCGGTCCGCTACGTAGATTTGGTACACTGTTAATCAGCTATATTCCCGATACACAGCGATACTTTGATTATCATCACTCGGCAAATGACACTTTTGAAACGGTAAACCAAAGGGAGCTGCAATTGGGAAGTGCAGCTATTGCTTCACTTGTTTACCTTATTGACCTGTACGATCTGTAAGACAAAAGCTATCTCAATGCACATATGCAGCTTTGTGCAAATCCTGTAACGTTTCCAGTTTTTCCGGTGGATCAAGGTAACCATCAAGAAATTTATACACCTCAAGCCTGATTTCTTTTGCTATCCTGGTGTCCATCCTGTTAAATGAATGTCCACCCGGTATATTCTCGAAAATTTTATATTCAAAATCTTTACCTTCTGCTTTTAACGATTTTATCAGATGTTCTACTTCAAGAACATTCACATCGGCATCGTTGGTATTGGTATGAATGAGCAGAGGAGTTTGTAATTTATGTGCCTGCCAGGCAGGAGATCTGCGCTTATATTCTTCAACGTTTTCGTAGGCTGTCTGACCAATATGATAATCGGCTGAATACAGGTCACGGTATCCCTGAGTTTTATATCCCATACGGGCTATAAGATCACTTACCGGTACTCCTGAATAAGCAACTTTATAATTTTTCGGATGATCAAAAATATTATGAAGTGCGATTAATCCCCCATGGCTCCATCCGATAATACCTACTCTTGAAGCATCTACAAAATCATAATTTTCAATCATATAGGCCCTGCTGGCATCAACATCTTCAACCTCGAGCCCTCCATAATCAATTTTCCGGTAATGACTCATTCCATAGCCTGTACTTCCGCGATATTCTGCAGCGACAACAATATATTGCTGGGCCATTAATTCTCTTATAATATGTGCATAATAAGTAGTGAAGTTACTATGAACACCCCCATGGGGAAAGACAATAAGAGGGTATTTTGCTTCAGTATTTATATTTTTCGGAATAAAAACATATGACCTGAACTTAACCGGATTACCGGCTCCTTGTGCCGCAGGGTTCTTCTCTTTCCACAAAGGAGGGCCATACATGTAAACTTTATCGATAAATGCCACATCACCCACTTTGTTATACCAAAAAATATCATCAATGGCTTTTTCAATTTGATCTAACCGGTGAGACAAATTTTCCATTTGATAGTCAAGTCTAGCCAGCGTTTCATTAAGTTCGCCCTGTTTCTCCTGTGCTATTGCAGAGATATTACATGTAACGTAAAAGAAAAAAAACAGAGCAATTGATTGTTTAAGTAGCTTTTTCATGATTAAGATATTTAATTGTTTATACATTTATCTCCCCTTCAAATACAAAAACAGCCGGTCCTTCCAGTATGATATCTGAAAATAAATCTTTATCAGTCCGGGAAAAACCTATATTCATAATTCCACCTCTTGTTTTAACCTGAACATTGTCACTGTCAATCTGTCCGCTATAAACCGAAGCAATGGCAGCAGCAATAACCCCTGTTCCACATGACAATGTTTCATTTTCGACACCACGCTCGTATGTTCTTACTGATAAGCCATCTGTTAGAACTTTCACAAAATTCACATTGGTTCCGTTTGGTTTAAATTGTTGATTATTCCTTAGTTTCCTGCCTTCATTAAAGACATCAATATTATCAATATCATTTGTGAATGTGACATAATGAGGCGATCCTGTATCAATAAAATAGCTATCCCCTAATTTTCTTATTGTATTAACGTCATTCATTCTAAGTCTGACAGTTGTGTCTGATATTTCTGCAGTGTGGACTCCGTCACTTGTTTTAAACCGGGCATTTTGCTTTATCAACTTAATTTTTTCTGCAAACATAACAATACAACGTCCCCCATTACCACACATAGTCCCTTCATATCCATCAGAATTAAAATACTTCATTTCAAAATCTACCTCTTTATGATCATAAAGCAACATTAGACCATCAGCTCCAACACCAAATCTTCTGTTGCAAATCTGCTTAATTCTTTTTCTGTCCGCGGGGTCGAGGATGTTTTTCCTGTTATCAATAATTATAAAATCATTTCCGGCTCCTTGATATTTATAAAATGTCAGTGTCATGCCCTCTTAAGTTAAATTATGTTAAATGTGTTAATAAGTGCAACAACCCATTAGTCAATACGTTTAATGAATTGTAAAGTTAATAAACCTTGATTACCGGCATAGAATTTGTTAACAAAATGATGATTTTTATGTATTTTTATTTGTTAAATAAAAAAAATGAATGATATGAATGGAAAGAGAATATTTGGTTCAGTACTAATAGCTATTATTGGGGGAATAATTGCATTATTTGTATACTCTCTATTATTAGAAAAGCCGGAAATTAAGTCAGACAATAGTTCTGCTAATCCGGGTTTAGTAAAGTTTGCTAATTTGCCTGCCAATATTGAAGGTGGAAATTTGGATTTTACCTATGCGGCCGAGCGTACAGTACATGCTGTTGTACATGTTAAAACAATTACAGAACAAACAAATCGGTCCCGTAATCCGTTGTATGAATTCTTCTATAGTGATCAATATCAAAGAAATCCACAGCCCATGCTTGGTTTTGGTTCCGGTGTAATTATCTCTTCTGATGGTTATATTGTTACAAATAACCATGTGGTTGAAAATTCTGATGAGGTTGAGGTTGTATTAAATGATAAAAGGACTTTTAAGGCTTCGATAGTTGGAACTGATCCCAGTACTGATCTTGCTTTGATAAAAATTAAAGCAAAGGATCTGATATTTATTCAATATGGAAATTCAGATGAACTCCGGCTTGGAGAGTGGGTTCTGGCTGTAGGAAACCCGTTTAATCTGACATCAACTGTTACAGCGGGAATTGTCAGTGCTAAGGGTAGAAACCTGGGCATACTTCCTGATCAGTACAGGATTGAATCCTTCATTCAAACTGATGCAGCTCTTAACAGGGGTAATAGTGGTGGTGCCCTTGTGAATACAAAAGGTGAGTTGGTAGGGATAAATGCTGCAATAATCTCACCGAATGGAGGGTATGCCGGAAATTCATTTTCAATCCCTGTTTCAATTGTAAAGAAAGTTGTTGAGGACCTGAAAGAATTCGGAGAAGTACAGAGAGCTATACTCGGGGTTGAAATTAAGGATGTAACTGATGAACTGGTGAAAGAAAAGAAACTGGATAAGATTGAAGGGGTTTATATTAATGGTTTGCGTGAGAATGGTGCTGCAATTGAGGCTGGTATTGAGGTTGATGATATAATAATAAGTATAAACGGATTTAAAGTTAATTCTACTGCTGAGTTACAGGAAAAGATAACGGAATTCCGGCCAAAAGAAAAAGTAAAAATAATAATAAAAAGAAAGGGTAAAACAAAACAATTTGATGTTGTTCTTCGTAATATGCAGGGTAACACAAATATTATTCGTTCTACTGATCTGGTTCTTGATGCAAGGTTTGAAGAATTAGATAAAGAAGTAACTGATAGATATAAAATTAGCGGTGGTGTTAAGATTGTTGATGTTGGTGAAGGACCGCTTAAAGAACTGGGCTTAAAGAATGGATATATTATTATCGGCATAAATAATAAAAAAGTTGATAAGGTTGATGATATAAAAAACAATCTTGGAGGAGGAAGGGCGTTATATTCAATAGAAGGGATTCAGCCAAACGGTACTTTTTTTAGTTATAAATTCAGAAATTAGAAGAATGGAGTAGAGGGGATAGAGGGAAGAATAGAAATAAAAAATATTGAAAAAGAGACTTGTTAACCTTGGTCTCTTTTTTATCGAACTTAAATGTTTTTGGATTAATCTTGACTGGTTAGATAAAAAGGTATACCTTTGCAAGAATTTTCGTTAAGGAGGGAAAATGAGACAATTAAAGATTACCAAATCGATTACCAACAGAGAAAGTGCTTCATTAGATAAGTACTTGCAAGAAATTGGAAAAGAGGAGCTTATTTCTGTTGAGGAAGAAGTAGAACTGGCTCAGAGAATAAAAAAAGGAGATAGAGATGCCCTTGAGAAGTTAACGCGAGCCAATCTCAGGTTTGTTGTTTCTGTTGCTAAACAATATCAGAATCAAGGACTTAGTCTTCCTGACTTAATTAATGAAGGGAATCTTGGTCTGATTAAAGCAGCAGAAAAATTCGATGAAACCAGAGGATTCAAATTTATTTCTTATGCTGTTTGGTGGATCAGACAATCCATACTGCAGGCATTAGCCGAGCAATCACGTATAGTCAGATTACCATTAAATCAGGTTGGGTCTCTGAACAAAATAAATAAAGCATTTTCAAAATTTGAACAAGAGTTTGAAAGAAAACCGTCACCCGAAGAGTTGGCTGAATGTTTGGAACTGCCTAGAGAAAAGGTTACAGATACACTTAAAGTATCAGGAAGACATATTTCTATGGATGCTCCATTTATTGAGGGAGAAGACAACAGTTTGCTTGATGTTCTTCCAAATAACGATTCTCCAAAGGCAGATAAAACATTATTAACTGAATCGCTTATAAAGGAAATTGAACGCTCCCTGGCAACTCTAACTGAACGGGAACGTGATATTATAAAGTTATTCTTTGGGATAGGAATACAGGAAATGACACTTGAAGAAATAGGGGAGAAGTTTGGACTTACCCGGGAACGTGTGAGACAAATTAAGGAAAAAGCAATAAGAAGATTAAGGCATACTTCCAGAAGTAGGTTGCTGAAAACATATCTTGGTTAGTATTAGTTTGAGGTTTAAAAAATGTTTGAGGTTAAGAATCTGAAACCAGTACCTACCAGTAACCAGTAACTCTTCATATTAAAATATTGCATCACAGTTTCTTATTATTTTGCCTTTAGCATCTTTTGCAATTCATACATCTCATCTCTGCATTTTGCTGCTTCGTTGAAGTTTAATTCTTCAGCAGCTTTTTCCATATTTTTCCTGGTTTTTTCAATAGCTTTTTTCAGAGCTTCTTCGTTCATATACTTTACTATTGGATCGGCGGCAATATCCTTTATCTGAGGACCGGCATAGAATTTTTTACCCGCTTTTTTCCCGGTGATACCACCCATAATTGATTTGGTTGCTTTAACGATTTGCCTGGGTGTAATGCCCATTTCTTCATTGTAAAATAATTGTTTCTCTCTTCTTCTGTTTGTCTCATCAATAGTTTTCTGCATAGACCGGGTTGTCTTGTCAGCGTACATTATTACTTTACCATTGATATTGCGGGCTGCTCTGCCGGCAGT
>Ga0307992_1001759_pt1 | contig 12679 bp, 30 predicted proteins | sample EllFjometagen133_FD_203162 | JGI IMG/M metagenome (GOLD analysis project Ga0307992, IMG submission 203162) | Marine microbial communities from Ellis Fjord, Antarctic Ocean - #133 | ecosystem: Environmental > Aquatic > Marine > Unclassified | place: Southern Ocean | collected 2014-10-08
AGGTTTAGACCCCGAAGATTTAGCAGGCATAAATGAAGCTCAATCAGATATTGATAATGAGATATTTAGAGGTTCATCAAGTGGTGGAGGATTTTGGGACTTTGGTTGGGTAGGTGATGCCGCAGATATATTTAGCCAGGGAGCATCTGCCTGGAATTCTTTAAGAAACGGTTCAAACATACCAACACCCGCACCCACACCACCACAGCAACCACAGCAAGCAAGCAACATAAATGCTCTTACTATTGGTGCAATTGCGTTGGTTTTAATAGTAGTTATAGTATTAATCTTTAAAAAGAAATAACAATGAAAAAAGCAATTATAATCTCAGTAGTAGTACTTATTCTTGGAATAGGCGCATATTTTATGTTTTTTAATAATGCTCTATCAGCAGAAATGCAAACTAAATGGGATAACAAGGCTAAATGGATGAACACAAAAATTGGCGCTGATAATATGGGTTGGGGTGTAACCAATGCAATGGAAACATTAGGACTTTCAAGAGAAAAAGCAATTAAGCGGCAAGCCTTGATCGTTATGGTAAATGATGGTGATATAACACAAACTCAGTTCGACAAAATTTATAGTTAAAAAAAATATCGACAAAATGAAAACTACAAAAATTAAGTCAAAAACATTATACATCTATGCCGGAATAATTATTATTGCCGGATTGGTGTACTGGTTTTATTACAAAAAAGATAAAAGCCAGGACAGTGATACATCTTCTTCAGGTTCAGGATCGGGATCGGGATCAGGAAGAGTTAATAATAATCCTGTAAACGAACCATTTCATAAAGACGAATTATTTAAGGATCAACCGGTAGAACCAACACCAACACCAACGCCAGTTCCTAAAGTAAAACGGACAACAAAAAAAATAATTACGCCCACAACTTATGATACAGGAGAATCGCCATTTGTAAATTCAACAAATGTTAGTAATAAGATGTTTGCTAAAAGTCTAAATTAATCATAAAAAAAGCCGGTAATGTACCGGCTTAGTTCTTTGAAATCTTGACTTTGGAAATTAATCTAATATAAAACCTTCTGTATCGCAAGAAACAATATTAACAGCTCCTTCATATACAGTAGGATAAAAAACATAACCGCTTTTTTGCACTATTTCATAATCAAAATGCCCGCTGTTTAGTTTAAATGTTTTTGATGAATAGGCAGAAATATTAGAATAATAAGCTCCATTAAAATTTACTTTATAAGGATCCTCATTATTGTTTTGAAATTCAACCCAACCATAATTATTTATTTCGCAATCAGATTTTGGATCTTCAACTTCTTTTTCTTTTTCGCAAGCTGCAAAAATCAATAAAAAAATAATCGGAATAATTAGTAATTTTTTCATAAGAGTAAATTTAAGTGAATAATTAAGTTAATAATAATGTATTGAGTTTCAATAATTATGCCAAAGTTAAGAAAATAAAATATTAAACATTGAAAAATGGATTTTACTAAAATTACATATAAGGATAACCTGGGTAAAATACCCGCAAGGATAAACAGAGATACAGGGGAATTAATGCTTAACAGTATTGTATTTCCTCAACTTCCCAATTATTTTCAACATTTCATAAAATTACACGAATACGGTCATTATTTACTCCAGACAAAAAGCGAAAACAATGCAAATGCTTATGCAATAGAAAACTTTGTTAATTACGATAATAACGAATTGTTCTCCGAATCCGTAATACAATTAATTGAAATATTTGAGGTAATTGTAAATAATAAACCTGAAAAACTTGCAAAATATTACAGTAATAATCCCGAACTTATTCCGGCAGAAAACGAAAGTGATATTACCGGACTTGATGGATTAGGTAATGCAATAGGGCAAGGATTTAATTTTTTAACTACTTACTTGAATATTAAAACTACCGACAGATGGAATGCAGAAGCTGAAGAAAATCAAGAACAAAATTTTATTGATATGTATTCGTATGACTTGCAAAATCAAGAATCGGAAAGTTATACTTCGTGGCTGAAAACAAAATATTTTAAAATGATACTTGCTGTTTTGATTATAGCATTGGTATTGATAATATATTTTAAATCGAAAAAATGAAAACAAAAAAAATAATATTCACCGGTGTTTTTATAATAGTAATTATTGCAGCATTGGTAATGTTTTACATTAATAAAACTGATGAGTATGAAAAAAATATTTAAAAGCAAACTGTTAATTCCAATTACAATTGGTGTAATAATTATTGTTATTGCGGTAATAGTTTATTTTTCTTACAAGGGTGATAAATTTGAAAAATTAGCAGGCGGTTTGAAAAATTATGATGATTTATCCTACGATCAACAGGTAGCTTTAGTTATAAATGCATTAAAGCATAGCGATAAATATGATAAGCAAGTGAGAGATCAGGCACAAGAAAATAACATGAGTTATCAAGAAAGGCTAAAATATGAAGCAGAATGGCAATTAGACAGGCATGATATTAAATATTTATTAAATACAAAAATTGTATAAAAAACAATGAAAGCAAAATCAAAAAACAATTATCTAATATATGTAGGGATTGCATTAATTGTAATTGCTGCAATAATTTATTTTGTTTTCTTTTACGAAAAAAAGGAAAATGATACTCCCGGCACCGATTCATATTTAAAAAACGGATCAACTCCTGAAGAAATAAAAAGAGCTGATGAAAAAAAAGCAATAGCTGATGAAAAAATAAGAATTCATAATTTAAAAGATGACTAAGACTGGATTTAATCTAAAAAACACAATTTAAGATGAAATACGTGGAGAATTTGAAAGCTATCAAACCCAATACCTTAATTACAGCAGGCATATTCATTGTAATTGTGCTTGTAGTATGGAAAGTTTGGAAAATGTTCTTTAAAAAAGATGATGGTGTTGAAAGTGCCGAAAAAGAGATTAAAAAGAATAATTTGACTTATTCCGAAAGCAATTATCAAACTTATGCCGATAGAATTGAAAATGCCGGAGATAATGGAGGTTGGCCAGGAACTGATGAAGATGCAATTTACCAGGTTTTCAGAGAAATGAAAACAAAAGATGATATACTTCAATTAATTATTTCATTTGGAGAGCGAAATTATTGGGAAAATACCTGGTTTTATCCGGCAAAATTTAATTTAAGCAAAACTTTATATTCTGAACTTGATAATTCAGAAATCGAAGAAATAAATAATATAATATCCGGTAACGGAATTAATTACAAATTTTAAAACTATGAATGATTTATTTTCAGTGGGATTATCGCAAGATGACACAGACTATGCAGGCAATATATTTGAAAGCAGGTTGAGCGAAAGTCTTAATAAAATGACATTAAATTTAATTATTGTTATCTGTTTTGCATTGATAGCAAGTTACTTACTATTTATAAAATACAAATAAAATGAAAAAATCAATAACAATAATTATGATAGTCTTAATAGTATTGACAGCCCTTTGGTATTATTTTGTGTTCATCAAAAAAAAGAAAAATACTGATGAAGAAAAAGAAACTCCAAAGCCTGACACCGCAAAATCCTATCCACATGTTGAATTTCCATTTACACATGGAGCTTATGGATTTGAGGTGCTAATGTTGCAAGCGTACTTAAACAAAAATTATGATAAAGACCTGGTTTGTGATGGCTTGTTTGGAGCAAAAACACTGGCTGCATTTAAAGATGTTTCCTGGGCCCCATTAAGTACAAAGTACAGTGATTCGGTAAATAGTCTTTTATATACGAACTTTATTTCATCGGTAGAGAAAGAATTAATTATTTATTTGAAGGAAAAAGGAATTGAAATTAAAGAATGACAAGATCGGAATTTATAATAAAATATAAAGGAGATGTAATTTATGCAACGAGAAACAACAAATTATTTCCTTCGGTTTACATGGCTCAAGCTATCTTGGAATCGAATAATGGAAATTCTAATCTTGCAAAAAATTACAATAACTTTTTTGGAATAAAAGCCGGCAGCTCGTGGAGTGGCGAAACGATAACTTACGAAACATTAGAATACATGTCCGGGTACCCGGTTATGGTGGTTGAAAAATTTAGAGTTTATAATAATGAAAGTGAAAGTTTTGAAGATAGAATAAAATTACTGGAAGGCGACATATATAAGCCGGTTATGCAAGCAGATACAGCAGACATGCAAGCTGAGGAGCTGCAAAATTGTGGTTATGCAACAGATCCGGAATATGCAAATAAACTGAAATCAATAATTAATACTAATGATCTTGTTTCATTAGACAAAATAAAAAGTGATATGAAAAACATCGAATTAATAAGCGCAATACTAATTATAATTGTTGCAATATTAAGCATTTACAAATATTTTAAATTAAGTTAAGATGGCAGGAATAATAAAAGTATTTCCAAGCGCATTGGAAAATTTGCAAGCAACGGCAGACACCGTTCTCGAAGTTGATATTGATACAACTTATTTGGGTTTTGCCGACAATACAAACCCCGCAAAATCAGCCGCTAAATGGGCGGTTTGTAAGGTGGTAAAATCAGGCAGCACATTTCCAATCACAACAGAAATTCAATGGTCCAATGGATCAATGAATAAAAATCAGGTTTTTAATGACTACGCGAGTTTAACATATCAATATAAAAACTTCTAAATCATGGCAATAAAATACGATTTTATGCTTGGCAGGCTAAAGCAAGAAAGAGGTTTGCAGAAACAAAAGTTTGAAGCAACCGCCGTACAAACAGCCTTTACAGTTACCGAATTTTCGTTAAACGATGATTATTGTGTGTATGAAAACGGAATACTTACCGAAAGCGGGCAAAGTAGAAGCGGGCAAGTTGTTACGTTTACAGTTGGTCGCCCTGAGGGCACAGAAATAGTAATAATGAATTAAATAAGAAACGATGAAAAAAATATTTATTATTTTATTGATGATAATTTCCTTTGCAGGATATTCACAAACAAGGAAGTCATTTTTTGAGGTCCCTGATACAGCAACAAACTTTGTTTACACAATGCCGATCGGCTCAATAATATTTGAAGTTGACAGTCTTAAATTTTACCGACTCACGGCAAAGTTTACCGGAAGCGATAACATGAAGGATGTGTTTACAGCCGGAAGTTATGAAGTTGTGAGTGCCCAGGATGTTGACGATTTTACAAACGGTGGAGAAACCGGCGGGGCAGATAGAACCCTCGGAAATACTGATGAATTTGCAATGGGATTTTTAACCTATGGTAGAGAAAGAACTCGAATACAAGCGGATGGGAGCAAATGGCATCAAAACGGTTATTTTCAATATTTTCCATTCTTTCCGGCACGAACCTTAGATTATGTTGTGATAAAACAAGTAAATCATAATACAACCGACTGGCACGAATTATTTATTGATGATATTAGCGAACAAATGATAATTACTCAAGCAATGGCATGGACATTTGATATTCAGGTGACAGGAATTTCCAGCCATGCAAATGAAAGTTTTCATTATCAGATACTCGGAGCAATTAAAAGAGTTGGAAATATCACAACTTTGCTAAATTCATCCATTACAACTATTTACAAATCAACATCTACATTTAATATAAGAGTAAGTGCCGATGATACTAACGAGGCACTTATTATCGAAGTACAGGACAGCGCAGGGAGTGTAGATAATTCAATCGTCTGGGTTGCAAGTGTACGAATTAATGAAATCTTTTGCGTATTTCCATAAAAAACAAAAATGATGAAAAAAATATTAATAATATTATTGTTTATTCTGCCTACTTTTTTAATTGCGCAAGATGTAAACATAGAAAACGAACATTATAAAATAACAGCCGACACGGTTTATATTGATGGCGAATTTTATGTAAATGATACAAGTATAAACGGAGTTATTGATGCCCGCCTTGCAGCTCTCGGAATAGACCTCTGGTACGGTGTGCAATGGGATGTTACATCTGCCACAACCAGCTTAACAGATATTGGAAATACTGATTATCATACAACTTTGCCGGTTCATGCAGAAATGCAAGCCGCTTGCATAAAAAATGATAAATCAATAACTTATTATCTTGATGAAACGGATTTTACTAAAAAAGCAGACGGTTCAGCTTCCGATTTGACAGGAACGGACGGACAAGCAATGATAATTATTCCTAAGCATTACAGAAAGTTTGAGGAAGATGGAAATATTAGGCGTGCTAAAATATCAATGTATCCTCTCGATGGGTTTGATACAATTGCAAAATGTGCGATTGGAATTTATGAAGGATATGTGAAAACAGCCGATACACTTTGCAGTATTACAGGGCAGATGGCGACTACTTCAACTACACGGGCTGTATTTCGTACTGATGCCGCAAAACGAGGTACAGGATGGTCACAATTAAGCTATGATGCTTATTCAGCAATATTTTGGCTCTATTTAGTTGAGTATGCCGATTGGAACTCTCAGAGCACCCTCGGAAACGGAGCTACAAATGCAGAAAACACAAACTGGAATGAATATAATGATTATAATCCTATCGTTAATACCGGATTGATTAATTCGTATGGAATGGTGACGAGTAGTGTAGCATTTTCCGTTAATAATTGGTACAAAGGTACTGCCGATGGGACAACAGCAAATAAATTAGTTGATGCAGGACGGTTTGCCGTTTGGGATGTTTCTTACATTGGAAAATATGTTGTTAATACAACAAATGTTCCTATTGACTCTGCTTTAATTTCTGCAAAGGATTCTGATGATGTTTTAAGTGTGTCGGCAGATATATTCACAACAGGTGATAATTATTACATTTCATCAAGTACATTAAGCTCTCAAGCTGCATGTTGGCGAGGCTTTGAGCATATTTTTGGGCATATCTATAAATTAGTTGACGGTATTAATATTAATGAGCATGTAGTATATACATGTAGTATACCTGCTAATTTTGCAGATGCAACAATAACTAATTATACGCTTACAGGCACAGCAGCATCGTCAAATGGATATATTACAAGATTTTTAAATGAAACAATTATACCATCAACGGTAGGCGGTTCAAGCTCAACTTATATGTGCGATTATTACTATCAATCTACGGGTGGTTGGCGGGTTGCCGCTTGGGGCGGGAAGGTGGCTAATGGCGCGCTTGCCGGTTTGGGCTCTGCGGATTTCGGCAATGCGACGGGCGCTTGCACGGATTACGGCTCTCGCTTGTGCTTGAAATTTTAAACGAAAAAACGATGAAATTAACGGTTATTATATTGTGGTTGTTTAGTTGGCAGGTTGCCGCTTGGGGCGGGAATTTGAATAATGGCACGAATGCCGGTTTGGGCTATGCGAATTTCAACAATACGACAGGCGCTAACACGAATTACAGCTCTCACTTATGCTTGAAAGAGAATTTGACCTTTGTAATAACCCCGGCTCTTGCCGAAAAATATAAAATTAAAAATACTGTTAGTAGTCATAGTGAACGAAAGCTGCATTTTGTTCAAGCACAACAAATGAAACGAAAAGGAAATTTATTTGAAAAGTTATGCGATAAAGGAAATATTGAAATTGCATATAAAAACGCTAAAAAAGGAAAACGATATTATAAAGATGTAATTGAAATTGAAAAAAATCCTGATAAATATATTAATGAATTACAATCGTTACTTATTAATAATCAATTTGTAAATAGTAAATATAAAGTTTTTTCAAAAAACACAGGGCATAAAATAAGAGAAATATACAAACTTCCTTTTTATCCCGATAGGATTGTTCATCACTGTATAGTTCAGGTTTGTCAGCCAGTATGGATTCAACTTTTTATAAGAGATACTTACTCAACTATTCCATGTCGAGGCATACACGATGGATTAAATCGACTTAAAAATGCACTTAAAGATGTTCAAAATACTCAGTATTGTTTAAAACTTGATGTACGTAAATATTATCCTTCGATCGATCATCAAATATTGAAATCAATAATCAGGCAGAAAATTAAAGATAAAAATTTATTGTCGTTAATTGATAAAATTATTGAAAGTGCTCCCGGTGTGCCTATTGGAAATTATCTTAGCCAATGGCTTGGGAATTTATATTTGGCTTATTTTGACCATTTTGTCAAAGAAAATCTCAAAGTAAAATATTATTTTAGATATTGTGATGACATGGTATTATTATCAAATGATAAATCTCAATTATGGGAATGGAAAAATAATATTGAAAAATACCTTAACAATAATCTTAAACTTGATTTAAAATCTAATTATCAAATTTTTCCAGTTAATATCAGAGGCATTGATTTTCTTGGATACAAATGTTTTTATAATTATGCCCTTATAAGAAAATCAATAAAACAAGAATTTAAACGAAAATTAAAAAATAAAATAGCCACACCCCAAACGCAATCTGCATACTGGGGTTGGTTTAAATATGCAAATACATTTAATTTAACTCAAAAATATTTTAAAAATGAAAGGAAATCGTGATAAATTAAGCAGCGAAACAATGCCGGAAACGGTAGTAATTAAGTTGTCAAAAAGTAATTTTCAGATAAGGTATAATTTTTCTGAAAAACCGGCAACTAAAGAACGTGTTGCATCATTCGATTATGATTATATTAATGTTTCTGACATTACAAAGAAGGTAATCAAATCAGCTATTATTAAAACTAAATACGACTATGATGATGAAATTGCTGCAATTAATAATAATAATGTAGATTATCAGGCATTTAGAAATATTGCTGATAATATTGCTTTAGAAGCAGTTGAAAATTATGAATAAATTTTCAGATTTTTCAGAAGAAAAAGCAACTTTAGAGGGAATAAAGATTGGAATTGACAATATTTTAAATTGCGAAATTATTGTTAATGATTTTAGCATAATGAAAAGTAAGTTTGAGAATAAAAAAAATGATAATTGTCTAACTATTCAAATTATTTTAAATGAAGAAAAAAGAGTGGTTTTTACAGGATCGGGAGTTTTGATGAAACAAATTGAAAAATATAAAAGTCAATTGCCTTTTATTTCGACAATAAAAAAAGTAAATAACTATTATACATTAAGTTAAAAAAAATGATAATTAACATTACAAAAACAATATTGACGGCTTTAATAGGCTTTTTGGTTTCGAGTTTTAATATTGTAACTTTTACTCAGAATTTCGGAAAAATTGCAAACGGTACTATCGGAAGTATAGTTGGCATATTGACAATTATTTTTCTTTATTATAAAATAAAACAAATTAAAAAGGATTTAAAAAAATGAAAACAAAAGACTTATACATGTACATTCTCGGAGCGTTGATCGCTATTGGTTTTTTTGTAGTCTTATTTTTCTTGATTTATCAAGGTAAATTTGAAAGTACAATTAACCTGGTAATCGGTACGCTTATAACAGCCTTTGGAACTGTTGTGGGATATTTTTTCGGATCTTCAAAAGGATCATCGGATAAAAACAATCTTATAAATAAAAATCAAAATGAGATTAAAGGATAATTCAGTAAAAATACAAGGCATTAGTCCGGAGCTTTTATTTGGGCTTATTGTTGCGGATAGAGTTTATGAAAATCATGGCCGGGAGCTTGTTATTACCTCCTTAAATGACGGGAAACATTCTAAAACATCTTTGCATTATTCTGGTAATGCCGGCGATTTACGCATTTATTATTTTACTCCTGAAGTAGTTGTAATCGTACAAAAAGAAATTAAAGAACGTCTTGGAAATGATTATGATGTAATTATTGAAAAGGATCATATTCACTTAGAATTTCAACCAAAACGACCATGACACTAATTTTTTCAATAGCAATATCAATAATATTCGTTTTAGGCATTGCCAACGGATTTTTAAACCTTTGGTCTGTGGATTATTCAACGACCGAAAAACGAGCGTTTTATTCAAACGTTTGGCATAAATTATACTGGCTTCTGAAAATACAAATTTGTGTTATCATTATTTTACTGATGACCTGTAAATTTGAATTTTATTTTTCATGGAGCTTGTTTATTTTTTGGGGACTAACAGCTTTTAACTTCTCCTGGACTATTTATGACTTATTAATTAATGTGATCCGGTTACATTACGAAAATGTAAATTATTTACTTTATATCGACAAAAAAGGCACAAATAAATTATTTCTTAAATATCTGGGCCTCTACGGAACATGGATATTTAGATTTATAATAATTGGAATTAATATATTTTATCTGATAAAAATATTATGAGTATCTGGACAAAAATATTAGGCGGTGGCGCAAAGTCAGTTTTAGAACCGGTCGCGAAAATCCTTGATGACGTTATTACAAACGATGAGGAACGTATGGTCGCTAAAAAGAATATAATGAAGGTTATAACCGGATTTAGCGAAAAAATGATGCAGTTCCAAAAGGATATTCTCACAACCGAAATGAAAGGCAACTGGTTACAACGATCCTGGCGACCTATTTTAATGCTTATGTTCGGATTTATTGTTATTTACGAGTATTTTATAGCAAAAGTATTTTTGCTTCCTTCTGCCGGACTTCCGGTCGAATTTTGGCAACTTTTAAAGCTCGGAATGGGTGGTTACATTATCGGAAGATCAGTTGAAAAAACAGCCGAAAAAATATCAGAAAAATTAAATCTTAATTTGAAAAAATAGAACCATGACAATATCAGAAGAAATATTTGTTAAACAATTAGGATTAAATCAATGGGAGTTGGTGAGTGCGTGTGGAAGATTATGGAAAGCACGAGGCAAAACAATATATGTAAAACATAGGCGTAGAAATTCTGGAGCTTGCAGATATTTGAAAGGTTTAAATTTTGTTAAATCGGCAGAAGAAGCAGGGGGAAATTGTGTTTTACAAGTAAAATTAAAATAAATAATAATTCAATTAAATGATGAAAAAGAAAACTGTAAATAAAATAAAAGCTAAAAAAGCTAAATCATTTCAATTAATAATGAAATTTGATGATAAACCTAAAAAAGTAAAATCAAAAAAATCTCATAAAATGAAGAAAAAACGAAACATGAACAAAGCTCCTTTTTTTCGCTTCACAAGTAACCGATTATTGTCGCATGTTTTTTTATATATTTTATTTAGAATATCACGATCCGAAAGTCCGTAAAATTCTTCCGGTTCTGAAACAATTAAATTATCATCAGCAAATATTTCTTTTATGTCAACCTCTAATACATCTGCTATTTTCTGAATTGTTTTTACAGAAAATGTCTCTTTTTTTATTGCAGAATAGAATCCAGGTACACTCATATTAATCATTTTGATTAATTCTTTTTGTGTAATATTTTTGGATTCCGCTATCTCTTTTATTTTGTTGATATACTGCATTTTGTAATTTTATACTGAATTATGTTTGTTTTTACTTGACATTTGCAAAACAATAGTTTAGTTTTGCTTTTCTAAATTTAATATTAATTTTCTAATTAAGAGCAAATATTATGCCATCTAATCGTATTTTATTAAGAAAAAAGACTGTAAAACAATTATTTATTAACGAGTTATTATTTTCTCCACGAATAAGAACGTATTTAATTGTCAAAAATATTGCTAATCTTATTGAATATTCAGAAAAAACAATTTACGCTGACCTTCGGCCTCTCAAAATATTAATCAAAGAAATTAGAACCGGCAAATACACTTTGCCGGAAAATTATGAATCAATAATGTAAAATCTTTATATTATGAAAAACTTTAAAAATTACATTAAATCCCTTATTGGGAAAAAACGTTTCAATCGGCTTCCTATCTCATTAAATTGTTCTGATGATAGAGTTGATGAAATTCTGGACAATCCAAAATTAATGATCGAGCGTGAATTGAGAATGATTTGCAGGTTAATGTCATATAAAGACATTTATCCTATCGACCTTGTTAATGGGCCCTACAATTGCGGGGCGGATAATATTACACTCGACCAGGCTTATGTTATGTATAACGAAAAGCAAAATAAGCAAAATCAACCGTTGCGCAAAAAAAGTAAAATCTTTACAGTACTATCCCGTATTGTTATTTCTTAACCTTTAAATCTTATTATTATGACTATTTTATATTGTGTTTTGGGAGGACTTTTATTAATTTTTGGCTTTCTTTTTTGGGCGAAAAACAGACAAGTCAATAATTTTCGTAAAAATATACAACCTGGCGATCAATGCTATATTTATAGTAACGAAACAAGAATTATTGTTTTAGTTGAAAAAATCAGAGGTGATAGAATTTATGTAACTCAACGTGAAGGCTTAAAACGTGTTGTTACAAGAGAGGAGCTATATATATGAAACTATCATTTTCCGACAAAGAGATTTTACTAAAAGCCGTAAAGCATTACAAAAATTCGTGTGTAAATGCACAAAAAGAAACGCTTATGTCAATAGGTTCTGACAATGCAGGCAATTGTAATATATCCGATAAAGTAGATTCGTTAGACAAAGAAATATGGACATGCTTTGTTTTGATTACCAAACTTAAATTCGAATTAAGACATAAAGAAAAAGGTCAATGAACTTTATAACTCATAACGAAATAATGAGAGTTACAAACCTCTCAAGGCCACGTTCCTTAATAATACTGAAAATTATTAAGGATATGTTTGAACTTAAACGACATCAACGTCCTACGACTGCAAATTTAGCCGAATATCTGGGCGTAACCGAAAACGATATTTTACAAGATTTAAATTTGAAATTATGACCAACAAAATCAATTTTCTCAAAAACTGGAATAATAAATTATCTTCA
>Ga0307992_1001760_pt1 | contig 12679 bp, 13 predicted proteins | sample EllFjometagen133_FD_203162 | JGI IMG/M metagenome (GOLD analysis project Ga0307992, IMG submission 203162) | Marine microbial communities from Ellis Fjord, Antarctic Ocean - #133 | ecosystem: Environmental > Aquatic > Marine > Unclassified | place: Southern Ocean | collected 2014-10-08
ATTATTAATCGCTTGCGCTAATATATTTTCTGCTGATAAAGATAACTATCGTGGAAACAATAACGGCTAAGAATAAAGTTTCGAAAACCGCTGAAATATTTTCTAATAGACTTGGCTTAAATATTAAAATCGCTCCTAAAGATAATATCATAACCCCGGACATTAATTTTAACCTTCTAACCCAAATTTTGCTAAAGTTTTTTCTTCCCAGGGTCAAAGCAAAAATTAAAACTATGGTTGCCAATGGAATTATATATACAATGTTATAAAGACCTAAATAAAGATAATACTGCAACGCAGGAAGTTCTTGTCTTGCTAGGGCCCCTGCATAAATCATTGGAAATCCAAAAGTGCACAAAAGCTCGTACAGATTAACAGTGCCAGCTATTATTGTTGCGGTTGCGATTAATGCCAAGTTTGATTTCGCCAAACTTAATTTTTTAACCTTTTCAAAGAATTTTAATTTCCCAGTTTTTGTTAATGTCAGCGAAACGCCTTTTTGGAAAAAGAAATAATCTTTAATATTTATTAATCCTGTGATCATAGCCACAATTCCTGCAATCAATGTTAAGATTACCATTCCTCTGCCCAACTGAAAAACGTTAAATAACAACGCCATAAACAGAAAGTAGAAAAGAGCAGAAAAGAAAATGAAAATACCTCCCACTAGAATAATTTTTTTTCTGGCTCCTGTTAATCCAAAAAGAGACGCTAATAAAAAAGTTAAAATAAAAAAAGCGCAAGGATTAAATCCGTCAGCCAGTGCTATTAAAAAAGTAAAAACAGGCAGGGATAATTTTTTAATTTCTACTTTACCAATAAAAGGAAGGTCAATAATTTCATTAGTTTCTTTCTCAGATTGATTTTCGTCAATAAAATTATATTCTAAAGAACTTTCGGAAATAGTTATTTTAATGGCATTCTCAAAATCGGCATAAGCAATAAAATCAGCATTTTCTGGGAAAGCACTGCCCGAGAACAAAGCTTTTTCAGGATTGACTATTTCAAAATTCCTACCTTTAATTGTAGCGAAAATATCTTCTTCAAAAAGTAATTTTTTCGCGAGTTGATTATCTATACTCTGACCTCCCTTTATATTTATAGGTATAGGCGCACCATTCCATTGAAAAATCCAGCTATTGTCGTCCTGCTTGATTAAAATTCTTTTGTTTGCCCAAATTTTTGGATTAGCAGGTAATTTGTTAAGATTAATATCTTCAAAATAGACTGAACCTTCAAGCAAAAGACAGGGGTTAGCTTGCGCGGTTTTTATTTTTTCTTCTGCTACTGGAACTTCTATCCTTCCCAATCTAATATTATTTTTATTGATTACTATTTGCGGAACAGATGGTTGAACCCTGTGCTCTTTAGAATATTTGCCGAAAAAAACTGAGTTTGGATTCTGCCAATCGCCATATTCCCATGTATATTCAATCGCAATAAAATTAGGGTATTCTGCTGTCCATTGCAATAAAACCACAGGGTCCGTATAAGCGCAATTCGGACATCCAATAAATGTAAAATAAGTTGAGCAAAATTTGTTGTCTTCAGCTCTGCTAAAATTTGGAATAAAAAACAACCCTAAAATGAAAAAAAACAATAAAATTAGGATTATTTTATTCTTCATATGTATATAAATTAGACGATGATTATTTATCCTTGGTCTCCAGGATAGCTTGAACCAAAATATCTTTCTCGACTATTCCAGAAAATCTTTTAATTTCCTCCCCTTCTTCGTCTAGAAACACAAAAGTAGGCAAACCTAAAATCTTATAATTATTAATTGCTTCGGGATGGTCATCTATTTTAATCATTGCTGTTTCAAGCCAAGAATTTTCTTGTTCTATTTCTTCCCAGCGCGGAACCATTACTTCGCAACCAGGGCACCAAGAAGCTCCAAATTTTAAAACTTTCATAACTTCTATTTAAATTATTTTAAATAAGGTCTTCGACTTTTTTTAATTTATGATTTTCTGATTTTTTATAAAGCTCTGTCTCAAAAACAGGCTTTTTTTGTTTATAAAAAATACCTATCGGAATTTTAGAGCCATTGTCTTCGTATTCCCATTCTTCAATTTTCTGCATAATTTTATTTTTTGTATCTAATTGACTACTTTCCATTTCATAGACTCTCTCGTTGTACAATCCATAGGTATTGAAAAATGTAATACAAGGTTGCAGAATATCAATAAAAGAAAAACCACTGTGCTCAACGGCTTTCACGATTAAATTTTTAAGATGATCTTCTCTGGCAGAATACCCTCGAGCGATAAAGCTTGCATTAGACGCTAGCATAAGCTTAAGAGGATTAAACGGCTCTTCGACACTGCCTTGCGGAGCTGACGCACCTTTAAATCCTTTGGGCGAAGTGGCAGTGAATTGGCCTGTTGTCAAAGCGAAATTCCTATTATTATGAACCAAAACAGTTATATCAGTATTTCTCTTGGCAGCATGGATTAAATGGGCAATGCCCTCGTTATAACATCCTCCATCTCCCATAAAAACTATTACCTTGAGCTCTGGATTTCCCAATTTTATCCCTTGCGCCGAAGCAATCGGTCTTCCGTGCAAAGAACAAAAGCTATTTAAGTTTAAATAATCAACAATTTTAGAACTACAACCAATTCCACTCACTATTGCTATCTTGTTTCTTTTTACCCCTTTCTTTTCTAATTCAAGGACTGCCTTTTTGAAGACATTTAAAATTCCGAAATTTCCACATCCCGGACACCAAGTATTCTCACAATTAGTATCTAATTTCATAATTATAATAAATAATTAATGATAAATAATTATTTAATCCCCCGTTCTATCTCCTCTGGCAAAAACGGACGCGCATCATATTTTAAAACTTTTTTATCTACTTTTATGCCATAAGAATTTAAAACTTTCTCCATCTGACCAGTTGCATTTGTCTCAAACAAAATTAATTTTTTAACTCCTTTCAAGACTTCCTTCATTTGCTTCTCTGGAAACGGCTGAATAATTACTGGCTGTATCATTTTAACTCCTAATTTTTCTGCCACCTCCTTGGCAGGTCCTTTAGTTGAACCCCAAACAATAATCGCTTTTTTAGAATTTTTGTTTCCAAAAACATTAACTGCGTTTAATTTTTCAACTTCTTTTTTCATTCCTTCAAATTTTCTTAAACGTTTGTCCTGCATCTTTTTTATGCCATCAATATCGTCTATCGTAATGCCAAACTCGTCGTGCTCATAGCTATTTATTTTTACAACCGCATCCTTCTCTCCCATAAATGCAATAGGAGAAATTCCATTTTTTGTGATTGTGTATCTTTTATACTCTCCTTGTTGTTTGTCCCACATTGTTGGCTCTGTGCGTTTAACTTTATTTAAAACGGTTTTGTCAAAACTAAAAGTGCTTTCTGAAATTTCTTTATCTATTAATAAAATTGAAGGTGTCTGGTATTTCCAAGATAGGTTTAAAATTTCACCTGACCATAAAAACGCTTCTTCTGCGTCACCCGGAGCAATAACAAACTTCAATATATCTCCGTGTCCCGCAAATAAAGTGAAAAGCAAATCTCCTTGAGCTGTATATGTAGGAACACCGCTCGCAGGAGACATTCTTTGACTCTCTACTATTACCAGGGCGCTTTCATTCTGCGCAGCTAAACTTAACGCTTCTGTCATCAACGCAAATCCACCCCCAGAGGTCCCCACCATAGTTCTTGCTCCTGAGCAAACAGCTCCAATTGCGGCATTAGCAACAGCTATTTCATTTTCCAAATGCACGACATTAACGCCAAGGCTATCTTTGTTTTTAGCCAAATAATGCAAAACCCCGGAAGCAGGCGTCATTGGATACGCAATATAAAGATTAAGACCTGCTTGCACAGCTCCTAAAGCAACAGCTTCATTTCCGCTTATCAATGGAAGAGTTTTTTGTTTTAATTTTTCAATTTTAAAATCGCTTTGAATTTCATCGAATATCGTTTTCGCTATTTTAAGATTTAAATCTTGCGACCTCTTTATTTCTTCTTTTAAAACTTTTTCCAAAACTTGCCATTTAATTCCAACAGTTTTGGCAAACCCTGCGATAATCGCAATATTTTTCATTATCGGAATACCCCCTAATTCCCTGACAATTTTTTGAGCAGGAATACCTCTTTTATTTTTTAAATTTAAAAAATATTTTCCACTATCATATATCATTACTCCATTTTTATCTAAATCTTTTTTGTGTTCCGTCATTGTTCTCTCGTCTAAAGCTAAAAGAAAATCATTTTTTCCTTTATGCGATAAAATCTTTTCTTTAGATGCTCTGATATTAGAAAAATTATGACCACCTTTAATCAAAGACTGATAATCGTCGTAAATAAAAATCCGATAACCATATTCGGAAAATAATTTGGCAATAATAAATCCAGCTTTGCGCGAGCCTTGACCAGCCTCCCCGCCTATTAAAATTGAATATTCTTTGTTCATAAAATATTTGTATCTTTAAACTAAATTTCGTAATCAGAAGACAACAATTTCCCTTGCGAATATGCATCTGCTATTTCTTTTGAATAAGGAATTTCTTTTTCAATTTCTATTTTAAACTTTTTTGCGATTTGTTCAACTCTTTTTTTGTTGCCTAAATCTGATTGGTTTAAAATTATCTTAGCTGGAACTTTTAATTTTTTACATAATTCTAAAATTAATTCTAAATCGTAAGCCCCCATTGGCGTTGGCTCGGTTACACAATAAGCAAAATCAGCACCCATAAGAGCTGAAATAACAGGACAATGCGTGCCAGCTGCAGTGTCTAAGAAAAGATAATCTGCTTTGATTTTTTGCGCAAAATTTATGGCAAAATTCTTGGTTTCATCAACAATTGGACCTGTTTCTTCTAATCCCGGTTTGGATAATCCCGTGATTAAATAAAAATTTTGCGATTTATTGTTTGTAATTTGTGGTTTGCTTTGGTAAATTTCTCCTGTCTCTTCTTTTATTGTATCAATCGCTTCCTGAGGACAAACTATTGAACAAGCTCCACAACCAGAGCATAGGTCTTTAATAAAAACAGGAAACCCATCTTTGGGTTGAAAAATAGCATTCTGCCTGCAAGTTTTTGCGCATAAACCACATTTTTTACACTTCTTTTTATTTAATTTAGGAAATTCAGAATATGTATTTTGTTTCTTATCTTTCAATTTCTGGTTTAACAGCAGATAATCATTTGGACACTCAACGTCACAATCTGCTAAAACAACTTTTTGGCCTTTTCTAACCATTTCCATTGCAATTAAAATAGCAACAGTGCTTTTCCCAACTCCACCTTTTCCTCCTGTAATAGCAATTTTTTTCATATAAATACAATCATTGATTATTTAAATTCTTGTTTTTGTCGGCTGTTTCAGAAGTTTTATTTTATTTGTTAAAAATTTCTTAACAGCTTCTTGGGCGGTTTCTTCTTTGTCAACAATATACACATCGATTATATTCTTCTCAAAGGCATTTAAAGTAATCGGTCCCATTTCTTTTCCAATCACTGAATTTATTTTCTCCTTGATGATAAATTCGCAGACCATTAACCCAGCTCTTTCTTTTTTCTCTTTAAATGGATTTTCTTTAACATAAAAATTTACTATTTTCCCTTTGTCTGTGTTTATAAAAATAAAATTTTCGGCCCTGCTAAAATGATGCGAAATTTTAGAATTAATGCCATTGTCTGTTTCCAAAGGAATACAAATTTTTTGTTTTTCGGGCCTGTCAACGGAAACAGAAACTAAAAAAGAATCCACTGCTTTAATCTTTGCCTTAACTTCGCTTTCTATGGCAGAAGAAATTTCAGAAACTTTTTTGATATTGGCCGTTTTCCCAATTTTGACTTTAACTTCTCCTAAAATAAAAGGGCCTGCTTTTCTTAGTTTCAAATTTTCAAATCCCCTAATATCAGAAATATTTTCTAAAATATTTTTTATCTTTCTCTCAACTTCTTTATTTGGAGAAACATCCATCAAGGCAAAAATAGCATCTTTGCCAAATTTAAAAGCTGTTTGAAAAATAAAAAGGGAAATTAGAATACCTGCCACCCCCTCTAAGTAAGGAATTTTTAACCAGCTTGAAAATAATCCAATTAAAACAACAGAAGAAGAGAATAGGTGTATTCTTGATTCTTTGCCATCGGCAATTAAGCTCTGGGAATTTATTTTCTCCCCAACCTTCATCTCATAGGTTCCAATAAAGAACATTACTATTCCATCTAAAAGAGCAACACCTATTGCTATGAAAGGAATATTCAATTTATACTCTATGAAAATTTTATTAATGCTTTCTCTAAGAATAACAAAACCCGCAAACAGTATAAGAATAGAAATTAAAAAAGATGCAATACTCTCTGCTTTAAAATAGCCATACTGAAATTTATCGCTTGGTTTCTTACTTGCAACTCTTAACCCAAGCCAAGCCACAAAAGTAGAGACAGCATCAGCAGCGCTATGCACTGCATCTGCAATTAAAACTAAACTGCCTGACAGCAGCCCTACTATCCCTTTTGCCAAAGCAAACAAAATTGTTACCGAGCCGGCTGTAATTGTTGCGCGTTGGCCTATTTTAAGTATCTTAGACATCTTTGTTTTTGAGTTATTCTTGAATTATGAAATTCAAAAAGTATCTTAGTCTCGACTTGCCCCGTTTCCAAGTCCTCTTCCACCACCTGCTCCTCCACCCGATCCATCTCTTCTACCCATTCCGCTTCCTCTGCCAAAACCACCCCCCAAAGGTTGTTTAATTTCTTTAAGTTTTCCTTTCTCAAAAGCAAGTAAAGCTTCTTTTATTGTTGATCCATTGGTTATTTGAAAAACTTTAATACCTGAATTACTCAAAACATCAAACGCCTTAGGCCCTATGTTGCCTGTAATAATTATTTCCGCTCCAGCATCAGATACAATTTGGGCAGCTTGAATTCCAGCTCCTCTTATGGCATTAACACTTTTGTTTTGGATAGATTTAATTTTCTTTTTGCCTTCCGTAAAAACAAAATAAAGGCTTCTTCCAAAACGAGGGTCAACTAAAGAGTCTAAGTCAGAACCATTGCTTGTAATACAAATTTTCATATTTTTATAATAGTTTAAATTTATTAATTATTAATCCAAAATCATATCCTAATTTTTTTGCAGCTCTGCGACAAAAAACCATTCTATCTGTAAAAATTTCAAAGTATTCCATAATTGGAACAAAATTAGTATCAATCTTAAGCGTTAAAACAACTTTCTTTTTATTTTTATCAACCCGTATAGCACTCATTGTTGTGGCATAATTTACCCTATCGTGAATATCTGATTCTATTTTTTTCAACTCTTTAACGATTACCCTTGAACGATGGACATCTGATTTATCTGCCAAAACCACTATTGCGGAAATTGAATTAGCAAAACTCATATCCTCAACTTTTTTATCATGATTAGCGATTGCTTGCATTATTATTACCAATTCCGCTGGACTAAAATCTTCTCTAAAGATTTGATGAAAAAGCAAAGAACCAAAATAATTATGATAAGTTCTACTCAGGAAATTTGCCATATCGTGGCAATATCCCGCAATGGCAGCTAATTCTTCTGCTCTCTTGCTTAGTCCAATTGCTTTAGCAATGGTTCTGGCTCTTTCCGCAACTAGGTCGCAATGACGAAAGCCATGGTCTGTATAGGAAAGATCAGCCAAAGCAACCTCTGTTTGTTCAATAAATTTTGATATCTCCGGATGTTTTTTCACATCATTTAAAGTAATCATTTTTTTGTTTACTAAATTATTAAGTCAAATAATTAAATAATTTTTTTCTTTTTTAGGAAAAATACGAACCCTATCCAAACAGCTATAACAACTAAAACTAAATAGAAAAAAACAGAATGACTTTCTGCAAAGGGCAATAAAACATTCATGCCATAAAGTCCTGAAATTGCCGCTGGAATACTAATCATAACAGTAAACACGGTCAAGATTGTAAGAATTTTGTTTAATTTATTTGACAAGAAAATGACATAGTAGCTTCTTGTATTCGAGATACCTTTTAAAGAAGACTTGCAAAGATTGAGCCCTTGCATTGATTCTATCATAAGGTCTTCTAAGATTTCTTTGTCTTGCTCAAAAAATTTTATTTTACGAACAGTTTTTTCGTAAAGCCGATTCATATAATAGTAAACAGAAACAAGGTTATTCAGAACATCTTCCTGTTCCAATAAAATATTAAGTTGTTTTTCTTCTAATTCTATCGATGATTTTTTTTGGATCTGAACCATTTTGACAACATCGTCTGTCAGTTTTTCAAAGCTATCGTTTACCAAAGAAAAAAGCTCAATAAGGCATTTTAATTTTTGCGTTGTAATAAATTCTACTTCTCCATTTATAATTTTCTTTAAAAAACAAGGTTCTGTTTTTGAAAGAGTAAGAATGAAATTTTTAGTTATTATGATTAAATATGTTTCAATATCTTTTGTGTGTTCTAGTAGAGCGTTTTTAGAAAAAAAATAAACATTATTATTAACAAAATCAAGATGTGGAATTTCGTTCTGGTCTAATCCAGATTCTAAATTTCTTTTGTCTAAATTAAATTTTTTCGCTAAATACTCTATCTCCTTTTCAGAAGGATTACTGACACTAACCCAAGAACCTATTTCCATCCCCGAAATATTCCTTATAGATTGATCTTTAACTGTTTTTTTAAAATAATTAATCATAAGTTTTAATTTGTTAAGATTTCTGCCTCTTTTTTTAGTTTTTCTAAGATTTTTTTTGAAATTCCAGTTTTTTGCGAAAAATTTGAAACATTAATCTTTAGAATATCTTGAATAAGCATCATCTTTTTTGAAACGAAAATTCCAGCGATACGGTTACTCACAGAAGGCAAAATAGTAATTGGATAAAATCTATTATCATCTATGATATGTTCTAATCCCATCTTCTTTGGATAATTCCATCCCAAAAGTTCAACTCCAACACATTTAGAATACTCGATACTCTTACTTGTAAATTTAGTATTCGTTACAAGTAAACTTTTAATCTCCAAATTTTTAAACTTTTTATCTTTTAAAAAATTCCCTTTCTTTACATCTAAGAAACGGGCAAAATTTGCCAAGGCAATATTTGAATGAACTTTTCCGTTAAGAAGATTTCTATACTTGCATTCCGCAATATACAATAAATTTTCTTTTTCTGCTAAAAAATCTATTTCGTATTTACAGCAAGACCCTTTTATATTTTGGTTTAACTTTGTTTTAAATCCATTTTTTGAAAAAATTTCAGTAACATATTTTTCAAAAGGAAAACCGGTCGGTCCCAATCTTCTCATCGCATTTTTGAGATTAAATTTAAAAGAAGCAGCTATCTTTTCTCTTTTTAGTAATTTCTTTACTTTTCTAAAAATTTCTGATGTTTTGATGCCTTGATACGCCTCTTTCTCAACAATTTTTGCAATTTCTTTGGCAAAATCTTTTGAAGCTCCAACACGCCTTGCAGACCCATACACTTTATTAAAAGAAAAAGGCTCTTTCTCGCCATTAAATTTTAAAACATAGAAAGAAGACATATTAATATTATAGCTCGTTTGTGCTTAAAATAAAAGTTAATTTTCCTGTTTTAAATAAGAAAATTTAAGCTTTGTTTTTTAAAATCTTTGATTAAAAAATTATTTTTTAATTAACGATTAACCACAACGGCAAATTCCCCTCTTTGTTTTTCTTTCTTAAGCTCTTCTATCACCTCGCTAATATCGCCTCTATATATTGTTTCGAACTTTTTAGTTAATTCTCTGCAAACCACAATTTGTAATAGTGATTGATTAGAAACAGATACAAGGCTATTTTTTTCAGAGCTAGAATTTATAGTAATTTTTAATTCCTCTAATGTCTTTAATATCCTATGAGGAGATTCGTAGAAAATTACAGGCTGTCCTGAAGCCACAACTTGTTCGAAAAATTTCTTCCTTTTCTTCTTGGCTGGAGGAAAACCCATAAAAAGAAACCTACCCATTGGGAACCCGCAAATGCTAGCAGCCGCAATAAGTGCTGACGCACCTGGAATCGGAGAAATTCTCACCATTTTCGTTTTATCCTCTTTTATAATTTTGTCAATCAATTCATTGCCTGGGTCAGAAATTCCAGGAGTCCCAGCATCAGAAATTAAAGCTAAATTCTGGCCTTGTTCTAATATATTTAAAATGTAATCTATTTTTTTAAGTTTACTGTGCTGGTGGTAACTTATAACAGGTGTTTTAATTTTATAACTATCAAGTAACTTTTTGCTTGTCCTTGTGTCTTCACACAAAATCAAATCAACATTCTTCAGAATTTCAAGAGAACGAAGAGTGACATCTTCCAAATTTCCTATTGGGGTTGCGACGATATAGAGAGAAGACATAGTTAAAAAATTACAGATAACAAATTTATTAGTTTCCTTGTCATTCTATCTCAATAAAAGCTAAAAAGCAAAAAGCCCTGAAAGGGCTTTTTGTCAAAAACTTTATTTATAAATATCCTAAAATATTTAGAAAGTTCGTTTTTTCATTGGCTTAGCTTCGTCTACGATAATAGTTCTACCATCTAATTCTTTTCCGTTAAACATTTCAACGGCTTTTTTGGCTTCTTCTTCAGAAGACATTTCTACAAAGCCGAATCCTTTTGATTTACCGGAAAATCTATCTATGATTACACTGGCTGAACTTACTGTACCGGCTCCTGCAAAGAAATCTTTTAAAGAGTCTTCAGTTGTATCGTAAGAAAGACTGCCGACGTAAAGTTTGGTTTCCATTTTCTTATTTTGTTTTGTTTTCTTCGATTATTTTAACGACCTACTTCTGACCTTCTTAGCACTAAACACTTCGCTTTTTTAGAAAAAAAATTCGAGGAGTAAAAATTTTAATGTAAGACTTAGGAAGCACGACCCTGTTTTCTAACTTTATTAAATAAAAAAATAAGTTATTCGCTTTTGCGACTAACTAATTTTCACAAAATTCAACGAGTATAAAAAACTGGATTATTTTAAATATACACCCTTAGTTTCTTTTTGTCAATAGGCATAAATTAAAAACCCTTATATTTTTGAATTACAAAATATAATTTTATCTAAAGTTTTTTAAGTTTTAGAATTTAAAGTTTTCAGAGAACTTACCAATTATAGGAAGAGGGCTTTTCTTTGTGCTTAGAACATTCATAACTCCTGTAATGGCTAATACAATCCAAACAATCCATGCGATAAAAGCCACAAACCATCCGAGAATCGGAATCCAACCAACTACCATTGTTAATAGCTCAGCAACAAATAAAACTAATCCTTGTTTTATATGAAATTTAGCAAAATCATTATTTTTGTAAACAAAGAGCGGAACTAAAAAAAGGATACCAATATAACTCAAAGCTATGGTAAAATCTTTTCCTTCTTCTTTGGCTGAACTATCTTGTTGCTCTGAACCGCCTTCTTTAAAAACTTCAGAAATTTTGTCTTTATCTGCCTTGTCCATAAATTTAAAAATTTAATTACTTGATTGACTAATAAAAACCTTCGACTATTATATTTTAACACAGTTATTTTAACATCTCAATCTCTATTTCGCCTTTTTTTATTTGCTCCAATAATTCCAGAGAACTGCGTGCAGACAACTTTTCCAAAAATTCATTGGCTGGCCCTTCTTCCATTAAAGATGGTTGGCTCAAGATACTTTCGATTGGAAATAATTTATAAATAATTTTTTTCGGATAAATTTCTAACCCTACTGCCAGTCCTTCTTGTGTTTTTTGTGAAAAATACATATCAAATACAAAATTTCCGAGAGAATAAAAAATTAATTTTCCTTTATACTCCTCAATATTTTGAACAACATGCGGATGAGCTCCTATGATCAAATCAGCTCCTTGGTCAATCATTCTATGCCCTAAATCCTGCTGAAAAAAAGAATTAATAGGATGATATTCTTCACCCCAGTGAATAAAGACAATTAGAAATTTCTCAGGATTCGTGTTTTTTACATTCTTTACAATTTCTACTATTTCATCGTCGGAACAATTAAAATAAAATGTTTTATTAAATGCCAAAAAAATTAAATTGTCTTTTTCAAACAAAGAATCTGTGTCACACTCAATCGGGCCACCCATAAAACCAATATCTGCTTCTGTTAAAATTTCTCTAGTTTCTTTTAACCCTGCATTGCTCATATTGCAAGTATGATTGTTGGCCAAAGACAATAAACTAAAATTCGCCGAAGAAAGCGTTTCTGTTACGCTTGGACGAAACGCGAATTTTAAAGAACTATCTGTAAAATTTGGAGGATTTTTTACAATTGGCCCCTCAAGATTTCCAACAACGAAATCAATCTTTTGCAATAAATTGCTAATTTTCTCAAATGGATAGAATGTACTATTTTTGTCCATTAAGCGCTCTACTCCTCTATCCAGCATTATGTCGCCAACAAACAAAATATCTTGGAGCTTAGTGTTTTCTTGCTTGCGTTCTGCAAGTTCACTCTCTAATTTATTAATCCTGTCTTCTCTGTTCAATAGATAGTAAGCATTTGCCTGAGCAACAGAATTAGCTTCTTGCTTTAACTCCTGCGAATAATAATAAGCCCAAATAGTTTCAAGAAATACAAAAAAGATTAATCCTGTAATTAAAAAATATTTAGAATACCGCCGAAATTTTTTTCGACTTTGCGCTTTTTGATCTATGGTCTTTTCAAAAAAATTCAT
>Ga0307992_1001761_pt1 | contig 12678 bp, 9 predicted proteins | sample EllFjometagen133_FD_203162 | JGI IMG/M metagenome (GOLD analysis project Ga0307992, IMG submission 203162) | Marine microbial communities from Ellis Fjord, Antarctic Ocean - #133 | ecosystem: Environmental > Aquatic > Marine > Unclassified | place: Southern Ocean | collected 2014-10-08
GGCCAGCAGCTTGTCCGTTTGCATAAGGTTGATTCCGGTGAATATCAGGTCCCCCAGGCCCCCGGCCCCGATGACATAAGCGAGCGCGGCTGTGCCGATATTGATTATCAGGGCTACCCTGAATCCTGTGAGAATCACCTTCATGGCATTCGGTATCTCTACCTCCATAAGAATCCTGATAGGGGGCATTCCCATGCCTTTCCCGGCATCTATCAGTTCCGGGGGTACCGCGGTAATCCCGGCAAGTGTGTTCCGTGCAATGGGGAGTATGGAATAGATGGTAAGCGCGAATATCGCCGGCTTCGTGCCGATACCCAGGAAACTCATGGCCAGAGCGAGGACGGCAAGCGAGGGGACGGTTTGTCCCAGCCCGATAATATACATGCAGATCCCGGCGTACCGGCGAAAACGTTTCCTGGTAAGCATAATTCCCGCTGTTACTCCAATAATCGTGGCAAAGAGCATACTTACCGTCACCATGTAGAGATGCTGGATGAACAATTCCATGATAACGGGATATTCATATGGATCAGAGAGTAATTCTATCAAACCCGTTCGTTCGAACGTCACACCCGCAATCAGTATGATAACCGCAATGCTAATCCGGTATAATTTTACCAATGGTCTTTTCATCGCGAGAGTTTCCTTTGTACCTTGAGGCCTTCGGGCGTCGCGAGCCGTTCCAGCAGGGCCATTCCACCGTCAACGATTATGGCGAGAAGAGAAACCAGTATGGCCCCGCTCAGTATCATCTCCGGATATACACGTGCGATACCCTGCTGGATATATACACCCAGTCCTCCCGCTCCAATATAGGTGGCGATAGCGGCAATTCCAATATTCATGACGGCAGCTGTCCTCAGCCCCGCAATGATTACAGGGGTGGCCAGCGGTATTTCCAGCTCTCTCAGGAGCTTCCACTTTCCCATCCCCATACCTCTGCCCGCGTCCACCAGGGAAGGAGGAACATTCTTTATGGCCGTATATGTATTTCTGATTATGGGGAGCTGACTGTAAAGAACCAGGGCTATCACGGCAGGAACTTTTCCCAGTCCCATATTGACTATCGCAAGGACAGGGAGCATCAGTCCAAAGAGGGCAATGGAGGGTATGGTCATAAGTATGTTGGCGCCGTTCAAGACCCTGGAAGCGAACTGCTCGTGCTTCGTAATGACGATGCCCAGAACCACGCCGATGGGTGTGGCTATCAGGAGAGCTATTCCCACAATCCATACATGCTCCCAAGAGAGATACATAACCTCGTCAAAGTTATCCACTATGAATCGCAATGTACTCATGCCGATACTCCATTTTCACCAGCTTCCGCTTCATCGGCGTAGCTTTCTTTTACCGCTTTCTGTATGTCGTTGTAGGTTACCGTACCGGCAAAGTTTCTGTCTTCGTCCACCACACAGAAGGTTCCGGCATCATGCATAAGCATGAAGGAGAGGACATCCCGGAGCGAGGTTTTTTCTCTCAGGAACAGGGGATATCGTTCCACCACGTCCCGTACCGGCCCTTCTTCATACTTGAGAGATTTCTGCGTGACATGACCTATCGGCCTGTTTCGTTCAATGACTATCCCGTAGCGAAAGCCCTTTGCGTCCAGAAAATGTAATGCTTCCTGGGAACGGTCGGCACCCTGGATGATGTTTTTCGGTTTCCGGTTGATGACATCGCTTACCCGCATAAGCCCGAGGACTTTCAGAGCCCTGTCGGAACCCACGAAGTCGGCGACAAATTTATTTTTGGGCTGCGTCAGAATGACTTCGGGTGTATCGTACTGTATCAGACGTCCCTTGTCGAAGATGGCAATGCGATCGCCCATCTTGATCGCTTCGTGAATATCATGAGAGACAAAGGCCACCGTCTTCTTCAGATTTGCCTGAAGCTTGAGAAACTCATTTTGAATCTCTTCTCTGTTTATGGGGTCTATGGCGCCGAAGGGCTCGTCCATGAGAAGTATCTCGGGATCTGCGGCAAGTCCCCTAGCGACACCCACTCGCTGCTGCTGACCGCCGGAGAGCTCGGCGGGGTAACGGTCTCTGTACAGTTCAGGCTCCAGGTTATTCATTTCAAGCAGGGTGTCAATGCGTTTACTGATACGTTCTTTATCCCACCTCAGAAGTTTGGGTACGACGGCGATATTTTCGGCTATGGTTTTGTTCGGGAACAGACCGATGGCCTGGATCACATATCCGAGGCGCTGTCTGAGCTGCACAATATCGATGTCCATGATGTTTTGATCTTCTATGGTTATGTTCCCTCGCGTGAGAGTTTCCAGCCTGTTGGTAAGCCGCAGCGTAGTCGTTTTACCGCATCCCGATGGGCCGAGGAACACCACTACTTCGCCTTTCGATATGGTGAAGCTTACGTTATCAAGGGCGGTAACGGTATCATTTCCTGTGCCGAATATTTTTGTCACAGAGTCATACGTTATCATTGGAGACCTCTTTGTTCTCTGAACGGTTAATCTCTATTTGAGGGTATGGGTGGAACTCTTGCTGTGATCCGGTTGTTCCACACCACTAATCGGAGAAGGTGTTTCCCTCGGCATTTTCAGGTAGAACAGTCAGGTAGAATGGACTGATTGGTTGTGCATGCAGATTCTTGATGTAGGACATTTCGTATACATACTCCCTGAATTCCTATCATACGTTTCGCCTGTTGTCAAATCGGGTTAAGAATAAACCAAGGGTATGAGAGCACTTGTCTTCGGTAAAGATCAACTCGTAGTCAAGGTCCCTTTCTCTGTATAGTGTTAAAGATATGGTTGCCCGTAAGGTGATTGTCTGCCTAAAAAGCTTGACTAGTTCCCATGCCTCGTACTAATAGAATCTTTTAGATAATCAAACGAAGGGAGATAACATTGATTCCGCGATATTCAAGAGACAAGATGACATATATCTGGAGCCCTGAAAACCGGTTCCAAAAGTGGCTGGAAATAGAAATTCTCGCGTGCGAGGCACTTGCCGCCAATGGGCAAATACCGTTAAAATCGCTTGATAACATTAAGAAAAAGGCCGGTTTTGATGTGCGGAGGATCGATGAGATCGAGCAAACAGTTAAGCACGATGTAATCGCTTTTCTTACCTCTGTTTCTGAAAGGGTAGGGGAGGACGCGAGATACATACACATGGGTCTCACTTCTTCCGATATCCTGGATACCTCCCTCGCGGTTCTCTTGAAAGAGGCGGCGGAATTACTTATTGCAGACCTGGATGAGCTGCTGGTTGTTTTGAAAGACAGAGCATTTGAATATAAGGACGCCATTATGATTGGAAGATCGCACGGGGTTCACGCGGAACCGATCACCTTCGGTTTGAAGATGGCTCTATGGTACCAAGAGATGAAAAGGAACAGGGTGCGGTTAATCAGTGCTCAGAAAACGATCAGTTGCGGAAAAATAGCGGGGGCTGTCGGTACCTTCTCCTTTATCGATCCGGGTGTTGAGGAATATGTATGCGCAAAACTGGGGCTGAAGCCTGCGCCGATATCCACACAGATTGTCCAGCGAGACAGACATGCCGAATATTTTTCAACCCTTGCCATCATAGCTTCTTCCATTGAAAAATTTTCCACGGAGATCAGACATCTCCAAAAGACGGAGGTCAGGGAGGCCGAGGAATTCTTTTCTCCCGGACAGAAGGGGTCTTCGGCGATGCCCCACAAGAGGAACCCGGTGCTTTCGGAGAACCTCTCCGGCCTTGCGAGGCTGATGAGATCATACGCGCTTGCGGCCATGGAAGATGTGGCTCTATGGCACGAACGAGACATAAGCCATTCTTCCGTTGAAAGGGTTATCGCTCCTGATGCCACGATACTCCTTGATTTTATGCTGAGCAGGTTCACCGGTCTCACGAAGAACCTTCTTGTCTACCCGGAAAGGATGATAGCCAACCTGAATATGACCAGGGGTTTGGTGTTTTCACAAATGGTGTTGTTGAAATTTATTGAAAAAGGAATGTCAAGAGAAGACTCCTACGCGATTGTCCAGAAAAGCGCAATGAAATCGTGGGACGAAGATCTGGACTTTAAGCAGTTACTCCTCGAAGATGAACAGGTTATGCTGTATCTGAGCGGGGAAGATATCGATAACGTGTTCAGGCTGGAAAATTTTCTTGGCCATATAAATTTTATATTTGGCAGGGTGTTTGGAGGAGAAGATGAAGACGATTAGGATTTTTTTGATAATGTTTTTCCTGGTGGGAATTTCCGGATGCAGTCACGTAAAGGAGTATATTGAAATTGCGGGAAACGATATCATTTCAGGGGAATATTTTGATACACTGAACAGGTACACGAGAGAGAAGACGGTATATTGTGAATTTGAGACAAGTATTCGCATTGTCGCTACGTGGAAGAGCAGAGAATTTATGGACGCGTACCTCTCGGAATACTCCAGGCTCTATCTCTTGACCGCCGCGGATAAAGAGCAAAGGGGAGATATCCTGTCTGATACGTCATCCGATCTCAGGGAATTCCTGTTTTACGCGTATACCCCTGACAGGGAATCAAACGATTTCTCGAAGCCTGATTCCGTCTGGAGGGTATTTTCCTCCGGTGAAGAAGGAAAGAGACTTGAACCTCTGGATATAAGGGAGCTTGACAGCACCCCCCTTGTTACTAAATTTTTCCCCTATGTGAAACCCTATGGAAAATTCTACAGCGTGAAATTTCCCAAGTTCCCGTCTTCAGATAATGGTGATACAATGGCGGAAGACGGGTCGGAACTTGTTTTTACAGGTGTGTTTGGCAAGATAGAACTAAAATGGAGCGGCGGTAAGGACCGGTACTAGCCCTCTCTGTTAATCTCATGATGGCTCATGACCACAATATCTTGTGGTGTTTTCTGCTTGACATACAAGTTGAGTTACACCTATACTCCCTCGAACTGTAAGAGTTTTAGCTGTTTGTGTGTCTTAAGGGGTTTGGATTTTAAAGGATAATATGTAGAGGAGAAGAAGGTTGGAAGATAAAACAGGATACCTGATGGATAATGAGGAAGAAAATATTCGATTGGATATTAAGACAGACCCTGAAGCCGTCAGGAAACAGGCCCGATGGTGTGGTATCAGGCCGGGGATGCGCGTGCTTGACGCGGGGTGCGGGTCGGGGATAACGACATCCATCCTGTATGATATGGTCCAGCCGAGCGGAACGGTAGTTGGCGTGGACTATTCGGAAGACCGGATAAAATATGCGAGGGAACACTATGGCAGAGACGGCGAGATAGACTTCCATATTCGTGATCTGAGGGGAGATCTTGGTAATCTGGGGCAATTCGATGTAATATGGGTGCGCTTTGTATTGGAATATAACCGTACTGAAAGCCCGGATATTGTGAGAAAATTGACTAACCTTCTTAAGCCCGGCGGGTATCTGTGTCTTCTGGATCTCGACTACAACTGTCTCAACCACTATGAACTGCCCCACCAAATGGAGCAATTGATGTACAGGCTTATGGACAGGCTGGATAAGGAATATAACTTCGATACCTATGTCGGCAGAAAACTATATTCATACATCTACGATGCCGGGTTAGAAGACATACAGATGGATCTTGTGGCGCATCATCTGTTTTATGGAGAGGTTGAAGACAAGGACATTTTCAATTGGACCAAAAAGGCGGAAGTGGCAGCTGCAAGGCTTGACGATCTCTTCGATGATTATCCCGGTGGCAAAGAGGTCTTCTTTGAAGCATTCGAAAAATTTTTTCATGATCCAAGAAGCTTTACCTACACCACTATGATGCTTTGCAAAGGGAAACACCCGTGAGGGGTTGAGTCTGGGTTTCTATAGGTTATCATAACTGTTCGAGATGAAACCCCTTTTCCTCGAAGATCCTGAGACAGGCATCTACTACTTCCGGATCGTAAAGAGCACCTCTCCCCTGCTGTATATCTTCAAGCGCTGCGGCTATACCAAGAGACGCTCGGTAAGGCCTGTCGGTTGCCATGGCCTCTATCACATCCGCAACTGCTATCACCCTTGATTCAATTAGAATGTCATCTCCGGAGAGCCCCCTGGGATAGCCTGAACCGTCTAATCTTTCATGGTGCTGGTATACGATCTGGGCGACCGGATACATAAATTCGATATTTTTTAAGATATTGTAGCCTACTTCAGGGTGCGTTTTTATTATATTGAACTCAATATCTGTCAATTGTCCGGGCTTGCTGAGGATCTCCGCCGGAACATTTATCTTTCCGATATCATGTATCATCGCAGCCATGCGAATACCGTTTATTTTATCTTCCTGGAGATTCATTTCTTCGGCGATGGCGATGGCTATATCCATTACCCTTTTCTGATGGCCGGCTGTGTAAGGATCCTTTGATTCCACAATGACAGCCATGGCGGTTATTGTGCTTTCCAGGGCGGATCTCAGCATTTCAACGTTTCTTTCAAGGTCGGTAATATCTTTTATTGTACCTATCAAGCCGGTTGTGTTTAGCTTTGAATCAAAATTAGGGGAACCACTTATATTGAAGAGACGTTCTGATCCTTCCTTGGTCAAAAGTGTGCCGGTAAAACCTTTAATCGTTTCCTTGTTGTCCCTTGCCTGTTTTAAAAAGCGAGTATATCTCAGCACATCTCCGCTTTTCGCGAAATCCACAAAGTACCTTCCTATAACATCCTCTTTTTTGTGCCCCAGTATTTTCTCCCAGGCGGGATTAATGTAACTGAATGCCCCGTCGGCATCCAATGTATAGATAATGTCCGGGGCGTTTTCTCCAAGGGACCTGAACCTTTCTTCACTATCCCTGATCTGCTGGTAGGTCTTGGCATTGTTGATGCTGATTCCTATCTGGGGCGCAATTCCCATCAGGAGGTTTATATCACTATGGCTGAATGCCGTGCGTTCCTTCAAACTTTCCACCGCGAGAACCCCTTCGGACTTTCCTTCGTATATTATCGGGACGCAGATAAACGATTTAATGCCCAGCATTTTCATGAATTTGAGCGTCTTCGGTGTAACATTCCTTTTGATTGTATCGACATTCTCTATCATAACGGGTCTTTGCTCCTTGAATGCCACTACAAGTGGTCCTAGGGAGTCTGGTTTATCAAGATGAAAGATTGTCTGTTTTACAAAATTTTCCAGTTCCGAATTGTATCCATAGCCCTTGGCGTATACAAGGTGAAGCCTTTCTTCGTCGGCAAGCATAATAGTCCCCCGGTCGAAGTCGAGACGTCTCTGGAAGACATCCATGGTATGAGAGAGGAGCTGATCGGTATTCAGTATGCTGGAAGCTCCCTGACCTATCTCTTGGATCAGAAGGGCATTATTGTACCGGGCATTGGTTTCGTCCAGGAGATCCCTGGCCATTGCACCCTCGTTTTCGAGTTTTGAGCCAAAATCTTTTTTCCCTGTGTATTCTGAATAGAGAGCTGTTCCCATAACAATCAGAGAAAGCGACAGGGTAGAGATAATCCAGTAATCTTTCGGCAAGGCGAAAAAAAGTCCGATAAAGACCATACATCCCAGAAGGGCAGTATAATTACGTATCATTTTCCATATGAATGTTTTTGAGCGTTCCCATGTGATAATATAACGGCACTCTGAATCGCCTTTGTGCATGCATGTGGGATGTTCAATTGTTGCGAGTTTACCTGTAAACAATTTAGGCACCGCTTCAAATATCCCCATCCGGTTCTCACACTGATAGGGTTTTTCGATAACTCCTTTCTTTGCTGTTACGACAATCTCTGTTTTATTATTACCGAGATTTTTCGTGGAGATTGTGCAGCTGCGGCTTACCTGCGGGTAGAGCAGCTTTCCCATTACCATATAGGCGGCAGAGGGGGTGATAAATCCCCTTGTGTATTGCTGTACGACACCTGCTGCACTGGAAAGAGGGCCGTAACGCCCTGCTTCCCGTGCGATATTGGGATTGCCCGTCTCGCGGACGACAATTTCGTGGAAGCGATCAACCTGCTCTTGTGTAAGCCAGTGCCCATCATCTTCCAGTTGATAGGTGGCAATCCCGGTGTATTCCAGGATAGGATCAATATCTATTTCAGGATAAGTTTTTCTCAGATATTCTATGTAGGTTTTCGTAATCCTGATATTGTAAAGGGGGACATCGTTCATCTTTTTAGGTACTTTCCAATAAGGAATTTAAATATATATTGAAGCTTCAGCTTTGTTTTATCCTTCATATATTCCAAGTAATGCCCCCCGTATTGTGTGTCCATGATCCACATATAATACTGTTTTTCATAGGGGACATTGTTGTCTTCAAAATAGGTGTGAGGGTAGATTAAAACAGGAACATTGTCAACTTTATATATAGCTGTCAATTGGTTGAGAGCGATGGACAATACGTCCCAGGGCAGAGATGCAGGGTCCGTTATTATGATCTTGATACCATTCAGGAGTTCGGACAGATTCAGTCCCAGATCTGACTGATTGACAAAGAGGACGGCCTTCAGCTTTTGCATGTGGATCAGAGAGTATGTTTTCATGCTTCGAAGGAGGTCATAACGCTTGAATGTTTCTTCCAGCGTTTCATCATCTGAATGTTCATATTCCGGACATAGAACATTCAGAAAAAGTCCTCCGGAGCGGTTTCTGTAAAACTGCTCAAGTTCCCATGAGTCCGTGGCTGAATATTCCCTTAATAGCCATCCATCCGGGAGTGGATTCTGCGGGGATCCCGTCTGATATTCTTTATAGGCGAAGAGGTCCATGGAACAGGCGCTGGCATTCTTGAGGTCTCTGGCAAACCCCCCGAAGAAGAGATCCGGGAATTTGTTTTCAGGGCGGAAATAAAAAATCATGTAATCCATTCTTACAGATGGGAGCCGGTAGATACCGTCAAAGTAGTTCAGAAGTTGTTTCAATATGTTAAGACCAGGGTGACTGACGATCCCAGGAATCGGTCTGGCTGCAAGATGGTGGACCATCCACGCCCGTTTATATGCTCTTACCATGGATACATGTCCATATATCTGTCCGTCTTTCTGATAGGTGAGGTGTGTGGCGATTTCCGGTTTGGTCTGGTAGAGCTTCCGATAGGTTTCCTTGAAGTGTTTACTATAGGATTGGATTGAGTTGTACTTCTGGGGGTACATGAACCCTGTTTCGAAGAAAAATTTCCAGAGGGCATCCATGTCAACTTCATTGGAAACATAAACATGAGGGTCTATGATATTGAGAAGATTGCTTAGCATGCCGTAGGTATCAATGTCCATGTCCAAGATAGCCAGACCACAATGCATACTTCTGTTCCCCTTTTTTCTGCGGTTGACGACCTGAGCTGTACACTTCATTTTCAGCATGTCGGAGTAGTAGTTGATGCTGAGTTCGGGAATGATCATACCAGGGACCAGCACTCCGTCATCGTTACTTTCATGTACGGAAAATCCGGTAACCGAAATATCGTAGATATCCCGCCGTATCTTTTTCCCGGAAAAGGGATGTTCAAAGGTGATGCTGGATGTTGGAGCCAGTTGCATGCGCTGGCCGCGTATCTTTTTCTTCCGAAAGCGGTTGATCTGTTTGGACAGGGGGGTTACCACAATCTCTTTTGCCGATATGTTTTCTGTCTGGTAGATGATGCGGCATAGACCGGAATAGATCAACCTTTGATTTTTATATAAATTGATCATGACCGGTTCATCAGGATTCAGCCAGTGAAAAGATCCACCAAAATCAGGTGTAACCCTGATACAGAAAGAAAGGAAGCTGAAATCCAACAGACTACCACTGGCCAGAAACCCGCTTTGATGGAGCTCAGCGGTAACTTCATGGCATGTGTATCGTCTAGCCTGTCGTTTTCCAAGAACATAACTGGTATCAGGTATATCAATTGTAAAACAATCTCTGTTGATATTTAACAGCTTTACCGGCACTAATATTACCGACAAACCGTCATCAATTACCAGATTCAGGAAACGATGGTGCTCAAAACTTGTTGTGTTTTCCTTAGACCATTGACAGGTTATCGTTTCTCCCGCGCATGGTTCAGGGTGCGCGCTTACAAATATATCCTCCTCATACATGGGATCCTTCAGGTGCACCCATATCTGCCCACCAGTAAAATGAATGTAGTTTAAGGTATTTATAAGCCTTTTTTTGTTTATGCTGCTGGCGGATTTAGGAGGCCGGGTCAGATCCTGATGCTCGAACAGGTATGGTGAGGGAATAAAATTTTCCCCTGCGGATTTGGTTATGCCCCCAGTATCAGCGAATAAACCCTTTTTCGTGAGCATTTTGTCTGGCCTCGTCTATTTTTCGCTCTTTGTACCAGATGGTGGAAACACAGGGTCTGTACGTTCAGGTCATATACCGCTGATTTTTGCTTCAGTCTCTCAAGCAGTCTTTGTTATCATTGGTAAGACCTTCATGCAGGATATTACTTGCTTTTCTGATGTAAAACTTTATCCATCTGGAATAATCTCCCGGTATCGGAGCAAGACGGACTCAATCCTGCAGGGATGTTAAAAACTTAATTTACGGATTCTTTCAGCTTTTTAGAACATTTGAAAGTGACTACCCTGCGGGCATCCAGCATCAGCGAGTCACCCGTTTGAGGGTTTCGTCCCTTTCTGGGATTTTTCGAGTTGACCGACCACTTTCCGAATCCGGATATGAGGACATCATTCCCCCCCTCCAACTCTTCTTTCATCAGTTCAAACATGTTTTCTACAGCCCTGCCGCACTTTTCTTTAGGAAGGTCGGTGTTGGAATACAAGATTTTTACCAGATTTGCTTTTGTAATAGTCATAAATGTTATACCTTTCTGTTTTTCTTATTTAAAGTGGTCCTATTAATCCCTCCCTGAGAGGTCAGGAAAGAACAGTGCTCCTCTGTTTTGCTATGCTTGTAGTATCTTGCCGATAGTCATTATCTCAGCTTCTTTTGTCCCTTCGTAGAGCTCAAGTATTTTGGCATCTCTGTACCACTTTTGCACCTTGTATTCTTCAATATAACCGTAACCTCCGTGTATTTCGACGGCGGCGTTGGCACAGAATACGGCGGTTTCCCCCCCGAAATATTTGGCCATTGCCCCTACGTGATAATCGGGGTTTCCGGAATCGACCGACCACGCGGCCTTGTAGACCAGGTTACGCAGGGCCTCTATCCTGACAGCCATTTTTGTCAACTTCTGCATGGTGATCTGGAAAGCGCCAAGAGGTTTGCCGAAAGCGGTTCTTTCTTTTGCATATTTCACAGCTTCGTCCAGACATCCCTGAGAAAGTCCAAGGGCCTGAGCAGATACCAGTATCCGCGTTATATCAAAGAAATGCATCAATTGATAGAACCCTTTTCCCTCTTCACCTATCAGATTTTCCTGTGGTACCCTGACATCTTCCAATGAAACCTCCGCGGTATCACTTGCCCGGATCCCCATCTTTCCATGGATTTTGGTCCTTGTAACACCTGGTGCGTCAGCCGGCACAATAATCTGACTGAATTTGTGATGTGTCTTGGCGTCAGGGTTTGTTATGCACTGGCATACCATCCAGTCACAGACGGTTCCATTTGTGATGAACATCTTGTTGCCATTGATTATGTAATCATTACCATTCTTTACAGCTCTTGTTCCATATCCGGCGACATCTGTTCCCGCATTCGGTTCCGTGAAGGCTCCCGCGCTAACCTGCTCGCCGCTGCATACCGGAGGCAGGTATCGCTGTTTCTGTTCTTCTGTGCCAAAATAGTAGACTGCCTCGCATCCAAATCCAGCAGCGGTTATATTGAGACCTATGCCCATGTCAACCCTGGAAAGTTGCTCCGTTACCAGAGTATTTCCAAGAATTCCAACACCTGATCCACCATATTCTTCGGGAACCCACGCACATACAAGGCCGTTCTCCGCCCCCTTTTTTCGAAGTTCGGGTGTATATTTTTCTTCCCGGTCACATTCCTCAGAGACAGGAGCTATCTCCGCCTGGGCGAACCTATAGCTCATATCCTGTAACATCTTCATTTCTTCCGGCAATTTAAAATCCATGTTTTTCCTCCCCGTTTTTGTACCATACTGTGTGGCAACAGTGCCAAGCATCTATGCCGCTATGGTGTGTACAAATTTTGTAAATACTTAGTATGGAGTTTCCATATATTTTTAACTGGTTCTTGTCAATAATTATGATGACTTAAAAAACATTCCTGTTTTCAGCTGTAGTCATACACGCCTTTTCCTGTTTTCCTGCCGTATCGCCGTGCCCTTACCAGTTGTTTTAATAGGGGAGCAGGCCTGTATTTATCACCAAGCTCTTCGTGGAGTCCTTTTATGACATGGAGAAGTGTGTCGAGGCCAACAAGATCGGAGAGCGCCAGGGGCCCGATCGGGTGGTTGCAGCCCAATACCATTCCCTTGTCTATGTCTTCCGCGCTTGCGATTCCTTCGCCCAAGGTGTAGAATGCTTCATTCAGCATGGTGCACAGGATCCTGTTTACGGCAAAGGCGGGCGCTTCCTTTACAATGATGACCTCCTTGCCGATCTTTTCCCCCCAGCCCTTCGCGATTTTCAGAGTTTCGTCGGATGTTTCGTAGCCTCGTATGATTTCCAGAAGGCGCATGACCGGCACGGGATTAAAGAAATGGGTCCCTATGAATTTATCCGGCCTTTTTGTAATGGCCGCCATCTCTGTGATACTGAGACCGGATGTATTGGTGAAAAAGAGGCAGTGGTCCGGCACGATCTCTTCCAGTTCGGCGTACA
>Ga0307992_1001762_pt1 | contig 12676 bp, 13 predicted proteins | sample EllFjometagen133_FD_203162 | JGI IMG/M metagenome (GOLD analysis project Ga0307992, IMG submission 203162) | Marine microbial communities from Ellis Fjord, Antarctic Ocean - #133 | ecosystem: Environmental > Aquatic > Marine > Unclassified | place: Southern Ocean | collected 2014-10-08
AGGCTGTCGGCAAGACAAAGAGAGAATTCGAGCCTGTTGAGATTAAAGAGGAACTGAGAAAAAAGGTCAAAGATATTGTCTATGCCGGTTTGAAGGATGCCTATCTTGAGGGAAGAAAACTGGAGAGGTACGCGAAGATAGGGGAGATAAAAAAGAAGATGGTGGAAGAACTTACCAGTGCTGATACCGGGCTTGATCCTCAGGCAAAAACGGTTTTTGAAGAACTGGAGAGAGAAATCCTCCGGAACATGATACTGGCCGATAAACGAAGGATAGACGGCAGATCCAGCAGGGATATCAGAACGATTACTTCCGAGGTCGGCATCCTCCCGAGGACACATGGATCCGGACTGTTCACAAGGGGTGAGACCCAGGCCCTTGTAGCCCTTACGCTGGGGACATCCTCAGATGAGCAGAGACTGGATTTCATAGACGGGGAAGAGATGAGAACTTTCATGCTTCACTATAATTTCCCCCCCTTCTCTGTAGGAGAAGCCAGGTTCCTGAGAGGGCCAGGAAGAAGAGAGATAGGACATGGGGCGCTTGCCAGGAAGGCGCTGCTTCCCATCCTCCCGTCTCATGAGGAATTCCCCTATACCATCCGGCTTGTGTCCGAGGTGTTAGCCTCAAATGGTTCATCTTCCATGGCAACAGTATGTGGAGGCGTTCTCTCGCTGATGGATGCCGGCGTTCCAGTCAAAGATACCGTTGCGGGGATTGCGATGGGCCTTTTGAAGGAAGGTGATGAAGTTGTAATCCTTTCGGACATTCTCGGTGATGAGGATCATGCGGGAGATATGGACTTTAAGGTGTGTGGCACAAAGAAGGGTATAACCGCTTTGCAGATGGATATAAAAGTTGACAGACTTGCGGAGGATATACTGAAAGATGCCCTTTATCAGGCCAAAGAGGGTAGAGAGTTCATTATTGGCAAGTTGAATGAGACTATGACTACCCCCAGGGAAAACCTTTCTCCATACGCCCCTAGAATTACCACTATGACGGTAAAGCAGGAGAAAATAAGAGACGTCATAGGAACCGGAGGAAAGAACATAAGACACATTATAAGCGAAACAGGTGTCTCGATGAATGTGGACGATGATGGTACAATCACCATAGCCTCCAGTGATGGACAGGCGTCGGAAAGGGCGGTTGCCATGGTCAAGGCACTGACCGAAGAACCTGAAATCGGCAGAATTTACGAAGGCACGGTGAAAAAGGTCCTCGATTTCGGAGCCTTTGTAGAGATACTGCCCGGCACGGATGGACTTGTGCACATCTCCCAGTTGGACAACAAAAGGGTGGAAAAGGTTACCGACGTGCTTAATGAAGGCGACACGGTTCGCGTAAAGGTTATCGAGATTGACAGAAGTGGAAAGATAAGACTGAGCAGGAAGGATGCCCTTGAATAACGAAGTGGCAATTTCCGTTAAAAGGCTACATGGCGAGGATATACCCCTTCCCCGCTATATGACGGAAAGCTCGGCGGGGATGGATATATTTGCCGCAGTGGCCAGTGAAGAAACCCTGCTCCCCGGCGAGAGGAAACTAATACCCACGGGCATTGCCATCGCACTGCCCCCTGGTTATGAAGCCCAGATAAGACCAAGAAGCGGTCTGGCTGTGGAGGCGGGGATTACTGTGCTGAACTCCCCCGGAACGATAGACGAAGACTATCGGGGAGAGGTGAAGATATTGATAATCAATCATGGAGTAGCGCCATTCGTTGTCAAAAGGGGAGATCGTATTGCCCAGATGGTTGTCCACAGGATATACAGGGCTTCATGGAATATGACCGAAAACCTGAAAACGACAAAGCGAAGTGATGGAGGATTCGGCCATACAGGATAAATCGTCGAGTAAAAATAACGGTCCACACCATTTTTGAGAAATTTAGTGGATTCGACACCAAAACCCCTGCCTGTTGCCATGGCAGGGGTTTTTTATTTGTCTTATTTTCTGTTTTAGTGTATTTCCCAATGCTATACATGAGGGATAATGATCAAATGAATAAACACAAAGTAAACAAAACATACAGGGAAATAAACGATAAGATAAAAGAAGGCAGGGCCGTAGTTGTCACCGCGGAAGAGATAATAGATATTGTGAAGAAAAAGGGAGATATCGCCGCGGCCAGAGAAATAGATGTTGTAACTACCGGAACCTTCAGCCCCATGTGCTCATCGGGTGCATTTCTCAATTTCGGCCACACATCCCCCAAAATAAGAGCCTCAAAGGTATGGCTCAACGATGTTTCCGCCTATGGCAGCATTGCCGCAGTGGATTGCTATATCGGAGCCACCGAGGTAGTTGAAGGGGATCCTCTAAACAGTATTCATCCCGGCGAGTTTAATTACGGCGGAGGGCATGTAATAGAAGATCTTGTAGCGGGTAAGGTTATCCAGTTGCGCCTTGAATCCTATGGCACCGATTGCTATCCCGCCCGGAAACACGAAAAAAACATTACGATACATGATCTCAGGGACGCTGTCCTTTTTAACCCCAGAAACGCCTATCAGAATTATAATTGCGCAGTTAACATGTCCGACCGGACAATCTATACCTACATGGGTATGTTAAGACCCGATATGGCAAACGTAACCTACTCCACATCGGGACAGCTCAGCCCCCTTTTGAATGATCCTTACTTTAAAACCATCGGCATCGGTACAAAGATATTTCTCGGTGGTGCCCAGGGTTTTGTAGCCTGGCCCGGTACCCAGCACAATCCTGACGTGCTGAGAGGCAAAAACGGCGTCCCGAAAGAGGGATCTGGAACGCTGGCAACCATAGGAAACCTGAAGGATATGAGCCCGGACTGGCTGGTGGGGGCAAGTATACTCGGTTATGGTGTATCCCTTTATGTGGGAATAGGAGTGCCCATACCGATACTTAATGAAGAGATAGTGCGTTATACTGCTGTCAAGGATGAAGATATATATGCGCAGGTCTATGACTATGGAGTTGATTATCCAAGCGGAATTTCGAAGAGCATCGGTGAAGTAAGCTATAAAGAGCTAAGAAGCGGCAAGATAAAACTCGACGGCAGGATTATCCCTACCGCGCCCATGTCCAGCTATTATAAAGCAAGAGAAATCGCCAACATCCTGAAAGATTGGATTGAAAAGGGAAAATTCCTTTTGGGTGAACCTCAGCAATTTCTCCCTTCCGACGATTTCTGACAACACAACAGAACCTTCAATTATACAAGAAAACACTGTTTTTACGGTGAAAATAACCATTTTTAGCTTGTACAGAAAAATAGAAACAGAGTACAATTAGTAAAAATCTTGTCATTCCGAATCGTTATAGTCGACATGCCGTTTGTTGCAACAAGGCATGCCGCTATCACTGGGGATTGGGTAATCCTCTTTGTTATGAACGAGTTAGTGATTTTATGGCGAATAGATGTCCTATTCCTGACAATGGTTGAAGGTTCCGGCACTGTTTGTGGCACACAGCATGCGGTGATCGAAAAGCCATGTGGCATACTTGTTGCTGATTAGTTAAGGACTGTTGTCCTGCATAGGAAAAGGGTCTCTGTATGAAAATTGGCAGATTTCTGTTTGTATTTTTCATCGTCATGGTGCTTCTTACAATCTTCGGAAACAAGGGCTTTATGGATTACCGCGTATTGAAGGAAAAGCAGGCAGCCCTGGAAGAGACCAATGAATGCATCATAAGTGAGGATGAGAAATTGAAAAGGGAAATAACGTTGCTCAAAACCGATCTGCGCTACATCGAATCGGTGGCGAGAAGAGAACTTGGAATGGTCAAGAAGGGCGATGTAGTTTATCAATTTATCGACTGATAGAAAGCGGGTAAACCGGATGTTTTCAGTAAAAAATCTGTTTCCGGGAAGCAGGAGAATCGCTGGAATCGATATAGGATCAAGCATTATCAAGCTTGTTGAGTTGGAATATACCTCGGAAGGGTGCATCCTGCACAGCTTTGCTCAGGTGTTTCTGGAAAAGGGTGTCATAGAGGATGGCTTGATTAAGGATCATGATGTCCTTGCCAGAAAAATAAAGGAAATTTTTAAGGTATCTCGCTGTGGGGCAAGAATTGTCGTCACGGCACTTCCCGGACATGTTGTCATGATTAAGAAGGCAGGTTTTCAGAGAATGGGAGAAGAGGAGCTGCGTGATTTCATAATTGATGAAGCCGGGGAATATATACCTTTCGACGATATTAAAGATGTCAACTTTGATTTTCATATATGCAGTGAGCAAGGTCTGGATCCTAGTCAGATGGAGGTTATCATTGCTGCCGCGAAAAAGAGTGCTACTGAAAGTTATGTCTATGCAATAGAGAAAACGGGGCGAAGGGTAACAATAATGGACGTTGATTCCTTCGCACTGGAGACGGCTTATGAGGAAAACTATGATTTTGATGCCGATGACACAATCGCCCTGGTGAATATAGGCGCGAGCATAACTAACATCAATATTGTCAAGGATAGAGAATCCGTCTTTACGAGAAATATTCTTTTGGGGGGGGATTCGATCACGCAGGCCCTGCAAAAAAAACTGGATGTTTCTTTTGAAGAAGCTGAAATGATAAAGCTTGAAGGTCTGAACGAGAATGACAACCCAGAGGGAGGACCTCTCGATTATCTTGAACCCATTTTCCTGGAAATAGCAAGGTCTTTCGATTTTTTCAGCTCAACGGCACGGGAGTCAGAGATCAGACGCATCCTTGTCAGTGGCGGTTGCGCCAGAATTCCGGGCATAGTTGAAGCAATGGAAAAGAAGTTCCATTGTGAAACGGAAATATTCAACCCCTTTAAAGATATAGCCTACGATAAAAATATTTTCAGCCCATCTTATATAAAAGAGATAGGTCCTGTCGCTGCTGTCGGGGTTGGCCTGGCCCTCAGAAAGATGGAGGGCAAATGATAAGAATCAACCTTCTTCCATATCATGAAGAAAAAAAGAGGGCCGGGACCAAGCGTCAGGTTCTCATCGGGCTGGTTTCTTTCGGAGTATTCTTCCTGCTGGTGATTTTCCTCCAAATCTGCATGGTTGCTAGCGTTGCAAAACTGGAAACCGAGGTCCAATCGGCGAGCACCCAATTGGACGCCCTTACAAAGGTGACAGGAAACCTGGATAAGTTCAAAACCGATAAAGCGATATTGGAAAAGAAAATAGGAGTTATAAAAGACCTTGAAAAAAACAGGTCTTACCCCGTGCATATCATGGATGAACTCGCTTCCAGGATTTCACCCCAGCGTGAATGGATTACCAGCTTTGCGCAGAAAGATAATAACCTGCGTGTGGAGGGAGTGGCCGTCGACAATCCCGCCATAGCACAGTTTATGAAAAGGCTTGAAGACTCTCCCTATATCAAGACAGTGGATTTGATTTCGTCTAAACAGACGACTGTTTCAAGGGTGAAGCTGATGGAATTTGTGCTCTTATGTACGGCGGAAAAGGGATGAGAAATGGCGATAGGACTGGATGACATAAAACGTCTGTCTCTCGGGAAAAAGCTGATAATAGGCCTCGGCCTGTTTCTCCTCCTTGGATATTTCTACTGGTTTTATCTTTTTCAACCTGCTTTAGATAAGAAGGCCAGGCTTAGTGAAGAACTGGGAAACCTCAACACGCGGATAGTGGAAAGCCAGCAGGTGGTAAGGCAGATAGAGCAGTATAAAAAAGAAGTAGCCAGGTTGAAGGAAGATTTCCAGATAATTCTGGCTAAACTTCCTGAGCAGAAAGAAATTCCCCATCTCCTCACATCTGTCTCCGAAGCCGGCAGAAGCGCGGGACTCGATTTTATCCTTTTTGAACCCACGGCTCCCGTTTCGAAGGAATTTTATGCCGAGATACCGGTTAAGATTGCTGTCGAGGGAAACTACAATGATATAGCTGTCTTCTTCGACAGTGTTGCAAACCTCCCGCGCATAGCCAATATAATGGATGTTGAAATCAAAATGGGGAAAAATATCCTCAAGGCTGAGTGTTTAATAAAGATATACATGTTTCTGGAAGAGACAAATGAAGAACCGGATAAAAAAAAGAAATAATCATCCGTTAAAATGGGCTGCGGCAGTGATTACTGTACTACTTCTTTTCCCCGCGCCCGCCGTGGTGTATTGTGCCAACCCGAAGGAACCGGACACCGGAACATACAGATACAACCCGGAGGGAAACCCGGATCCTTTCAAACCTTTTATTGAGATAGTGGAAGAAGATAAAAAGACACAAAAGCCTGAGAAACATAAAGGTGGTGTTACTCTACCCCTCCCTCCTCTCCAAAGATTCAGCACAGAAGAGTTTCGCCTTACCGGCATTGTCCTGACCGGGACCAAAAGGTTTGCCATGGTGGAAACCCCGGAAGGAAAACGTTATGTCCTCCGCAGGAACACCCGTATAGGGACAAATGGAGGCAGAGTGATAAAGATACTTTCCGACAGCGTGGTTGTGCTTGAGAAGAGAAAAGATTTTGAGGGAAACATAAATACTGAAAATATCATCCTTACACTTAGAAAAAATGGGGGAAATCCATGAAACCAGCGAAAAGAATACTTCCCTTTGTCCTTTCTTTCCTGATAGGCCTTCTGGTACTGTCCGGCTGTGCAACAGTCGGCGGCAAAACTCCAGCGGGAGTTTCTTCCACGCAGGAAAAGGCTGAGGGAGATGCCGGCAGCACTTACATCAAGGGCATGATCCTTAAAGAAATGAAGGGGAAAGAGCAGATGGCCATCCTCCTTTCTGATGTTCCGGATTTTGACATATCGAGGGAATCGGACAATGCCCTGGTGATAAATCTGAGGGGTGTATCTATTCCCGAGGGGATGAAGAAAGAATACAGCGGAGGCAAGCTGAAAAACATTAAGGCGGTATCCCTTTATCAGGAAACAACAGATGGGGGGAAAGAAACATTTGTCAGGGTGCTCCTGAGAAGGATGGTTCCCTACAGATACAGTAAAGCCGGCGCTAAGATAGTCATTGATTTTAATGTCTCAACCCTGTCCTACAGAACAGCTGCTGACACGGGATATTCCCCGAAAGTCTCTCCTGCTCCTGCGCCAAAGACTATCGCGCCCGCATCAGAAACCATAAGAACCACGCACGGAAAAGTCGACCCGCATCCGGAAAAAGACAAGCAATACAACGGTGAAGAAATATCCCTGGACTTCCAGGACGCCGATATAAAAAGTGTATTCAGACTGATATCGGAGATAAGCGGGTTCAGTATTGTCGCGGGCCCCGATGTAAAAACTGAAATAACGGTGCATATGAAGGATATTGCCTGGGATCAGGCTCTGGATACTATTCTGGAAGTAAATGGTCTCGGGAAAAAGCAATCAGGGAAGGTAATAACCGTTTTGTCTCTTGAAAAACTGAAAAAAGCCGAAGAGGAACAGCAGAAAAGAGATGTGGCTCAGGGAAGACTCAAACAGATCGCAATAGAGGCAAAGATAGTGGAAGTGAACACAAATTTCTCAAGGGAGCTGGGTATCAAATGGGGCTATGGTTATAAGGACAAATTGGGAGAGAAGGATTATGGCGTTATGATCGGAACCTCCAAATCCGGTGATTTGACCACTCTTCCCGGTGGGATAGGCCTGACCGGCAGCAATACCGCCGTGAATTTTCCTTCTATCGGTGCTTTGGCATCACCCGCGATCGGACTGGTTGTGGGAACAAGTAAGTTTATCCTGGACGCCCAGCTGTCGGCGCTTGAAAACACCGGCAATGGTAAGATCATTTCATCCCCCAAGGTCACCACTCTTGACGGTGTAAAGGCCACGATAAAACAGGGCGAGCAGATTCCTTATCCCGTATATGACGAAGATGGTAACAGGACCGTCGAGTTCAAGGATGCCGTGCTGAAACTGGAGGTGACGCCCACGGTCACCCCTGGGGGCAGGATATCCATAGAGGTGAAGGCCAACAACGATTATGCGGATCGGAGAATTTCACTGGAAGAACCCCCGATAAAGACAAGCAGCGTAGAATCCACGGTGGTTGTCGCCGATGGAGACACGATCGTTATCGGTGGTATCTATTATGCTGTTGAAAGTGACTCAAAAGAAGGCGTTCCCTGGCTGTTGGATATTCCCGTAATAGGCTGGCTGTTCAAGACCAAAGGAGTTACCAAGGATAAAAGGGAGTTGCTGATATTTGTCACCCCGAGGATAATCGGGCAAGATGGATAACCACCACAGCTGATCTCGCAAAAAATCAGGATCGGTGCATAGATAGATTAAATGAGCTACAGGATGAAAAGAAGATACATTCAACTCGGTTTCGTTGTCACCTTCATTTTTATTTTTCTTGTCTCATGCGGTGGAAGCTCAATGTAAAGTGGTGAAGAGAGCGGAAGCGCGGTGGGCTTCATAACCCTCAGCGCCGATCCTGCGGAAGACATTCCCGCGGATGGTTCAAGCTCGGCCTCAATCACGGCGCACACTGAAAGACAGCTCCGGGAAAGCGGTTGCGAATGGGACCATGGTTATGATGAAGGCTTTGTTAGCCTGCCTTTATGCGACAGCCAGCTGACGCACTTCTTTGTGAATCTTTCGAGACAGGGTGTCTTCTGCGATGTCGAGATCATAATCCATCTGGAGACCAAGCCAGAAAGACGCAGAATTCCCGAAATAGGCGGACAGTCGCAAGGCTGTGTCCGCGGAGATGCTTCTCTTGCCATGAATGATTTCGTTTATCCTGCGAGGGGAAACTCCGAGGTCCCGCCCGACCTGGTTCTGACTGATGTTCATCGGCTTGAGAAACTCCTCATTCAGGATTTCTCCCGGATGTACTGCAGGTATTTTTTTCATTTTCTCACCTTAATGGTAGCCAACTATTTCAACATTGTATGCGTTTCCTTTTTCCCATTCGAAACAGATTCGCCATCGTTGATTGATGCGAATGCTGTGTTGCCCTTTTCTTTTTCCAGATAGTGCCTCAAGTTGATTAGCTGGAGGAATTCGCAGGTCTTGAATCGATGAACTTCGATTCAACATCCTTAGCTTTCGAAACGCAATCTGCTGAATATTCGTCGGTAGTTTTCTTGAAAACCGCCGAGTAAAAATCCTTTCTGTTTCCTTAGATTTGAAACTTTCTATCATTACAGAGCCATACTATAACGCATAACGTTACGGGTCAAGATATTATTCTTATTCTGACTGTCTAATCGCCGCTGATCAGCCACGAGCAAGAGGGCAAGCTTGCTTGGGGAAGCCTGGGGTTTGTTCACAGACGGTAAATTCATGGGAGAAAAATGAGGGAAAGCTGATAGCTGATAACTCATAGCAGAAAACAGAAAAACGCCGCAAACCCTCTATAAGAAAGGTTTTACGGGCAGACCATCGGGTGCTTGGTATGACCCCTTAATATGCCGCAGTGGCAATAACGCAACCGCCACCCCCACCGCCACTGGTACCTATGCTGATAAATATATTGTCGTCTCCATTAGTTGTGCCTGCACTGTTTGTAGTCACAAGTCTGAAATGATAGGTTATGCTGGAGGAGAGTTCCAATATTATAGCTGTTACAGAAACATCATCAGTGCCCGAACCGGCGTCTATACTTGAGGTGGTTGATCCATAATCTGTAGTCTTTCCGTATTCGAAATAACAGGTTGTGCTTGAGTTATTGGGATTGACTGTGCCGTTCAATGTTGCAGAAGTGTATGCCATAGAAGTTGCCGTTCCGGTGGTTGCCGTCGGCGGTGCAGCGGGTGTGTTAAACGTTTTATCAGCCCCATAAGTTATACCGAAATCGTTTTCAGATCTCAGTCGGTAGTGGTAGGTAGTATTGGCGGTAAGCCCGTCGATGTCGGCGCTTACCGAAACATTGTCTACACCCGAACCAGCGTCTATACTCGTGGTGGTTGATCCGTAATCCGTAGTTTTTCCGTATTCGAAATCATAGGTTGTGCTTGAGTTATTGGGATTGACTGTGCCGTTCAATGTTGCAGAAGTGTATGCCATAGAAGTTGCCGTTCCGGTGGTAATAGTCGGAGCAAGCGCGTAGATCAGGTAAACAGCTTCGCAGGCAACGTATGCCGAGTTGTATCTTATCCGCATATAGCCTTCTTCGCCCCAAGCCGTCCCCCAGCTATTTCGCAGAATCCAGCATCCACCGCCTCCTTCCGGGGGATTGTCGTCCCAGCCTACAAGAGCGATCGCATGATTGGTTGGTGTATAATAACAGGGGTCGGAAAAACAGGATGTGTTGGAATCCTCGTAGATTCCGCTGCTGTAACCCTGGAAAACATCCTCTACATATACGGCTGCGTCCACAACACCATAGGTCATTATGGCGGTTTTTATAGCTTCAATATCATTACAACCAATCCGATGCCAGGACTGAAAAGTGGTTGTTGGTTTTTCCCAGTGAGTGCACGATCCTGGATCGGAGGTTGTATAGGGAAAATCGGACTCACTTGTAACACCTTTCACCGTGAGAGCCTCGAGCTCATAGTAGTCGTAATCGGCTCCCTCACAACCGAGGAAGTGTGAGTTGTATTCCAGCAATCTTCCAAGACACCATATTATATAAGACTCTGAAAAATCTACACAGTTAGTGTCGTATAAGCCATCGGCCCAGTTGTAAGTTCCTTCTGCCGCGGCACAGGCCGCAAAGGCATAGCAACTGCCGCAATCGCCCTGGTCTCTTATGGGACCTATATAGGAATGGCCGTTGTGCTTTCTCCAGTCAAAAGAGGAAGGCAATTGTCTGTCCAGATACCTTCGAAGGGGCCCTGTTTCTTCGGATACACCGGCGGCTCTCGGGAAAACAGGCATACTGCGACTGAAAAACCGTTCTTTCTCTTCCTGGGGCATATCGAAGACCCAGTTGTGATCTACCGTAAAGCTATACCCATTATGTTCTATTTTGGTCCTGATCTCTTCAAGGGTATCCCCCTGTTCAAATTTCTGTATCTCCCCGGGCTGGGCTGAGGAGCCTGCTGGAAGGGAAAAAAGAACTGCATACAGTAAAATCACTGCCCATAGGGCTTTAGTACGGTTTTGTATAAGAAACCTCACGTTTTTATCTCCCTATTCTTTAACCAGAACTGTCACTTCATAGGTCTTAACTGGTGGCATGTTTTTCTCAAACGATCGATGGTAGATAAGTCTCAACAAAGTCTTCCCCGGCGATGTAGCTTCAAATCGTAGAGTAAACTTTCCTCCGGCACCACGGGCTTTTCGGTCGGCTTTGAACTCAATTTTCCCGACTTGCTTTAGAACGGCATGGTCGAGGGTGTCCACCTTCCAAGCATAACCGGTGGTGGGGTTTCCTTTCAGTGAAATCTCCAGAACGTCACCTGCGGTTATTTCCACCATCCTACACGTGTCTTTCTCTGTCAATTGAACAGGAATCTGTACTTTTGAACAGCACAGCAAGGACGGCGGGACAAGAATAATAAAAGATATAACAATTAATGCCATCGATAATTTGAACATACATGTATTACTCTCAAATATCAAAGACGACTGGCTGGCATAATTTTTCAAATTCGAACTCGGATATTGTCTTGCTGAGCGATTTTGGGGAGATTCACTTCAAAATGGTTTTCAATTCAGGATAACTCGCCTTTATCGTGGTGTGAATTCCCCCCCTTACGTTGAAGTTGCCTGTGACTTCGACCCTTTTGGGATGTATCTTTTCGACAAAGTCTTTCAGGATTCCATTTACAGCCTCTTCGTGGAATATCCCCCTGTCACGGTAGGAATTCAAATATATCTTCAGGGACTTGAGCTCAACCAGAAACTCTCCCGGCACATAGGTTATAATTATTTCCGCGAAGTCGGGCTGCGCGGTCATCGGGCATAGACATGTAAACTCTGGAAATCGTATATCTACCTCGTAATCATGCTCTCTGTATTTGTTCTCTATTGCCTCCATAAAACCTCACTAAGATGTAACAAATCGGTGTGTCAAGAAGGGATATTCCTACCTTGACAAGGTATTGACTGAGAATCATCATCCCTATTGCCGCCGGAGAAAATATACCCCAGAAGGCTATAGTTATGAACAAGACTGAATCTATCAGTTGGGAGACAATTGTAGAAAGATTGTTTCTCAGCCACAGATGCCTTCCCCCGGTCTTCTTTTTCCACCAGTGAAACGACCATACATCGTGCCTCTGGGATATTATATATGCTATCATTGACGCCATCACTATCCTCGGCGTTGATCCGAGAATAATGTTATACGCCTCTTGGTGCTTCCAGAATCCGGCCGGAGGGAGGATCTTGCCCGCGAGTATTACAAGTACCATGAACAGCGACATGTAAAAACCCATCATGACAAGGGCGCTAGCGCTCTCCTTGCCTTCTATCTCCGCCACCACATCGGTAAAGAGAAAAGTAAGAGGATAGAGAATGATCGCCGCGGGCAGCACCAGCCCCCCCACTGTGATTATCTTGCACGCAAGAATATTGGCTAGAAGCAGGGAACATACAAAGAGATATTTTATAAATTGAATATTTGGTAAAGCCATATTAAATTTTCCATTGAAAGATACATGCAAATAAAGGTAAGAGGAATATCACTGCTGTGTGAATCATGTCAAATGATTTTTCAGAAAATCACTGGGAATAAAACCCGGGTAGAGGGCAGGTGTTATGTACAAAACATATATTGAAGATAGAGAAAGATTTTTGTCGGATATCGAGGCAAAAATGAACCATAAATCGTATTCGGATACCGGGGAA
>Ga0307992_1001763_pt1 | contig 12674 bp, 15 predicted proteins | sample EllFjometagen133_FD_203162 | JGI IMG/M metagenome (GOLD analysis project Ga0307992, IMG submission 203162) | Marine microbial communities from Ellis Fjord, Antarctic Ocean - #133 | ecosystem: Environmental > Aquatic > Marine > Unclassified | place: Southern Ocean | collected 2014-10-08
AGAATAAAAGTTCCTATGAAATCTTTTTTACTATCTTCAGTTATAGCCTGTTCAGTTATAGCCTGTAAAGCTTTAATAACATCAAGAGGTAATTGAATGTCTTTTTTTTCCTCTGCTACAAAAAGAGAAAGGCCAAACAAGCCTTGAATTTTTTGATTTAGCTCATTCCAATTTTCTTCACTATTTACTTCTGGTATTTTTCTCAGCATATTTTTTAACTGAATGTTGGTAAAAAACTCTGGTTTAATAGGAATTGATTTTCCATCCCAACAAAAGTCTTCACACCAACCACGGCATAAAGTTTCATTAAAGTTTTTTAGCTTATGAAATTTACAATCTTTTACATAAATACAACTTTTTTCTAATAACACGAGTCTATCTCCTCTAATTCTTTTATACAAATTCCCATTTTCTAAATTGTCTATAATTTCTTTTAATTCATAAACACCTGGAACTAATAAATTACTATCCTTTTCAAACCTTTTTAAAATATTTATAGCACTTCTTAAGTGTTCTATAAGTTTAATATTATTTTTCATACTTTAATCCTTGTTGGCTTTTGTCTAATATTAACTTTTTTAACCTCTTCTTTCTTTAAAATGGTGGCTAAATTAAACATAAACAGATCTTCTTTAAAATAGATTCCTGCATCTACCTCTAAAAATTTCTTAAGAATAAATTCTATGTTTTTATCTCTTAGTCTTTCAGCTAATTGTTTTTTCCAAGACTGACTAATATATCCTGTTGATAAATAAAGATAAGCTGAATTTAAAGTTTTCAAAGCTTTATAAAAAAAGTCTTTTGAACCAAATTGTTTTATATCTTTAATACAAGAAGAGTCTTTATTTGCTAGTTTTAAAACTAAATCAGAAAGTTTTTCATTTGAAATAATTGAAAATTCTTGTTCAATTTGTCTTTCAGTATAAAACTCTCCAATCATACATCTTTCAAAATTTTGAATTGCCATTCTAATAGAACCATCACAATTCTCTGCTATCATAAAAATTCCTTTAATAAAGAACTCTTCTATTTCAGGTGTGTCAGGTAAATCAAATTCTTTTGAAAGGTTAAAAAGATATTCAGCGACGATTTCAGAATTTGAAGGTCTAAAGTTATACAGTGAACCTCTTGATTTAACAGCTGTTTCAAAAGAGTCTATGGCCATTGTACAAAGAATAATATAAGTGCCTTTTCTCTTCTTTTCTAAAAGCTCAAGTACTACTCCTTTTCCTGACTTTGTAAGCTCTTGAGCCTCATCAATGATTACAATCTTATTTTTATCTATCATAGCTGGACTTGCTATTTTTTGTTTTAAAGCTAGAACATCTACTTTTCCCATGGAAGAAGCATCATAAAGTTTTGTATCTCTATTAAAAGACTCATTTCTAATTTGCTTTGTTGACTCTGACTTTATATTTGGACTTTTAGTTCCATCAACATTTATAATAGGATCAGGGTCATTAATAATAGCCGCAATAATATAAGCAAGAGAAGTTTTTCCTAAACCACTAGGTCCTGATAAAATCATTACCTCAGGAAAATTCATAGTTTTAGACCTTTTTTTCATCTCATTAATAATGCCCTTTTGGCCTATCATTTCATCAAAAGTAAAAGGGCGGTGTGTCTGTGTCATCATAGCTGACTATTCTCCTAAAGTTCTTAAATTAAGCAGCAAACAGTTTAGAAATTGCTTTATAGTAATAATCTCTTCCTGTAGCATTTCTTGTTTGATGTGTTGCAATTTCAGTTGCATTGTTATAAAGACCCCAAGCTGAAATAGGACTTATAATCTCAGAAACAGGCTCTGAAAGTCCATTAACTATAGTATTTCCATCTAATCTCATTGTTAAGAAATCTGAATTTTTAACTGTTCTTTGCATTATTCCCTCAGTAGTTCCTTTAAAATTTAACATTTCAATCATGCTCTTTTTTAAGGCTACAGGAAATACAGGATCATTTAATAAAGTTAATAAATATTCAACCATATCTTCATTTCCTAATTCTTTATAACGAGCTGCCACTCTTACCATTCCATTCATTCCTCTAGAAATTTCATCTTTAAGATTATAGTCTAATAAACTATTTAAGTCTCTAGCTTTTAAAGATATAGTATCAAAAGTACTTCCTACAGTTACTCCATTAGAGCAAACAAATCTATAAGTTCCCATTTCAATTTTTAGAGGCGTTCCAATATGTGAGCCTTTTAAAATTAACATAGCTGATACATCTTGATTGTCAGGTGTTTCAACATCTAAATCAAAAAGATATTGTTGAAAAAGATTGTCTGATTTGCTGACTAAAGAACTTTCCTGAAGTTTAAATCTAAGCCCTGTTTTATCAAATTCTTCTATTACCCAATCCATAATATCTGTATAGGGCATTACTTCTCTTCTAGGCGATACAAGTCCTAAAATTTTCTTACCTTCTGTGGTCATTCTAGTCATTGCTTTCTTATTTACTCTATCTGCATCTTCAGTAAAAACCTCTTCTCTGAAAACATCAAAGTCTATTTCACTTCTTGCTTGTTTTAAATCAATAGAATGTGCTAATTCAAATTTTGTCATTTTATTTTCTCCTTGGAAGCATATTTGCCTCTCTAGTTATAGTATACCTAATTTTTACATTTTTTTTTAATTTTTTTATTTTATTCTTCATCTGCTATTTCTTCATAGGGAAAAATTCTAAATATTGTTGGATCATATAAATAATTAATTATTGCTCCAGCTTCCCCTTGATTTTGTTTTAATATTGTTATTGTCATAATATCATCCATCAAGTCTAATTGTGGGTCTTCAGGAAATAGCTCTTTTGCATAATGTCTTTTTCTAAAAACACTTAAAACAATTCTAGACCTTTCTGCTATTGCTGCTGAATTTTTAATCCCATGCAATGTTTTTGGCCTTAGTCTATCTAATTCTTCTATCGAAGCAATGTTAATATTGTCAACAGCTCTGTTTGCTTGAACTATAAAAACAAAATGAATTCCTTGTCTTTTTGCTATTGCACTAAGTTTATTCATAGAAGCTTCCATTTCAATAGGCTTAGTTCCAAAATCAGAAATCATTGTTATTAAATCTATAAAGCATATAAGATAATCAGTATTCATTTTCTTTTTAGCCTCTTTAATTAAAAATTCTACTTCTGTTGTTTTTATTGAAGGATCATCAACTAAAAAAAATCTCTTATCATATTTTATTAAGTCATTAAGGCCTTTTTCAAAAATATCAAAAACAGCTTTAGAGTCATCAACATTATCTGAGTCTTTAAACTGAAGTTCTCTTGATGATATTTTTTTTCTATTTGAAATAAGCCTGTCCATTGTAGCTATTTCATCCATTTCTAAAGTTAACATCATTGTTGGAATTCTTTTATTTATTTGTTTTGAAAATAGATTTAAAGCAAAAGCAGATTTACCTACGCCTGAAGTCCCAAAAATAGTTGTTATTTGGCCTGGGGCAAAACCCATAGTCAAATGAGAGTCTAATCTAGAGTCTCCTGTTGAAAAATTGTATTTTCCTAATTTTCTTGCAACTAGAACCCCTCTGTAGTTTGCCCCTATTTTTTGAATAGACTTAAGAACTGACTCTTTTCCTTTAATAATTTCTAAATGCTCTTCTAAATAGTTAGAAAGGCTTTGTAACTTCTCTACATTTAATTCTCCTTTAGTTGATGTTTCTACTATTATATCTTTTAATATTTTTTCTTCAATATTAATTTTAGCATAATTCTTTTTTAAATTAAAAAAATAAAAATCAAAATTCTTTAGATCATATTCTTGAGCTCTTAAATATTCTAAATTTTCTCTTGTTATCTCACCATTTCTTGAATTACCATAAGTAATTACTTCATCAATGGAAATTTTAATTTCATTTTCATATAGTTTCTTTATTGTTTCAAATATATCCGTAGCAATAACAGACATAAAATAAGGTCTATCAAATTTATAAACTAGTTCAGGACAGTCCCAAATGGCATTCAAATTTTGATGTTCTGTTCTTATGATACTGATCACAGGCTAGCTCCAAAGGTCATTAGGATTAAAATCATTTCTTAACTCATAGGAAGAAATAAACTGAAAAGGGTCTTTTATTGACCTCTTAATTAAATTTTTCATTGACTTTCCAAATACTTCTTGGTCTATTTCTTCTATAGAAAAATTGCTAGAAAAACAAGTTGCTTTTCTTTCAATTTCAAGTCTTTGTCTTAAAAACTCGTCTAAAAAAGGAATTTGGAAACCACTCTTATATATAGTCGCTTTCTTTTTATCAAAAGCATCATCAATTACTAAAAAATCACAAGTTCTGTATTTATCTATTAGAGGTGTTAAAGTCTTATCAAATTTTTCCTCTGATAAATCTTTTAACAGTTTCCCCATAAGAATAAAATTGACTGAATAGCCTGATAATAATAGTTCTTTTGCTATTATCCCCGCTGTTGTTGTTTTCTGAGTTCCATTCTCATGACTCCAAAAATATAAATGAACCTCATTAAACTTAACTTCAAATTTATCTAAATATCTTTTTAACTTAGTTATCTTTTCAGTGTCATTTCCTACATAATTATCTAAAGTCAAATTTTTAACATGAGAAGGAAGATTAGAATTTTTTAAAACTCTCTCTCTTTTTTTATTTTCTTTATAGCTTTTCCATTCTTTTGTTTCTGAATAAAAAAGCTCCTCATCTTCACCCTCTGCTATCTTAAATTTTTGAATTCTTTTTTTCAACTCTTTATCAAAGTAAAATTGTTTTATTATCGAACTCATTTTAGTTTTCTAATCTCCCTCTTTAATGATTTAACTTTATATTATTCATCTTTCATCATATCTTCTAAAGACTTATGAATTCTATCTTTTAATAACTTTTCAGCATCAGAAATATCTTCATCTTCAATTTGTCCTATAGACCTTATTAAAAATTTATTAGGCTCAAAAGAAAAATCTAGTTCAGCTTCTAAGCCCTTCTCAGTAACTCTATCTTTTAAATAAGACACAGTCAAATCTCCAAAAAAAGGAATTGTGACAGGCTCCTTTTCTAAATAAGAAAGTATTCCTAAAAAGACAAATCCTTCAAATACATCTTTTACTTCATCATATGGTCTTCCAGATAAAAGATGAATTTTTTGAATTACCTCTTTTTCAACATTAGAAAATTTTAACTTCATTTATTTCTCCTTGTATATAGTATACCTTTGTTTTAATTTCTTTTAAATAAAAAAAACTAGTCTTTTTACAACTAGTTTTTCTCTATATCATTTTCTTAGGCTACTTATAAATCTTTAAATATTATTTCAGATGGGTCCATCCAAAATCCTGGTATTCTAATTATTTCATACCATCTTTTAATAGGAATAAAATTTAAAGACTTATCATTCCAATAGATAATAACATAAGAGTTATTAGCTATAAGACCTTTTTTTCCATAAAACATAACATTTGAAGAAAGGTTACCTTTTATGTCCTTAAAAGCATTTCCAGGATATAGGAGACCTAATTGAATGGTCTCAGGAGCTTTTTTATGAGCTCCTCTAAAAGCATTTTTAAGAATGCTTATGTTTTTTTCTGTTTTTCTAATCTCAACTTTAACCAATTTTTTTGTCATTTTTGACTCCTTTTGTAAGAGGTTTTCTCACCCTCTCACAATTAATAATACTACATCTAACAGCTTTTGTATATAGAAAAACTTAAAAGTTTTAGATTTTTATTCTTTAAATTTAAACTATCTATATAGCTCTTCTACTTCTATTTGAGAATATTCTTTATCTTCAATTCTTACATTTATAAGATAAAGAACATTATTATTTTCTTTTATATGATTCTTAATAAAACAATTAATACTTTTTTCTTGAGAAATACAACATGGATACCAAATAGACTTTTTAAAGTTGTTTGAATATCTTCCTAATAATTGCATTGACCCATTTAAAAATTCAGTTCTAAAACTATTAGCTAAAGCACTAATTAAAATATTATCAAATTGATAATTACCTGTTGCCTTATTAATCTTTAATTCTTTAAATTTTTTGTTCATTTTTGAGCTCCTTATGAGGGAAGTATAGTGTCTCCCTCATAATTAATAATACTCTACATCGCCTTAAAAGTATATAAAAAAAAGATAGAAATTTAAAAGTTTTAGATTTTTAATCAAACAATCTTGTCTTATAAATTTTATTTTTTACTTCAACTAATTGAATATTTTTCTCTTCTTCAATCTGCTTCTTTTTTAATAGAAATTCTTCTTGAGTAATTTCTTTACCATTTAAAACAATTTTTTCTTCAACTAAGTTCTTTTGTATTGAATCCATATCGATCCTCCATTTCTTTTTTTAACTTTTTCTTTAAGTTCTCTTTTCTATTTCCAGTCTTTTCAACTTTCTCTTCCCATATATATCTAGGAACGCCAACAAATTCATGAATAGCATTCCAAATTGCTCCACTGTGAGCATCACTTACATCTTTTGCAAATTTGCCCATATCTGAATTTTCCCAATTTGCTCCGTCATAATAAACAATTTTTCCTTTAGAATGATCAATTTTTCTTCTCCCACTCTTTTCTAGTCTTATCTCTTGTAAAGACTTAATATTGTTTTTCAAGAAAATATTTCTACCACACTTTATTTTACAAGCTGACATCAAAGAAATATATGCATAATAAGGCTTTATATCTCCATCTACTGATAGTCTTTTAGAATTAATCTCTACACTCTTTAAATATTGAATTCCAGAAGTAGATTGAAAGCCATCATAAGTTGCTAATGCAATATTTAATCTTCCTAGATCTCTTAAATCCTGAACAAAATATCTTGCAGAGTCTAAGTTAATCCTTCCTCTCTCTGGTGAAATAGCTAAAGTAAAGTCAGTAATATAAACAACGTCACCACTCATTTTATCTACTTCTGGGTGTACCATTGCTATGGCTGCCATATCTCCTGTTTCAGCTAAGTCAATATGGATATATCTTTTCTCTAAAGGATTTCTATAAAACTCATATCCTTTATCATATTTTACAAAAAATTGGTCTCTAATTTCATTCCATATTAAATGTCTTGCTTCTAAAGACTCTGGTGCATAAATATTGGTATAAATGTTTTTTAAAGAATTAGCAAACATTTTAATAATAATCTTCTCATCTCTAACTAAAGTACCTTGAGAACCTGAAGGCCAACCACAATAATCCTTTACTGCTTTAATTACATTATCCTCAAATAGAGTTTTTACATCTATTGGAACATTATAAATCTCTTGTTTTGGAAAACTGTTTATTTGACTAGGTGGAATAATTTGTGCAGGCTTTCCAGACGATCCTCTAAAGACTGGAAAAGTTTCTCCTGTTTCTTGCCATTTTTTATATTTTTGAGGTAAGAATTCCCAACTAGGACCAGTAACAATGTAATTTTGAGGATTCTTATTTGCTTTGCCTTGAAAAATATACTTATCAATAGGAGAGAGTTCAATATCATTTGGTGAGGAGTCTAAAACTGTACCTGAAAAAAACCTATCCTCAAATCTAGATCTAACCCTACCTTTACTATCTTGATAAATTCTCCAAATATGCTCAGTCGAAAAGCCTTTCTCAACAAAGAAGGATATCTCAGAAAGAATAGCTGTTATCATATTAAGGCCTAAAAGTTGAGCAGGACTTGAAGCAATAATATAATGAATATCATTATAAAACTGTAATGAGCCCATTCTCCCCGCAGTAGTCCAACAAATCTTATCAGGATTTTCTAATTGATGTTTGCCTAGTTGTTCCTCTTGTTTGACTCTTTTAAAATGAGGAGCCGAAACAAGAATTTGAATAAAAGGTTGAAGTAAAAGTTGAGCTGCTTTTTCCATAGTAAAGGAGATCATTCCATGAACTATAGATGAGTTCTGAGCTAAGCCAAAAAATCTTTTAGGATTTCTCATTGCCCATAAATGTGTTGTTATATAGAGGCTCCATAATGTACTCGAAACCGTTTTACCCGAACCGATTGCACTAGCTAATATTAAATGTCTCTTAATTGAGTCTGGTTGAAAAAACTCTGTTAAAATCTTTGTTACATGAGGGTATAGAGAGTCCGCAGTTGGTCCGATCCATTGATTTGTTAAAAATTCATCTATTGAGGGAGGTTTTACTCTATAATTAATTCTCCAAGATTCTGCTATTAGTTGATATTTCTCTTTATCGGAAAGATGATAATCTAGCATAATCTTCTCCATTCCTAACATAGCTTTTTTAGCATCAAGAGCATCAAACTTCTTAAACAAATCAGGAGAATTATCTCCTGACATTATATCTTTAGTTAAGTAATAGCTATCGTCTCTAATTACTTTATCATTTAGTTCCAAAATATTGTGCTACATCTAGTTTCCATAAAGATTTCGAAGTCTCCTTAATTAAATAGTGCTTTTCTTTCTCTTTTCCCTTTATTTTCTTAGACAAGTCTATAACTTTTTCCTCTGTTAAAGTATATAAAGGCATTTTTAAAAGATAGTCAAAAGAATTTTCTTTCATTAATATCTTTTTAACTGAGAAATTATTATGTAAATTAATTTGAGATATTATCTCAGATTTCTTTTTATTATTGATCTTAATTTTATTTTCAATTATTTTTGTTATAAAAAGCTGAATAGATAAAAGAGATTCAATTTCAAAAGTTAAAAGGTCTATTAAATGAAGTCTTCTTTTTTCATAAAAATCTAATCTAATTTTTATATAAGCTTTTAAAACATCTTGAGCACTTTCAAATTCTCTTATTGTATTATTCTCATCTATACAAGTATAGTTTTCTGAAGCTCTTTTTACTAGCTTTAATTTCTCTTTTATTTTAGAAATATCTTGTGAAGTGAAACTTCTTGAAACTTTCAGCTTAAAAAGAAATTCATCATTTTCACTTAGATCTTCATAAGACTTTATTACTCCCTCTTCTTGAAGTTTATTAAGTATTTTTGTATAAGAAGTTAATGTATAAGTAATAGGCAATTCCGTTATTGTAATTGAACTAGTATTGTCTAAATTTAATAAACCATGAAATTCCCATGAATTAGGATTTTCTCCTTGAACTGTTTCCCCCTTAAAACCATTATAAAAAGGCTTTAATTCCTTATTTGTAAAGCCTTTTTTGTCTATTTCTTTTATTGCCTCAGAAATCTCTTTTGGATTTCTAGGGAACATTTTTTGAGCAAAGCCTGTTCCCATACCTTCACTTCCATTTATTAAAATTAAAGGTAAAATAGGCATTATAAATTTAGGCTCAATTCGTTTTCCTTCAAACTCTTGAGGTATTAAAATAGCATCATCTTCTTTCATAAATAAAAGATCAAAGCTTTTACTTTTTTTTGAAAAAATATAACGGGCCGCTGAAGGTGTAGGTATATGTCTTGAACCAAAATTGCCATTAGGTTGTAATAAAGAAATATTGTTTGTTCCAACAAAATCTTGAGTCATGTTTACAATAACTCCTTGAAGAGAAGTTTCCCCATGTAAATATTCTGTATGCTGAGAAACTAAAGAAGCTAGTCTTGAAACTTTATCCTCTAAAATAATATTTTTATCTCTAATAGTAAAAACTACTTTTCTTGCTGAAGGTTTTAATCCATCAATATATGAACCAATAGACCTATAGCAATTATACAAAGCAGAATTGCTATATTCCTCTTCCAAAAAATTCTGTATTAAAATTTCATTCATTTACTTCCTCTACTTCCTCTTCTATTATTTCTATTATTCTAGTTCTTATTTTTAATAAAAAAGAAGGATTATTAGATATTAGTTTTATTAAAGATTTAAAAGCTTTAAAATAAACTAAAGCTAAAAATATAGACACACTCCTTAATAAAACTGATTCTATTATTATTATAGTAATAATACTATGGTAAAAGGTAAAAAAATAAATTCCAGTTAAAAGAGTTAGACTAAATAGAGCTAACCATTTTATTTTTATTTTTATTTCTGTGATATATTTCTTTTCTGTTTTCATTTTTGAAACTCCTTTGTTTTTAATCCTCTAAAGCTTTATCTATTGTAGCCTTAAGTATTATAAAAAGAATAATAGCAAAAGCCATAGTAAAAAGAGCAAATATCAAATCTTGAGTAATTAATAAATTAAACAATGAATAAGTCATCATGATCCATGAAGCTATAATAATAAACAAGTTAAATAAAAACTCTCCTAATTCTTTCACTTTAAGCTCCAATAATTTTCTATGGCTTTTATAGGTACTCTTAAAGTTTCTAAATCATTAGAATCCAGTCCTATTACTTCTTTTTTACTTACTTTCCAAAAGTCCGCTTTTCCCAACATAAACATTAAAATTTGACAATAAAGTTTTTTATTCATAATCATATGTGCCTATTCCCTCAGATGCTAATTTTTCAAACACTTGAATTTTTATAAAATTGTCTATTTTATAATCTAAATTGATCATGCCACTTTCTATTAGCTCTTTCTTTATAGGATTAAGAGCATTTTCTACTAAAACCATAATAGGCAGTGCTAAATATTCCTTAGCCTCTTTATACCCCTCATGATTAGAAGTAAAATCTTCTACTATAGACTCTATAGCATAAATTTCATTGATCATGTAATTAACAATAGCTTTGTTAATTCTCTTCTCTTCTTTTGTAAACCTTCTCATTTTGGACCCTCCTCACAAGAATTTTAAGTACCTTGCTATACCATCTATTATTATTATAATGTATAACAAGGTATATGTATATAGAAAATTTAAAACATTTAAGTTTTTATTTAAAACATTTCGAATAGCTGTTTTTCAGAAATCATATCAATTCCAAGTTTTCTAGCTTTAACAGCTTTTGAACTTTGAGAGTCTAAATCATTTATTACTAAATAGTTTAAACCATTACTTACTGAAGATGAGAATTTTCCACCTGCATTTTCTATCATTACTGTTAATTCTTTTCTAGTCCCTCTTTCTAATTTTCCAGTGATACAAAAAGTTTTGCCTTCTAAATATCCACCACCATCTTCATCTATCTCAAGTTTTTTACAAGTAATTTCAAAATGGTTTTGTTCAATTAGTGTTCTTGCTTCATCGCTAATAAGTTTTAAACCCGCAAGAAGTTTAACTATTCTCTCATCACTAAAATTTGGAACTCCAAAAAGATTAATAGGACTCATACCCATAATTTCAAGAGGAGTATCATAGCCAGCTTCAATAACATTCTTGATTAAACTTTCACCTATTCCTTCAATATCAAATCCTGCAAAGAATTTAGAAAGTGGAATTTTTTTAATTGAATATAAATTTGTAAATGCTTTATTATAGTTTGCTTTTAAATTTGTCTTAGAATAAGCATTTTCAACTTTATCTTTATCATATAAATCTATAATTGAATAAAAGTTATTGTTAAATAAATGTTGTTGTAATTCAGTTCCAAAACCTTTAACATCTAAAACAGCTAGCCATTTTGAAATTCTATGTTCACCTAAACCTGGACACTCAGGATTATTACAATAAAGTCTTTTTTCCTCTTTTTGTAACATTTGTCCACAAACCGAACAAAACATAGGAAAGTTAATTTTCATTCTATTTGAAGGCCTTTCAACTACACTTTCAACTTTTGGAATTATCATATTTCTTTTTGTTACAAGAATTTTGTCATTAATAGCTAAGTCTAAAGAATAGATAAAACTTTCATTTGCTAAAGAAGCTTTGGACACCTGAGAGCCCTCAATTTCAACTGTATCAAAAATAGCAATTGGAGTATAAGTAGTTCCTGATCTTGACCATTCAACATCTCTTAATGTAGTTCTAACTCCAACATCTTCCCATTTTAAAGCTCTTTGTTTATCAGGCCTAACTTTTTTCTTATCTTCATCATCAAGAGTATATTCTTTGATTACTACTCCATCAATTGCAAATTCAATCTCTTCTCTTCTTTTTTGAATTTCTGAAGCATAGTTAAAAACTTCATCAACACTATTTAGCTTAAAATTAGTCTCTACATTTAGAAAGTTATTGTATTTTAAAAAGGTGACAATTTCTTGTTCTGAGTTTAAAATAGTATGTTTGTCTAAAGAAACTACATCATAACAAACTACAGTTAAATCTTCACAGTTTTCACCAAATTTATTTTTAGCCATTCCTGAAGCTAAATTTCTAGGATTTGCAAATCCTTGAGGTTTATATTTTCTATCAAATAAACTTTTTCTCATTAATACTTCACCTCTAACAGCTCCAGTAAAGTCTTCATTAATTTCTTTTGGAATTCCCTGCATTTGAGAAACATTAGAATAAACTTCATCACCAACAACAGAATTTCCTCTTGTTAAAGCACTAATTAAAACACCTTTTTCATATTGAAGTTCTATTGAAATCCCATCTAATTTTAATTGTCCAACTAAAGGAAATTGAATGCTTTTGGTTCTTTTCCAATCATTAAATTGTTCTTTAGTTTTTAATTTTGCTTGGCTTCCCATAACAATTAAATGTTTGCCTTTTGGAAATCCTTCTTGTAAATCATTTCCAACTTGACTCAAGACTTCACTCTCAGGATATTTATCTGAAAGTTCTTGATAAAGATCATCAAATTCTTTATCAGAAATAGTAGGCTTTGATAAAACATAATATTCATAACTATGTCTTAAAATTTTATTTTCTAGTAATGTTTTCATCTTTGAAACTCCTTATTAAAAATTTATATTGTTGCACTTTTTCAAATGCAACTTATAAA
>Ga0307992_1001764_pt1 | contig 12666 bp, 11 predicted proteins | sample EllFjometagen133_FD_203162 | JGI IMG/M metagenome (GOLD analysis project Ga0307992, IMG submission 203162) | Marine microbial communities from Ellis Fjord, Antarctic Ocean - #133 | ecosystem: Environmental > Aquatic > Marine > Unclassified | place: Southern Ocean | collected 2014-10-08
CCACCCCATCAATTTTTAAGGTAAAATCAAGAAGGGCACCATCCCCCCTGCTGCGCACCTCATCGATAATATGCCTGACCACCTGCTCCGGGTCCTCGCTGCCGAACATCTCCTTAAGTTTCTGCTTAAGAGACAGTGAGACCTGATGGAAATCATCCGGAACCTGCCGTGATAATGCTGACCTTGCCAGTGAAAACCCCTCAATTCTCTTCAATTCAGCTACCCTCCACGGCAACTTTCAAGGCTTCAATAATAGAACCTATCCTTGTCCTCTTCGCAGAGTTCAAGACGTCACCAGTGTGACCAATCAGACAGGCCGTAGACTGGAAGAGGGTATCAATAATCTTGAGGTTATTCTTGGCCAGTGTCTGCCCAGTCTGTGTATTCTCAATCAACAGGTCGGCATCCTCCGGCAAGAAAGCCTCGGTAGCTCCCCAGGTAGGAACTATTCGGTACTCCCCCAGGTGATTATCCCGGGCATATTTATCGGCGATATTGACATACTCTGAAGCTACTCTGAACGACATCGCTCGCTCGATGCCAAGCTGTCGCAAGCCATCTATATCGGATATCGGCAGGTCCTTGATTACTACCGCCACTATCATCACCCCGCCGAATCTAAGGTCGAGAAGATCCATTATCGGACTTGAGGGAAACTGATAAAGGTGCTCCCTGACCCAGTCCTTACCGGTAATCGCCAGGTCGAAGTTCCCGTTGGCTACCTGCAGCGGCATGTCCTGCGGCCTGATTAACTTAGCCACCACTCCATCCAGACCAATGGCCGGCCGGCGATTGCCCGTCAAGGACGGATAATCATCAATCTTAATGCCGGCCTTACTAAGCAAGTCAAGGGTAGGCTGTTGCTGGTGTCCATCGGGTAAGGCTAAGCGAACGGTATCTTGAGCTACCGCTGCGGAGAAAGGTTGACCGGCTGTGGGCGGGACTCTATTTACCACCACTGAAGAGGAGCGTTCTTTGTCAGGAGCAATAGCCGGTTTATCTTCGAGGGAAGCCAGCACCTCACTCATATCCTTGGTCTCCCAGCTATCCTTATTGGCAATGAGAAAAGCGCTATAACATAGGGCCTCACTTACCGGCAGGAGGCCATAATCAAAAGACCTCTCCCCTATTCTTCCTGGAACCAATGCCATGTCAGCACTCTCCGGAGGATAGACCTCAGCCCCACCCCACAGGGGAAAGATACTAAACCGTTTGAAACGAAGATTGAGCGCCAGAGACTCAGCCAGGTTAGGATACTCACTGGCAATACGTACAGTGCCCGTCCTTGAGCCTATTTCGTCTACTGAAGACACCCCGCCGGAGCCACTGCCAACCAGATATAAAGCGCCGGCTCCGTAGCCCAGATTCTTTACCTTGACCAGGGCACTGCTGGGATATTTGACCAGAAGCTCTTCAATCCAGTCCAGACCGCAGACCCCTAAATCATAGTTACCTATTGCCACTTGAATAGGGACATCCTTCTCATGAAACACCTTGGCAGAGAGGTCAGGAAACCTCTCCGAACCAAGACGATAGAGACGAGTCTTTTTGTGATATCCACCTAAGCCCCAGCCAGCAAACTGGAGTAGGTCCGCTGTTTCGCCCAGAAGACGTCCCTTAGGCAGGGCTATTTTTATCGGCATTACTATCACCCAGCAGAGTCAGAACCTCACCGGCAGTCTCAAGCTCAAACTTTTTGCGCTTGAGACTATCATGCAAAACAAACAAAGGGGCTTTATTCCGAACATCAAGCAGCCACCTGAGATTAGGTAGCTCCTGACCTTCAAGCCAAAGCTCGACAACATAGCCCGCTTCACGTAGGGAAGTGTTAATGTCAAAACCCTGTCTTAGCACCTCCCGCTCAGCCTTGACCAGGACTCTCTGCTCCAGGGGTCCGGCCAGGACGGCTGGCTCAACCAGGTTCATCAGGCAGTCAAAGTAGAGGGCAAAACCCGAAGCCGGAATATCCCCACCACCCATCAGAGGAATAAGGGCATCATACCTTCCCCCACCACCTATCTTGTCTTTACCACTAAAGAGCTGAAAAATCACACCAGTATAGTACTCAAAGCCCCTGCCCGAGGTTATGTCAATCTGGTAGTTGCAGCCAATAGCATCAAGCAGTTCAACAACATTGATAAAGTCATCAACGAGGGGTACAAGCTCAGGCACACTCTGGCTAAATAAGGCCTTTAGGTTTTTCAGAAAACCGGGGGTCCTTCCTTCCAGGTCAAGCAGTGAAATCATAGCCCTACCTAAATCAGGCCTATCTGACCTTATTCGGGCAAGGGCTTCCCTATCCCCATCCAAAACCTGATCAAATATCCTGGCTTGCTCCTTGGCACTCAGTCCCAACTCCGAAAGCAAACCCCTTACCAGACCAGCATGGGACAGCTTTAGCTCCACACCCTTAATCCCTATCTTAGCCAGTACTTCTAACGCCAGTGATATCAACTCGACATCGGCAAGGGAAGAGCTTACCCCTATCAACTCAACCCCACCCTGCCACCTTTCCCTCGTCTCCTGTCCCGTCTCCTCAAACCTGAAGATATTGCCGGTATAGAAAAGCCTGGCCAGCTTCTTATCGGCGATATTATCAATATAGAGTCTAGCCAACGGGATAGTGCCATCAGGCCGTAGTACCAGCCTCTGTCCACTCCAGCCATCCCAGTCCAGGAAGGAATATACCTTGCTCAGCATACCGGGCGTCAGCGTCCCCGTCGAGGTAAACAGGTGCAGGTACTCAAGGACTGGAGTCTTTACCTCTTCGTAGCCCCACTTAAGACAACACCTCCTGAAGGCTTTCTCAACAAAGCGAAAACGTAACATCTGCTCCGGGGTTAGATCCCGGCTGCCTTTGCACCTCTGGACTCTCACGGCATACCTTCCACAAGTAGTATGTAGATTCTATACCAAATTTGCCCGGCTATTCAAATATGAGCGGCAGGAGCAAGCTAATGTTTATCAGATTGGTCATAAATAGCAAAGCGCCGGTCTGTTTACATTGGTATCCAATCAAGCTATAATTTACTAGTCTGGGGTATATTCTCCTGGTAGGTGTATTTGTGCCAAAAACTATCCGTCTTGCACTATTAATCGGGGTATCAACCATAGCTGCTATCGCTATTGTCATCAGCGGCGGGGCTCAGGCAGCCGATAATCGGATTGATGTGCTCCACGTCGATGGGACCATCACCCCGGTCTCTGCCAACTACATTGACCGTGGTATCAACCAAGCCGAGCAAGACGGTGCCGTTGCCTGTATCATCGAGCTGGACACGCCCGGCGGTCTGGACACCGCTATGCGTGACATTATTCAGGATATCGTCAGCGCCGAGATCCCGGTGGTGGTATTTGTCTCACCTTCAGGAGCAAGGGCAGCCTCAGCAGGGGTATTTATTACTATGTCCGGGCATGTCGCCGCCATGGCGCCAAACACAGCTATTGGCGCCGCCCATCCGGTAGCCATCGGCACCGACGGGGAATCCGCCATGTCAGAGGAGATGGCGGAAAAGGTTATCAATGATTCTGCCGCCTATATCAGAAGTATTGCCGAAGGTCACGGACGTAATGTGGAGTGGGCAGAAAAGGCGGTCAGGGAGAGTGTTTCCGCTACCGAGACGGAGGCCCTTGAGCTTAATGTTATCGACATCATTGCTACTAACCTGAGTGACCTGCTCTACCAGTTGGACGGCAGACAGGTAATCATGCTCGACGGCAGCACGGTTATCCTCCACACGGAAGGGGCCAGGACTAACCACAACCCAATGAGTAATATCGAAAGCTTCATGCTTGCCATCAGTGACCCTAACATCGCCGTTGTTCTGCTCAGTCTGGCCATACTCGGCATAACAGTGGAAATATACAGCCCAGGGCTCATTTTCCCTGGTATCTTTGGCGGTATCTGTGCCTTTCTAGCCGCCTACTCCCTGGGCTTTTTACCGATAAACTACGCCGGCATTGCACTTCTCGCTCTGGCCGGCGGTCTGTTTGTCGCTGAGATATTCACCGCCAGCTTCGGCATATTTACAGCGGGAGGCATAGCCTCATTGGTTATTGGCCTCCTAGTATTATTCAGCGGGAGGCCCACATTGTTTCAACCAGATCCATGGTTAGTACCAACCATAGCAGCCATCATCGGTGGCATCAGCGCCTTTATCATTTACAAGGTAGTCCGGAGCCACCGACAGCAGGCAGAAACAGGAAGAGAAGAGCTGATAGGTAAGATCGCTATGGTAAAGGTAGTACTCAAACCAAAAGGCACAATTCTCTACAAGGGTGAACTCTGGACAGCAATACTAGACCACGGCCAGGCGAATCCTGGAGAGGAGGTGATTATAAATAAGTCTGACGGCCTGATTCTCCATGTAAGCAAGAAATAATGGAATCAAAATAAAGGGGGTTAATTAATGAGTGGTACAGCAATCGCTATAATCGTTGTGGTCGCTATACTCTGTGCCATATTCCTTCCGGCGGCAATCAAGATTCTCCGGGAATATGAGCGCGGCGTTATCTTCCGCCTGGGAAGGCTGACCGGCACTAAAGGTCCAGGCATTTTTGTTATCATTCCCTTCGTGGACCGGATGGTGAAGGTGGATCTACGGGTGATAACGATGGACGTCCCATACCAGGAGGTAATTACCAGGGACAATGTTACGGTCAAGGTGAACGCCGTAGTCTACTTCAGAGTGCTTGATCCCGAATCCTCGGTAATCAAGGTACTCGACTTCATCAGGGCCACCTCACAGATATCCCAGACAACGCTGCGGAGCGTACTAGGTCAATCCGAACTTGACGACCTGCTATCGCAACGGGAAAAACTGAATCAGAAACTGCAGAAAACGATTGACGAACAGACTGACCCGTGGGGGGTTAAGGTTACCACGGTAGAGATTAAAGAGGTTGAACTTGCGGAAACGATGAAACGCTCAATGGCAGCTCAGGCTGAGGCAGAGAGAGACAGGCGAGCGAAAATCATCCACGCCGAGGGTGAGCTTCAGGCCTCAGAAAAGCTGGCGCAAGCCGGTGCTATCATCGGCAGGGAACCGACTACCCTGCAGCTCCGCTATCTGGAAACACTGACCGGTATAGCCGCTGAGCACAACAGTACTATCATCTTCCCCATCCCGATAGAATTCTTCAAGGCATTCCAGGGCTTATCGAAAAACCTGGGCGCGGGAAACGAAGAGACCAAGTAGCTAGATAGGATTAAGTCCCTTCATCAAGAGCAGAATCACCCCCTCTCTCGACGGAGAGAGGGGGTGATTCTATCTCTGGTGGCGCAAGGTAATATCACCAGCGACAATCTCACTCAGGCTGCCGTCTGAGTGGCGAAGCAATAGGCTACCATCCCTGCCCACTGATTCGGCGGTACCCTCACACACAGCTCCGCCTGACTCTAGGTAGACTTTCTGCCCCAGAGTCACCAGGCTATCCCGCCAGTCTTCATAGATGGGCCCTCCCGCCAGCAGGACTAGATATAGATTCTCTACCTCAATCAACAGCCTTCTGGTTAGAGCCAGCAGTGAGACATCTCGCACCAGCTCCTCAGAGAGACTGGTAGCAGTAGCCACTATATCAGGTAAGTCGGAGAGCCTCAGGTTCACATTCACTCCGATGCCGATAACAGCATAGTCCACCTTGCTGCCCCGTACTCTGCTTTCAATCAGAATGCCGGAGACCTTTTTACCACCAACCAACACATCATTAGGCCACTTAATCTGCACCTCAAGGCCGGTGACTACCCTGATACTACGGGCTACCGCCAGAGAGGCGAGCATAATGAGGGAAGGCAAATACTCCAGGGCAGGATAGAGAATAATAGACAAGGAAATACTGCCCTCAGGCGATAGCCAGACACGCTTCAGCCGGCCCCTGCCCGCTATTTGTTGCCGTGCAATGACAATCGTTCCTTCAGTTGCACCCTGTTGAGCCTCCTGCTTCGCCACCTCGTTTGTTGAAGCCAGGCTGGGGTAATAGATTACCCTTTGCCCAATAAAACGGGTATCCAAGCTACCGGTAATGGAAGCCGGCGATAAATCATCTGCCATCTATCCTCACCAACGGGAGACTGCCCATAACCAAACTTAATATTACCACACCGCCCGGAGGTCCCGCCTATCCTGAATTGACAACTGGTTTGGCATATCAGTAAACTAGCCTGAGTCCACAATTTTAGCACTGGGAGAAAGTACCCATGACAAACATTGAAGAGGCCGCCCAACGGCTAGCTGAAATAATCAACCGCCACCGCGCCGACTACATCGAGGCCCACCTTGAGGAAAGCCAGAGTACCTATATTACCTACCGGGGGAAAGAGCTGGAATCTATTGGTAAGACAAGCTCGGTCGGTGGAAATGTGCGAGCCCTGGTAAAAGGCGGCTGGGGCTTTGTCAGCTTCAATAACCTGGATAACCTGCCTGACAGGGTTACGCTGGCGGTTAAGCAGGCTGAGCTTGCCGGTGGCAAGAAAATTAAACTGGCCCCGGTCGAACCTGCGATCGATACAGTACTCACTGAGGCAGACAGTAACCCGGCGGCTATCCCTTTAGCAAAAAAGAAACTGCTGCTGGATGAATATAATGACATTATCTGGGCAGTCCCGAAAATCCAGACCTCGGTCATCTCCTACGGCGACGGTCGCAAAAAGAGCATCTTCGTAAGCTCGCCAGGCAGCTATATCGAGCAGGAGAGGGCAGACGTTACCCTACGCCTGACAGCGGTTACCACAGCAGATAATGAGATACAGCAGGTAGGGCTGAGCCTGGGCAGTCGGGGGGATTTCGGGAAAGTTACGGGCCTCCACCAGCAGGTAGAGGAGATGTCCCGAAATGCGGTAGGGCTGCTATCCGCCCCACAGGTAAAGGGGGGAGAATATACGGTGGTCTTAGACCCGGTCCTGGCCGGGGTCTTCGTCCACGAGGCATTCGGCCACTTATCAGAGTCCGATTTCGTCTACGAAAATGAACGCCTTAGCGATATTATGGCCCTGGGCAGAGAGTTTGGCAGCACCGAGCTTAATATCGTTGACACGGCAACGATACCCGGGCTGCGCGGCAGCTACAGGTATGACGATGAAGGAGTACCGGCAACGAAGACCTACCTCATTAGTGAGGGTAAACTGGTCGGCCGCCTTCATTCCCGGGAGACCGCCGCCAAGATGAAGGAGAAGCCTACCGGCAATGCCAGAGCGGTCAGCTATCGTTACCCACCGATAGTCCGGATGACAAATACCTACATCGAACCAGGGACAGCCACGTTTGGTGACTTAATCGGTGACATCAAGGAAGGGATATACGCCAAAAACTGGTATGGCGGCACCACCAGTATGGAGATGTTCACCTTTTCCTCCGGTGAAGCCTACAGGATACGTAACGGAAAAATCGCCGAACAGGTAAGACCGGTGACACTCACCGGAAATGTGTTCAAGACACTGAAGAACATGGACGGCATTGGCAATGACCTTGATATGAACCAGGGTGGCGGCTGCGGCAAGGGGGGTCAGGTCCCCCTTCCCGTTTCTAACGGCAGTCCCCATATCAGAATCCGCCACTGCCTGGTAGGAGGCAGCTAAATGGAAAATATCCTGGCCCAGGCTAAACAAGCAGCCGAGGAAGCCGAAGTCTTTATGGTCACTGCGGAGGAAACCCCGGTCCAGTTTGAAGCCAACCGCCTGAAGCACATCCAGAGTAAGCAGAGCAGCTACACGGCTTTACGCATTGTTAAAAACGGCAGGATAGGCTATGCCATCAGCAGCGGAACGAGCGGTAGCCGGGACCTGGTCAGTACCGCAGTAGAAACAGCCGAATTCGGCATAAAAGCCGAGTTTGAGCTCCCATCAGTGACCTCATACCCTAAGATTAAGGTCTTTGACCCTGACGTAGAATCAATATCACTGGATGAAATGGTCAAGCTCGGCGAAGAACTGGTAGCCACAGTCAGGGGACACAGCCAGGATATTCTATGTCAGGCTGAGGTAAATAAGGGCACAACATCAGTCCGTATCATAAACTCCCGCGGCGGCGAGTTAAACTACAAACAGAGCGCCTTTGCTCTCGGTATTGAAGGTCACCTGATCCACAACACGGATATGCTCTTTGTCGGTGAAAGTGAAAGCTCGTGCCACCCCATAAGCGAGACCAGGGCCGTAACCGACGTTGTGCTCCGGCAGCTTGAATTAGCCAAAAATCAAGCCCGATTACCAAGCAAAAGAATGCCGGTAGTCTTTACCCCCAGCGGAGTAGCCAGCGCCCTAATCCCACCATTAATGGCAGCCTTCAATGGCAAGATAGTCCTGGAGGGGGCTTCACCGATAGGTAATAAAACTGGCGAACCGGTCTTTGACAAAAAGTTCTCGTTACGTGACGACCCCACAATAGACTACCGCCCGGAAAGCCGTCCTGCTGATGATGAGGGCGTACCCAGCAGGTGTACCCCCCTTGTTGAAGAGGGGGAAATAGCTAATTTCATCTACGACCTGCAAACAGCTGCCCTCGCCCGCACACAGAGCACGGGCAACGGCACTAGAAACAGCGGCGGGTTGCTTGCTCCGGCCCCCACCGCCTTTATCCTCACCCCAGGTAACACTACCTTTGAAGAAATGGTAAACGACGTCAAGGAAGGACTGGTTATCGAGTACCTTATGGGAGCGGCACAGGGCAACATTTTGAGCGGTGATTTCAGCGGTAACGTCCTACTTGGTTATAAGATAGAAAGTGGTAAAATAGTAGGTAGGGTCAAGGATACTATGGTTTCTGGAAATGTCTACCAGTTGCTTAAGGAGATTACCGCTGTTGGCAGTGATGCCAAGTGGGAAGGCGACTCGATTAACACACCTTCCTTCTATTGCCCCAGTGTGTCAGTAGCAGTCAAAAACTAAAAAAGAGGCATGATGGAATGAAAAAACTAGTCAAGATTTATGCCCGGCCTAAACTTAACTCGCCGGTTATGCTGGCTACCTGGCCCGGTATCGGCAACGTAGCCACTATTGCAGCTACCTATTTAGCCAAAAAGCTTGCCTTTAAGAGACTGGGGGAGATTGAGGCTTCCTATTTCTTTGACCCCATCGGGATAGTGGTCCGGGACCATGTCGTTGAGGCACCACAGTTCCCTCAGAACAAGTTCTACTACTGGAAGAACAAAGAGGGAAGGAACGACCTGATACTATTCATCGGCGAAGACCAGCCAGCCTCTAAAGGATATGAGCTAGCTAACTGTGTCCTTGATGTCGGGACAAGATTTCTGGCCAAGCGAGTTTATACCCTCGCCGCAGCCTTAACGCGCATTCATCATACCGAGCAGCCCAAGGTCTGGGGAGTAGGCACCAACCAGAAGCTAACCGAAGACCTGAAAAAATATGACCTGGTACAAAAGGGCAACCTGCAAATTGCCGGGCTCAATGGATTGATGCTGGGAGTGGCAAAGGAGAGGGGTATTGACGGGATATGCCTATTGGGTGAAGTCCCGATGTATGCTACCAGAATACAAAACCCGATGGCCTCCCTGGTGATACTTAAAGTTCTCAGCAGAATACTGAACATTGAAATCGACCTGGCTGAGCTGACACAGCTGGCTATAGAAACAAGAGAGGGTATGAAGCAAGCGGCAGCCGAGGCTATGGGGGAATACATAGACCACTTCACCGAGCCTATCTGGGAAAGCGGAGAGGATGACGAAGAAGAGGAAGAATAAAAAAGCAGGTACCTACTATGCTATCACCTATTGAGGAAATAATTACTGATATGGCTGACAGTGACAAGCCGCTGCTTAATTCAAGCCTGGTCGGCCTATCAAACATAATCCCGGAAGATCTGAATTTTCTAAAGGAGGTCTGGCCAACAATTAAGCCGGAACGGCGGCGGCAGATTGTATCCCGACTGGTTGAGTTTGCCGAGGATAACTTTGAGCTTGACTTTGACAGCATCTTCAAGAACCGCCTGAGCGACCAGGACGCCGAGGTACGGAGCAAGGCACTCGAAGGTCTCTGGGAAAACGAGGAACCCTCGCTGATAAACACCCTGATTGCTCTAATGGAGCAGGACAACTCAAAGCTGGTCCAGGCAATGGCAGCAACAGGACTGGGTAAATTCGCTATGCTGGCTGAACAGCAAAGGCTGCGCCCTGCTTACACATCAAAGATATATCAGTCTTTACTCGCTGTAGTAAACGATAGAATCAAGCCGATAGAAGTAAAACGCCGCGCTCTGGAAGCAATAGCCCCGCTGGACTCTCCTGAGGTAGAGAAAGCCATCGGGGAAGCCTACCGGAGCAGCAACCACAGGCTTAGAGTCAGCTCTATCTACGCAATGGGGAAGAACGGCAACCCTTCCTGGTTGTCCATATTACTGGATGAAGCAGGGAGTCCTGACCCTGAGATACGCTATGAGGTGGTCAGGGCCTGCGGCGAACTGGGTGATGAAGAGGCAGTTCCCAATTTAATCGAGCTCGCCACTGACCCTGACGTTGAAGTCCAGTTGGCCGCCATCGAGGCACTGGGGTATATAGGCGGCACCGAGGCAAAGAACTTCCTGGAACAATGCCTGGATGATCCTAACGAGACAGTCCAGCAGGCAACGGAGCAGGTTCTGGAGGACCTGCTGGCAGAAGGGAAGGACTCACCCCCTTTCTAAATCTGGGGTCCTTTGGGAATGGTATGATTACCAGCAAAAAGGTCAGGCTTCGTAAGAGAGGATTGGCTGACGCCTTAGACAGCTATATCTGGTGGACAGACCCCGAACTGGTTCAGCTTGATGCAACCCCGGTACTAACAACGACCTTTGCCCGGTATCTATCAGGCTACCTGAGTGAAATACGCTACCCATCCCCAAACAAATACGCATTTGCCATAGAAACGCTGGGCGGCAAGCACATCGGTATCTGCTCTTACCATAATATCAATGAAACTAAAGGTGAGGCCGAGGTGGGGATTATGATTGGCAACCGCGACTGCTGGGACAAGGGGTATGGTGCCGATGCCGTAACTACCCTGCTTAACCACATCTACCGAGTCACCAGCCTCAACCGCATCTACCTAAAGACCATCGACTCAAACCACCGAGCACAACGCTGCTTTAAGAAATGCGGGTTCACTCCCTGCGGACACCTTACCAAATACGGCTACACTTTTGTACTTATGGAGATATACCGCAAGCAATGGGAGGAACGGCAAACAGAGAAGGGGAACTCATTAAAGACGAAACCTCCATTGCCAGCTAATTCCCTATCTTAAGGAGGTCACGAGAGGATAAAGATGACAGAAATAGGCTACCAGCCCATAGAATGGCTGGGTAATAAAGTAAAACTCCTTGACCAGACCAGACTCCCCCGGGAAGAGGTCTACCTGGAGCTTAGCGATTATCAAGAGGTCGCCTCAGCGATTAAGGAAATGAAAATCAGGGGAGCGCCGGCAATCGGGGTGGCTGGCGCCTACGGAATAGCCCTGGGCGCCCTGAAGATAGCAGCCGCTTCCAGAGACGAATTCCTGCTCAAGCTCAAAGACATTATGCAAACCCTGGCCGCCACCAGACCCACGGCGAGAAATCTCTTTGCGGCTATTAACCGCATGCAGCAGGCAGCCGGGGCCGGTGGGGATATAGAACAAATCAGAAAGGCGCTGGTTAGTGAAGCAGCCAGGATACACTCGGAAGAGGCTGAGGCAACCGGGAAGCTGTCCTGCTTCGGTGCTGAATTAATCAAGGACAACGCTACCATCCTGACCCACTGTAATACCGGACCCCTGGCAACCACCGGCTGCGGCACCGCCCTCGGCGTAATCAGGCAGGCAAAAGAACAGGGCAAGAAGATAAAGGTATTCGCCAGCGAGACCCGCCCCCTCCTCCAAGGGGCACGCCTCACCGCCTGGGAGCTGAAACAGGCCCTCATCCCATTTACCCTGATTACCGACTCCATGGCGGGGTACTTTCTCAGCCGTGGCGAGATTGACTGTATCATCATCGGTGCCGACCGTATTGCCGCCAACGGGGATACCGCCAACAAGATTGGCAGCTATACCCTGGCTGTGCTGGCGATGGAAAACGGCGTCCCCTTCTACGTCGCTGCCCCGGTAAGCACCATTGACCTCTCCCTGGCCTGCGGTGACGAAATCCCCATCGAGGAGAGAGACCCCAACGAGGTGACCCACTTCCAGGGAGTAAGCACCACCCCCGAGGGCACCAGGGCAGCCAACCCCGCCTTCGATATTACCCCCCACTACTATATAACCGCCATCATCACGGAAAAGGGCATCATCAAAGAGCCCTATATCGAGAGGCTGAAGGGGATAGTCTGATGAAATATAATGAGAGAAAGAATTCGTAAGGAGAAACCTAATGCCAGAGGCAAAAATCGGAGTAATCGGGGGGAGCGGGCTCTATCATATTGAAGGGCTGACCGATATTGAAGAGGTTAATATCGAGACACCATTCGGCAAGCCGAGTGACGATATAACCATCGGCCACTTGGAGGGGACCGGTGTCGCCTTTCTACCCCGTCACGGCAAGGGACACCACCTCTCCCCCACCGAGGTACCCTACCGGGCCAATATCTACGCCTTAAAATCGCTGGGGGTGGAGTGGATTATCTCGGTTAACGCCGCCGGCAGCCTCAAGCAGGAATTCAAACCCGGTGAGCTGGTCATTCCCGACCAACTTATCGACCGCACCCGAAACC
>Ga0307992_1001765_pt1 | contig 12662 bp, 9 predicted proteins | sample EllFjometagen133_FD_203162 | JGI IMG/M metagenome (GOLD analysis project Ga0307992, IMG submission 203162) | Marine microbial communities from Ellis Fjord, Antarctic Ocean - #133 | ecosystem: Environmental > Aquatic > Marine > Unclassified | place: Southern Ocean | collected 2014-10-08
AATACCTCGAATTTTCACTTATCGGCTTTACCGCAACTTCGGATTGAAGCTTATTCGAAAGAGCTACACTTGCGAGGGAAGACCAACAAGTATTCGCTCCCGCTTCTCGATACACAGTTGTTGAAGGAGGGATACCGGATAGGACTTGCAATTTAAGGTTGCATCCGGCGGCGTTGATGTCGTCTTAGAGAAAAATTCCGAAATCTTCCGCATGACCTTTGGGAACAGAAAGACAAAAAAGATATGGAACAAGGCTAGTTATTATTGAAACGAACCATAGCTATTGTAAAGATATCGCAAAGGCCTATTAAATTTTCCAAGATGACATCAACATGGCACTCATGCCAGTGAATATTTTATCATGCCATTGTGGTTTTTGCTCCGCACTCTCCCTTTATATTCCAGATGCTGAACGTGCGCCATGGTTTCTCCGAAAGCAAACCACTTCTGCTGTGCCGGGAACTCCTCCCATGTCTTGGCGGTGATGTCCCAGTTGATGTGGGGGGCGATCTGGAGAATGTTCTTCTCTCCATCGCCGAGGGCAACCAACACTTCATTCAGCCGGGCGCGGTGGTGGTCCTGTAACTCCTTCACCCTCCCGCGCAGGTCATGCACTAGGCGGCGGTGTCCCGTCAGCACCAGCTTCACATCCAGGGCGTTGACCTTCTCAAGACTGGCCAGGTACTCCCCCAAGGAGTCTTCCATCTCCAGCCAGTTGGTGATATTGGGTGTAATATCGAAGAGAATATGATCGCCGGCGACCAGGATTTTCTTGTTTGCCTCATAAAGACTCGTGTGACCGGGCGAATGACCCGGAGTAGCTACGCATCGGAAATGGAAATCTCCAATGTCTATCATGTCGCCGTCATTTACAACGGTGAAGTCAATCTTTCGTTGCGAATTGTATTTATGTGCCGGGTGCCTTTCCATGGCCGTCCGCGCACCTTCAGCGGCAAAACCATTGGCGATATAAAGGTCCAGCATTTTCTCCCAGTAGTTATCTCCTCCAGCAGATTGGGCATATATAAGCTGCGCTTCTCGCTCATTGAAGTAGACGGTTGCGTTGTCGGAGGCAAGTGTGCCTACAAGTCCCATGTGGTCTACATGGAGATGGGTAATGAAGAAATCGGTCTTGTTCAGGTCGACGCCGAGCTTGTGCAGGGTGGTGTTCATTGCGCTCAGGCATTCTTCCCGATTAAAGCCCGTATCGATAATTAGAAACCGGTCTTTCCCTTTGACGATATAGCTGTTCAGCCACTTCAGCGGACTTTTAGGCAGAGGAATTTCGGCACGGTACAGATTGGGAAGAATTTCTTCAATCATGATGTTCTGAACCTCCATTAACGATCGCAAGCGTGCATATTTTTACACGTCTGTCAATATACGATATTCTTATTTGTTGCAAGGCCGGACTGCCCCTTTGGTTATTTATCCATGTGTTCGTGGAGGACCACGGAGATGTGGTTTCCCCCTTCCACGACAATGCGGGTCAATCTGGCCCCATAAAACGAAGGGCTGTTTTTGCTTGGCAATGTATATTTTGCATCGATTGGGAAAGGAAGGTGGAACGGTAGCCGCTTTTTTGAGAAATCAGCTCACCTTTGGGTCGAGTTACCCGTTAATAAAATATCGTTGAGCACAGTTCAAGCAGGTATCTCCTGCAAGCATCTTTTTTACGATGCGTTAAGGCTGAATGAGTAGTTTGGGGTTCGATAAGGGCAACCATTACGTATTGAAATCGCGTATTACTGTAATAAATCGTGATCTAACACTTTCAGGAAGAAGCCAGTCAATAGAAATTCCATCTTTAGGCTTTTAGATATAGACACACTTACACCACAATGGATGTTTCCCTAATTTATATCTCAAAACAGCCAAAATCGTCTTTGCGTGTGGGGTATAGCGTGGGGTAAGTCAATTCAACAAACAGCAAAGGGGCTACGGGTTACCGTAACCCCTTGCTTATATTATTGGTGTCCCCACGGGGAGTCGAACCCCGGCTGCCGGCGTGAAAAGCCGGTGTCCTAGGCCACTAGACGATGGGGACATATTCCGAAGCCATTGAAAATGAATTGTGGCTTATATATCTATATCTGTCACTCTGTCAACAATAAATTGAGCCAATGCCATAAATCGGGACCTCTCTTGTGAAAATCACATTAGGATAAAAACAGTATTTCTCAATCGAATACAACCGGTTCTCTCAGGATAGCCCTCCTTGCCGCGGTGGCGAGGGAAGCTATTCGCGGATGAGTGTCCTTGAGGGATGCTATCTGATGGAGGCTGTCCGCCGTTCTCGATATCAGCATGGCAAGGTCGCCTTCCGCCATCTTTGTCCTTTGAACTATGCGGTCCCATTCTGTTCCGGAAGCCCAGCTGTAAATGGCCGCGGATGTCCAGAGGGGGAGGGGAGCCGTGTCAAATCCAGCAACCGCCATCCTTTTCGAGAGAGGCTCTGTGGACCTGGAGACACGGTCGAAGGCCTTCCCTAACCGTTTCGGCAGTGAAGTCTTACTCATGGTGATATTATAACTCCTGTCATACGCGAATGGCGCGATAACAGAGGCGAGAAGGACTTCGTTCTCGTATGGAAAGGCGTCGTCTCTCAGACATTGCGCGATCAGCAGGGGGTGGTCCAGTCTGAGTTGTGAGGCCCAGACGCCGTCTTCAGTAAGGTGGTTTTCTTCATCCACAAAGCCTTCCGCTTTCAGAAAATCGAGGTGCCTGCTGAAGTCTTCCCATAGGATTGTCCTGCTCCTTCTCTTTTTGTGCTGATAATCCGCGAACGATCGTTCAAGGATATCCCTGATCCCTTCAGGGGTATGAGACAGCAGGAGATTCAGCGTCATTGAGAAATCACTCCGAAGCCGGCTCGTTATCTTTTCCGGTTTCGAGAAATAGACTTTCCGGATATGCAGGAGATCCATAAATTTTCCGGGGAAGGCCATCATAAAGCCTATTTTGTCCTGCCCCCTTCTTCCGGCCCTTCCGGTCATCTGATGAAAGGCGGTTGCATCGAGGGGCGCAAATTCATGGCCGTTGAACTGGTCTGAATTGAACAACACCACTGTCCTCGCGGGAAAATTCACACCGGCGGCCACCGTGGATGTGGCAAATACCGCGTCGAGATATTCCCCTTTCATCATGGTCTCCACAACGGATTTCCATGCCGGCAGTTGTCCCCCGTGATGTGCCCCGACCCTCGAGTAACGGAGACTCTGAAGCTGTCTGTGGTTTCTCAGGTAGGGATAGTGCTCCAGTATTCCGTTAAGATTTTTTTCGAAGGAGCCGCTGTTGCCGCGATTCGAGGCGAGTTTGCAGAGGTTTGCCGCGGCATCGCAGTCCCCCCTTGATTTCAGGAAGAAGATTGCCGGCAGCAGGTTGAACTTGCGCATAATCTCTATGATTGTGTCAAATGGGGGCAGTTTGCCCCTGAAGGAACGCTGCTTTCTGCTTTTTTCAAGCCAGGAGGTGGCGGCGTCATGCAGCCTGTTTCCATTTAAAAGAGGTGTTAGCCTTCCCGGAGGATGGAGAAACAGAGGGTAAAGCGGAACAGGCCTTTCATCGCCACTTATAACAACGCATTCCTTGCCTCGCAGCGAACTCAGCCATCCCGCGATCTCCCGGCTGTTTCCGATCGTGGCGGACAGCATGAGCATGTTTATTCTCGTGGGGAGGTAGATCATTATTTCTTCCCATACCACGCCCCTGTCTTCGTCCCCCAGGAAATGTGCCTCGTCCAGTATGACAAGATCACAATCAAGACCTTCACCACTGTGCATGGCCTCATAAAGCTTGTTTCTCAGGATTTCGGTTGTACCCACGATTATGGGTGCATCTGAGTTTTCCTTTGTGTCGCCGGTAAGAATGCCCACATTTTCATCTCCGAAGGTCTCTCCAAACTCGGTCCGTTTGGAATTGGTAAGCGCCTTCAGCGGAGAGGCATACCAGCAGCGGCCGCCCCTCTCATAGATGGGTTGAATGGCTTTTTCGGCAATCCATGTCTTTCCCGCCCCGGTAGGCGCTGTTACGAGACAGTCGGTCTTCTGTATGGTGCTGAGGGCATCTGATTGAAAGGGATCGGGTTTGAAGGGCGCGGGGTCGGGTTTTCCGATGTGGGAAAACACTTTCTCTAAAGCTGAATCGGCCTGCGGTTTTACCACCGCACTGTTCTCTTGATGACTTCTCTTGCTTCTTTTCCGTGAATGGTGGTAATTGTATTTCGTTTTCCTGGAGGCGGCGTAACGCTTTCGGGTCTGTGCCATAAGTTATATTGTGTCCTGTCCAGTGTTATTAGCTGGCATTGATATCACAATTTTGTGAACTTGTAAAAAGCAGAGATTACTATGTGATGGTTATTGGTAGGCTGAAGGATATATACTGGGGCTGGTTTGTTGTCACTGGAGCTTTTCTTGTCCTGAGTGTAAGCTATGGCGCCAGATATTGCTTCGGGGTGTTTGTGCATCCGATGTTTGCAGATTACCATTGGCAGATGTCCGCCATATCCCTCGGGTTTTCAATAAATCTCCTGATGTACGCGCTGGGAGGTCTAATCAGCGGGCGGCTGCTCGACAGGATGGCACCCAGATGGATAATGACGATTGGGGCATGTGTCGCCGGGTTCGGTTTTATCTCCACAGGCTTTGTCCATACGCCGGGCCAGCTGTATCTGACTTACGGGGTTTTGGGTGGTATAGGGTCCGCCGGGATAGGCGTTGTGGTAAACAGCTCCTCTGTCGGAAAATGGTTTGTAAGGCAGAGGGGGCTGGCTCTCGGTGTGGCGTCGATGGGAGTCGGCTTTGGCACCATGGCCCTCACACCGGTGGCGGGTTATATAGTCAAGAACTACCACTGGCGCATCGGTTTTATATTCCTCGGGCTTATAGTGCTGGTTGTGGGTGTGCTTGTTTCGCAGGTCCTGATGGGAAGATCCAGGCCGGAGGAATATGGCATGTTGCCGGATGGTGATCGGCCGGTGATAAGGCCACTTGAACAAAAAGCAGATATTCCTTATGCATCTTCCTCAACCGTCCTCAGGGATCATCGTTTCTGGGTGCTTGTGATCTGTTTCAGCGGCGCGATTATGGTGGAGATGATGATGTTTGTACACCAGGTTGCCTACGCGGTCGACAACAACATAGGCAGAATAGCCGCCGCTTCATCCCTGGGCGCCATAGGCGTCGCAAGTATATTCGGGAGATTCTTTTTCGGATGGCTCAGCGATCATATCCGTGATCCCAAATATTCGGCCCTCCTGGGGTATCTTGTAATGTCATCAGGGATGTTTATTATGCTGGGCACCGAGACCGCCGGAATGCTGTATGTGTATGCCCTTGTCTTTGGTTTCGGATATGGTTCCCTCGCGCCCATGATGCCGGTACTGCTCTCCGACAGATTCGGCAGGGACGTGCTGGGATCGTCTTACGGGCTGCTGACATTCTTCACGGCCGGTATCGGCGGAAGCATGGGCCCTGTGCTGGGGGGGATAATTTACGATAAGACAGGCTCATACGACCATGCGTGGAGTTTGAATATTATTGTTCTGATTTTTATCTCTCTTCTTATGTTCACCTTAAAATCGAAACGGATGCATTAAGAGATAAATTTTCGGTGGGAATGCGTGCAAAACAGATAAAATGAATGATTATGCGGTGTAAGATGGCCCATATTCAGAGTTCTTTCCTCATGTTCTGTTTATATCTGAAAACCGGCTGATTGCTAACCAGTTAGAATCAGGATATTAAGCGCTAAATAGTTGATATCATTGTATGTAATCACATGCTTATTCTGTGGGCAATCAGGTCTAAGTAGGAGATTCTAAAGCACTTGTAAGTTTTATTCACAGGGTTATCAACATGCTTGTCAACAACTCTGTGGATTACCTCTTCACCTCATTCTGTAGTGGTGGAAATTAAAGGAGATTTTGTCCCGACTTATCGGGATTAGAGAAAAGCAGGGGCGGTTTTTATGATACTGGACCAGATAACGATCTTTTTTCTTATAGGGCTGTTTGCCGGTTGCATGAGTGGAATATTCGGAATTGGCGGAGGCAGTATCAGGATACCTCTGCTCAATCTGGCAGGACTGCCGTTGTTGAGCGCTTTTGCAATCAACATTGTTGTCATTCCATTCTCATCGGCTGTAGGGGCCATCAGTCAGAGAGCAAATATAGATAAAAAGATTGCCTCGTACATGGTTATTGGCGGCACACTTGGCTCAATAACGGGCGCATATCTTGCCGGTCTGATTCCAACATTAACTCTGGCGATTATTTTTGTAATCATCTCCATTATAACGATACTGGGAATATACCTCGACAGAATTGCCCCGAAATTCTCAAGAAAAATAACCCCGGGTTCAAAAAACATTGTTATCAGTTCATTCTGCCTGAACCTGATAACAGGCATGCGAGGCGGAAGTGGAGGCGCGCTCTTCCCGCCATTCCTGAGGGCCATGCACTTTAATATTCACAAGGCGATTGCCACATCACTATTCGTAACAATTTTTACGGCTTTTGCCGCTATAGTTATCTACTGGCATCGCGGCAATATAATATGGTTGCCCACCTTGTGCGTGCTTATAGGATCAATGATTGGCGCGAGAGCAGGAAGTAAAGTTTCGCTTAAGGCAAAACCCTTCTGGCTCGACATCGGTCTTTCCGTGTTAACCATAGTCCTGGCCCTCCTAACGGTCTATAAGGCGGTGCAGTGATAAATTGGGGATGCGGCCATATTTATCTTAACGACAGATAAGACAACAGGCATACAAAAGAAAAAGGGCCAGTCGTTTTAGACTGGCCCTTTGATTTTATGGTGGGCCGTAGGAGATTTGAACTCCTGACCAATTGATTAAAAGTCAACTGCTCTACCAAGCTGAGCTAACGGCCCCTGATGTGTCGATGTAAGCGCTGCTAACTAACAGGAAGTGTTTCTAATTGCAAGAAGAAAATAACCCCTGGTTGTCAGGGTGAAGACATTGTGGTAAAAGATATTTCCGTTTCACTGCTGCCCAATATTAATGCCGGAGTGTGTCTGATATGCGCGAAATATTGAAAAAAGTCCAGGTAAACATGCCCTTCAGGATGCTTGTTGATGAGTATCTTGATATTATCCTTAAGGAGAGGATGAATCCTGAAATCGGTCTGGATTGTTTTGCCCTTGACCGTTTCAGCAGGGATGAATTTCGTGACGTGGCGGATCTCCTTCATGGTGCCGGTCTGTCCATCACGCTGCACGCCCCCTTTTTCGATCTGAGACCGGGCGCCATAGACCGGAAGATAAGAGGTGTGACCATAGAACGCCTCAGGCAGGTCTTTGATCTGGTTCCCCTTTTCAGGCCTCGGTCGGTAGTCTGTCATGCCGCTTTTGATGAAAAGTACTATGTTTCCAACGAGGATGTGTGGCTGGAAAACAGCAGAGATACATGGAGTCGTTTCATAGAAATCGCCGCCGCCGCAGGGACGAAGATAGCGCTTGAGAATGTCTATGAGGGCAGTCCGAAATTTCTGAGTCTCTTGCTCGACACGTTTAAGGGATCGCAAAACATCTGTCTCTGTTTTGATACAGGGCACTTTAATGCTTTTTCCCAGTCGACTCTTGAAGAGTGGATGGACGCGCTTGGTTCCCGCACAGGCCAGATACATCTCCATGATAACAATGGTTCTGCCGATGAACATAATCCGGTGGGCGATGGAACCTTTCCCTTTCACCGGTTTTTTAAATTGCTGAAAGAGAAGGGCGCCCGGCCGATCATAACGCTGGAGCCGCATACAGAGGAAGACCTGTGGCACACACTGGAAAACATCAAACACATGGGGCTGCTGGATTAGGTGAGTAACTTTGCTGAGATATGTCTTTAAAAGATTACTGCTCATGGTGCCTCTCCTTGTCGGGATTACTATCGTGTGCTTTGTCGTTATCCACCTCGCCCCCGGTTCTCCCACCGACCTGCAGACGGATCTGAATCCCAGGGTTTCCGCGGAGGCAAAGGCGCGTCTGCAGTCGATGTATGATCTTGATAAACCCCTCTACCAGCAATACCTGCTGTGGGTTGGAAAACTTGCCACCCTTGATTTGGGACAATCCTTCTCGCCCGACCACCGGCCGGTCATAGACAAGATATTAGAGAGGATACCGATCACGATAATCATTAACGTTCTTTCGATGATTCTGATTATCCTTGTCGCTATTCCCATAGGCGTACTTTCCGCGGTACGTCAGAATTCTCTCTTTGACAAGGTGACGGCGGTGTTTGTATTCACAGGATTTGCCGTGCCTACCTTCTGGCTTGCGCTTCTTCTGATGATACTGTTCGGTGTACACCTCGGCTGGCTTCCCATATCGGGTATCAGATCCCTGAATTATGAATATATGCCCCCATTTGCCGCCTTTGTTGATCTGTTGAAACATTTGATATTGCCGGTATTCCTCTCCGCTTTCGGGGGGCTCGCGGGACTTTCACGATACATGAGATCCAATATGCTGGAGGTGATAAGACAGGATTATATAACCACCGCAAGGGCCAAGGGATTAAGCGAAAGGGTTGTCATCTACAAACACGCCCTCAGAAACGCGCTCCTTCCGGTAATCACGATCCTGGGTCTTTCCATCCCCGGACTCATAGGTGGGAGTGTTATCTTCGAGACAATATTCGCCATACCGGGCATGGGACAGCTGTTCTACATGGCTGTCATGTCGAGGGATTATCCCGTAGTTATGGGGATACTGTTCATAGGGGCGATTCTTACACTGATCGGCAACCTGGTGGCTGATCTCTCGTATGCCGTGGCTGACCCGAGAATAAGAATTGCGTGAGATTTTTTGTGAGGATTGACATCGTACAATGAAGACGAATTTCTGGTACATATTTTCAAGGAACAGGATGGCGGTAGCCGGGGGCATAGTGGTTATCCTGCTCTTTGTCGTTTCCCTGTTCGCCCCCTGGATCTCTCCCTGTGATCCGAATGAGATAAACCTGCATGAAGTATTGTCACATCCTTCCTGGGCGCACCTTTTCGGAACGGATCAACTTGGGAGAGACGTTCTCAGCCGGATGATATGGGGAGCCGGTATATCGCTGAAGGTGGGGTTTGTTGCAACCGGCGTTGCCATATGTATAGGGGTTATTTTGGGTGCACTTGCAGGATATTACGGGAAATGGGTTGATACGGTGATTATGCGTTTTGTTGATATCATGCTCTGTTTTCCGGCATTTTTCCTGATACTTGCCGTGATTGCCATTTTGGAGCCGTCCATCTGGAATATAATGATTGTAATAGGTCTTACAAGCTGGATGGGTATTACCCGCCTCGTCAGGGCTGACTTTATCTCCCTCAAGGAAAGGGATTTTGTACAGGCAGCCCGTGTCATAGGCGCCAGCGATATGCGTATAATATTCAGGCATATTCTTCCCAATGCCATGGCCTCCGTCCTTGTCGCAGCTACCCTTGGAGTGGCGGGCGCCATACTGACGGAATCCGCGCTCAGTTTTCTCGGTATAGGCGTGCAGCCCCCTACACCGAGCTGGGGAAACATTCTCACGGCGGGGAAAAACAATATCGACATCGCCTGGTGGCTTTCACTCTATCCGGGGCTTGCGATTCTTATAACGGTGTTGGGATACAACCTGCTGGGAGAGGGGATAAGGGATTCTCTCGACCCGCGTTTGAAATAATATAACCCGCTGTTTGTGTGGGAAAGGAGTGCAGTATGCTGATCGACTCTCACGCTCACCTTGAGTTGAGCGACTTTGATGGTGACAGAGAAGATGTTATAGAAAGAGCGAAAAAGAGCGGTGTCGAGTGCGTCGTTACCGTCGGCATCAATCTTGAAGATAGCAGGAATGCGGTCGCCCTGGCCCGGCGGTACGATAATATATATGCCTCTGTAGGTGTTCATCCCCATGACGCAAAGAGCATAGATAATACAACGTATGATTCTCTCAGAAAGTTGTCAGAGAGTGACAGGGTTGTCGCCTGGGGCGAGATAGGCCTGGATTTTTTCAGAAATCTTTCACCGAGGGATCTTCAGATAAAGAGGTTTGGCGAGCAGCTGGAACTGGCCGGTGAGCTCGGTCTGCCGGTAATCATCCACGACCGCGAAGCCCACAGAGAAACAGTGGAGATGCTGAAGGGCTGGAAGGACCGTTCCGGTGGCGTGATTCACTGCTTCTCCGGTGATTACGATATGGCAGTGAAGTGTCTCGACATGGGATTCTATATTTCCATACCGGGCACGATAACATACAAAAAATCCGAGACACTGAGAGATGTAGTAAGAAGGATACCCATAGACAGGCTGCTGGTCGAAACGGATTGCCCCTTCCTCTCGCCCGAACCGAAGAGAGGAAAGAGAAACGAGCCGGCGAATGTGGTCTATACCGCACGCAAAGTTGCGCAGGTAAAGGACCTGCCCTTTGAAGATGTGGCAAGAATAACGTCAGAGAACACCAGAAATCTGTTTGGAAAAAGAACGGGGTCAAACCTATACTCTTGACAGCTTTCAGTTTCTTCTTCCACATCCGTTCCTCCCGATCTGTCAAGAGTATAGGTTTGACCCCGTATTCAGTCGACCTCACCTGATTTTTTTTCTTGACTTTCAGAATCTGCGTGATTTATGGTACCGTTGTTACTGGGGGTAGCTCTAAAAGGGAGGAAAATTTTTTTTGTCACTTTGTCCATCAATCGATGGAATACCACGGTGGAATTTTCCTTAATTTTTATAACATGTTGATTTTTCGGTAGCAGATATGGTGTGAATCTGTGGGAAGAATTACAGGGTGTACGGGGCGTTGTGCAGAGGTCTCAAGGGATAGCTTCGTGCTTTAATCTATGAATGGATTTTTTAAAAAATGAAAATCAAACAACAGGAAAGGAGGAATTAGTATGGTAGGCATTACATCCTATGGGGGGTATATCCCTCGCTACAGGCTCAGCAGGATGGTTATCGTCCAGAACATGGCCTGGTATTTTCCCGTTATTATGGCAGTCGCCGGCGGGGAAAAATCGGTGGCCAACTGGGACGAAGATGCCGTCAGTATGGCGGTTGCTGCGGCCTATGATTGCATGAACGGTAAAGACAGAAAGGCTCTGGACGGTGTCAGTCTCGCATCCACGACGCTTCCCTTTGCCGACAGACTCAATGCCGGAATCGTTGCGACAGCACTTAATATGAGAGAAGAGGGCGTTTCAAACGCCGACTTTAGTGCGTGCATGAAGGCCGGAACAACTGCTGCAATCTCGGCACTCGAATCTATCGAAGCAGGCAAAAAAGACAGCGTTCTCGTGGTTGCGTCCGATCAGAGAAGAACCAAAATGGCCACCATGTATGAAATGTTCCTTGGTGATGGAGCGGCAGCGTTGTTGTTCGGAAAGGATGATGTCATAGCGGAATTCAAGGGCAGTTATTCCGTGAGCTGTGACTTTGTCGATCATTACAGAGGTGCCGGCAAGGAATTTGATTATGGCTGGGAAGAGAGATGGCAGAGGGATGAAGGTTACGGCAAGATTATCCCCGAGGCAATAGCAGGTTTCCTGAGCAAGTCAGGGATGAAGATAGAGGAATTCGACAAGGTAGTATATCCCTGTTATTTTGGTGGTACCCACAAGAAAATTGCAAAAAAACTCGGCATAGACAAAGAAAAAGCACAGAATAATATGCATGCGGTATGCGGTGATACAGGCACCGCTCATCCTTTTGTGATGTTTGTGGCGGCGCTGGAAGAAGCAAAACCGGGTGATAAACTGCTGCTGGCAAGCTTTGGCCAGGGATGCGATGTCATGGCCTTTGAGGTAACCGATAAGATTAAAGACTTCAAGAGACCAACGGGAATAAAAGGGTCTCTTGCGAACAGGGTTGAGCTGGCAAGTTATCAGAAATTTTCCAAATTCAGAGACCTTATCGTGGCCGACCTGGGAATCAGGGGTGAGTCAAATCCGAGTACATCACTCACTGTCCTGTGGCGAAATAGAAAGATGCTGCTCGGTTTAGTGGGTGCAAAGTGCAAAAAGTGCGGGACACCGCAGTTCCCTCCAATGCCGGTCTGCGTAAATCCTGATTGCGGGGCTGTTAATGAATTCGATGAATATGAGTTTGCGGATAAAGAAGCGACCATCCTGATGTTTACCGGGGATATGCTCTCGGCGTCTGTCGATCCGCCTGCTGTGTATGGTCTGATAGGATATGACGGAGGCGGAAGAACCATGCTCGATTTCACCGACTGTGACCTGAATCAGGTAAAGGTGGGAATGAGAACGAAAATGTCTTTCAGAAAGAGGTATTCCGATAAAATGCGCGGATTTACAGGCTATTTCTGGAAGGCTGTACCGCAGGTAGAAGGAGGTAATGCGTAATGGCAACGGGAATAAAAGATAAGGTCGCAATACTCGGTATGGGATGCTCGAAATTCGGTGAAAGATGGGATTGTGGTCCTGAGGACCTGATGGTTGAGGCATTTCAGGAATGTCTAACCGATGCAGGAATTGAGAAGAACGAGATACAGGCTGCGTGGCTTGGCTCGTGTTTTGATGAAGTCAACGTAGGGAAAAGCGCACTTCCCGCATCTATGGCACTGCGTCTTCCCAACATATCGGTGACCCGTGTGGAAAACTACTGCGCAAGCGGTACCGAGGCATTCAGGGGCGCGGTGTACGCGGTGGCGTCCGG
>Ga0307992_1001766_pt1 | contig 12653 bp, 32 predicted proteins | sample EllFjometagen133_FD_203162 | JGI IMG/M metagenome (GOLD analysis project Ga0307992, IMG submission 203162) | Marine microbial communities from Ellis Fjord, Antarctic Ocean - #133 | ecosystem: Environmental > Aquatic > Marine > Unclassified | place: Southern Ocean | collected 2014-10-08
GGAAGAATTTCATCTGCTTCAAATATTTTGAATTCTGTTATCATAAGTTATATTTATTTACTTGCAATTTCATTTCATCATATAATTTATCATCTATATGAAGTCCAGCTTCAATAGTATCACCATTAAAATCAGTTATTTCATCATTATATATTTCATCTGTAACTCTATATAAATCGTCAACAATAAGTTCAAATTCTTGTTTCCACCAAAAATCACATAATGGGCACTTAAAAGTATATTCACCTTCATATTCACTAAATTCCTCTTTATCCATTTCTTTTCCTTCAGTATTACATACTGGGCAAAATCCAGCATTAACATCTAAATATCGTCTATTAGAGTTGTTTTCACTTTCGAATGTCTTTAAATATTTCATATAATATATATATATAAAAATTTTTTTTGTAAATATTAATTTTAAAGGTGATCGTTCTTTAGTCGTATTAGTCGAATAATATATAGTTATATGAAATATTTAAAATTATTTGAGGATGTTAAGTTAGATAAAATGATTGATGATTTTACTCGACATTATAATTATAAACGAAAAGATTTTAAAAGTGTAAATTTTAGCACCATTGATACCTTTCAAAATATACAATTATTATAACAATAACAACAACTACACTCCTGCTATATTTTTAGGTTTTAATGGTGTTGATTATCCTTCATTATGTATGCTAATTTCAACAAATCATGCGAATTTAACAAATTGGGTATATCATATTGATTTAAAACCTATAGATAAGGATATGAAAGATTATATTATTGATAACAAATTAATTTATGATATATTTAATTGCTTAAAAAATAAAAATTTTTCTTCTGGTAGCACAACAGAAGGTATTAATGATATTCTTATAGAAAGATTAAAGGAATATTTATTATCAGATGATAGGATTAATATACATATGGAAATGGATAAATATAATTTATAGGTTATATTTCTTTGCTTGTATTAGTAATTCCAGTTCTTTTTTATCACCAAGATATTCTACTAAAAAAATAGATATAGAAGAAACAATTATATTATCATCAAGATCGATTGTTATATCGTATTCGGATAATAATTTTGCGATTTCTAATATTTCATCATTAATATTAGTGTTATATTTGATAGACACAAACCCACCATCACTCATGATTGCTCCTACATTATTTTGAACATATTTAAATATTTTATCATCCATAAAATTTTTTCTACGAATTTGAGTATTACAAATTTGCCTTCTACGAGATCATATTCAGTTAAATTATTTGTAGATATATTTTTTTGTATTTTTCAAATATAGTTATCATAAGTTATATTTATCTGTTTCTATTTTTATTTCAACTTCTTTTTTAGTACCAATGAATTTTATTTCTGAAAGCCATGCATTATATTGATCTTTTTTATTAAAATTTGTATCATATTTAATTGTATATAATTTCTTACTGACTTTAATTGTATAGTCACTTTTAATATCATTTACACTTAACCATTCATGATCAACTAGACAAAGTATATTTATAATTTCTCCATATTCATCAGAAACATCAATGACCCAATCACTTATTTGTGGTTGTGTTTCATCTTCTTTAGTGTATTGTAGAAATGTTTTCATAGATTATATTTTTCAGCTTCTTTTTCAACATAATATCCATCAATATCATCTTGTGTTATTTCAACTTCACCCATATATTCAGGAGTATATATAAATTTGATATTTGAAAGTCCTGAATGTGAATCTACATCTGACCAACTCCAATTATCATTTCTATTTTTACCACCTGGAAAATGATCATTATAATGTAATAACTGGTAATCATTTTTACCATAAATCGTATTCATAGAATTACCAGCGCCTATTTTCCATTTAGCAATATAATAATCAGGTGTTTTTGTAGGAATTTTCCAAATTTCTTTTTTATTATAATATCCTTCAAAATATTTTTTTATTTTTTGCTCATATATTTTAAAATTTGTTATCATAAGTTATATTTTTCTCCTTCAATTCTTTCTGGGTATGTTTTAGCATACCATATTTTATATTCTTTTAAATCTTTATAAGGTAAATGATTATTATAACAAGATAAATATTCTAAACTATCAGGTAAATCTAATTCAGTTAATTGATTATTAGCACAACGTAAGGACTTTAGATTATCAGGTAATTTAGGTAATTTAGTTAATTGATTATTATAACAATATAAATGTTTTAAACTATCTGGCAATTCAGGTAATTTAGTTAATTGATTATTATAACAAGATAAATATTTTAAATTTTTAGGTAAATTAGGTAGTTTAGTTAGTTGATTATTAAAACAATATAAATCTTCTAAACTATCAGATAATTTTGGTAATTTAGTTAATCGATTATTATAACAATATAAATGTTTTAAACTATCTGGCAATTCAGGTAATTTAGTTAATTGATTATTACGACAATCTAAATATTTTAAATTTTTAGGTAAATTAGGTAGTTTAGTTAGTTGATTATTAAAACAATATAAATCTTCTAAACTATCAGGTAATTTAGGTAATTTAGTTAATTGATTATTATAACAGTATAATTGTTCTAAATCATCAGGCAATTTTGATAATTCAGTTAATTGATTATTACTACAATTTAACACTTTTATACTATCAAACAATTTTGGTAATTCAGTTAAATTTTGATCACTTAAATCCAATTCAGTTATGGTTCTCTGTTCATATATCTGAAGATTTTCGGAATTCGTTCCAAATATTTTAAATTGTGTTATCATAAGTTATATTTATCTACATTTTGTTTCAAAACAAAATCTTCATAATTTTGTTTTGTTAATTTTTTTATATATGAATCAATATAATTTGTTTCTACTTCAAATGATATGATATCAGAATTAAAAACATCAATATTTCGTAAATTTTATTTAAAAAAGAATCAAAATCAGACAATATCTTCTTTTTTGCTTCTAAAAATTCTTTTTTTGTTTTTAGAATATCCATTTTTTATTTTATATTTTTTTGTGTTAATGGAGTATTACATTTTGGACATTTTATATACCCCATTCCCGATTCTGGGATTGACAAATAATCAAATTCGTAATTACAAACAGGACATTTTACAATTTGTTTATCATTTTTTTGATTTTCAAATATTTCAAAATTAGTTATCATAAGGTTATATATAAAAATTTAAATTTTTTTATCTTAATTTAATGTTCAAACTTTAGGTGATAATTTTTATAGGTTATATTTTTCTCCTTCAATAAATATTAAACAATCTTCTTTATTTTTAGAAAAATGTTTTATTTCACTTCTGTTATAAGCTCTACAATTTTCAAAATTACCAATAATTTGAAAATTTCTTTTTTGAGATTTTGGAATATTTTCAAATTGTACGATATAAGGGTATTCCCAATCCAATTGATATATTTCAACTAATTTACCTATATTATTTTTAACAAACATTATCATTTCTTTAGGCGCATCAATTTCATATGTACTTTCTTCTTCACAGACAACATATTGTTCAATTTGAGGTTTATTATTATATTGTTTAAAAGTTTTCATAAGGTTATATTTATTTGCATTTTTGGGAATTTTCATATATTTTAAATTGAGTTATCATAAGTTATATTTTTTTGCTTGTAATATCATATCCATTTCTTCTCTAGTACCAAAGTGTTTAAATGTGTCTCTTGTACAACTATGTTTGCCACCAATATGTTGGTTTGTGAAATATTTTATTTGGTATTTTGTTGGTATTGACCATTCATCATAATCAATAATTTTTGCTAAATTATTATATTCATCAAGTATCCAATCATTTTTAACTGGTTTTCTTTCAGGAGCTGAAAAGTTTTTATATTTTGCAAATTCTATTATCATAAATTATATTTATTTACGTTTTTTATAATCTCTGGGTCCATATATTCATTATCGAACCATATTATTTCTGAGGCAAATATCCAAGTTTCACTATCATCATCATCTTTTAAATCAAATTTTTTAGGTAAATTTATTTGATATTGGTTACCTGCTTTATATTCACGAATTTTAATAACTTTACATAAATTATTATTTAAATATTCAACTTCTTCTCTGCGGAAGCCACATTCTTCTATTTCTTCTTCACTTATATAAGTTAAAATATAGTCATCTATTTGCGGTGTCCTTATTGATTCGAATGTTTTTAAATGTTTCATAAATTATATTTTTTCTCTTCTATTCTTTCTGGGTATGTTTCAGTATACCATATTTTATATTCATTTAAATCATCATAAGGTTATATATAAAAAAATTAAATTTTTTTATCTTAATTTAATGTTCAAACTTTAGGTGATAATTTTTATAGGTTATATTTTTCTCCTTCAATAAATACTAAACAATCTTCTTTATTTTTAGAAAAACATATTGTCCAATTTGAGGTTCATTATTATATTGTTTAAAAGTTTTCATAAGTTATATTTATTTGCATTATTCAACATTTCAAGATCGCTTTCAAATTTTGATTTTTCACCATAAACTTTTATTAAAGGATTAGTAAAATTTATGGTACGATTTACAATTTTAATTTGGTATTTCCAATGCACATGCATCAAATTTTTATCACTATAAAATGATATTTTTAATTTGCCTTGTTTAATTTCATTTTTATATGAAATTTTTTTATTTTTCATTGCAATATCCATATTAATTTTAAAATTGTCGCAAATTGTTTTCATATCTCTTTCTTTATCTCTTATATCAATATTTGTTATCAATTGAAAGTTATTATAATAGTTTAGCCACATGTCATTTAAATTTAACATGTAATATTTTTGGGAATTTTCATATATTTTAAATTCTGTTATCATAAATTATATTTATTTACTGTCATTTTTAATCGGTATTCATCTATCTTAGATTTCACTTCTTCAATATCGTATCCTATTTTAGAATTACCATTTAACTTGTACATATAATATGTGTCATCGTCTTTAAACGGTGTTGTCAAAAAATAAAAATAATAATTATTATTTTTAAACTTCACAAAGTGTACACCATCATACTCAAGTATATCATAAAATTGATTTTTGTACTTGTACGTCAAGTTATCTAATTTACCAAGATTTCTTACAGAATTATTTTCATCCATCCAAAGGTTTTCGGAATTCGTTCCGAATATTTTAAATTTTGTTATCATAAATTATATTTATTTGATGTGAAGTACATTTCTACATTTTCTATACCTATTTGTATAAATTCTTTACAAGGTATCATACGTTTTCCGATGTCAAACGTACTCCAATGAGTGCTAAACATAGCACCCATATAAAATTCTGATGGATCATTAAACCAGCCTTTTTGGTGTTTAACTATCCAAGCCCACGGACGTAAATGATATTCATAATTTATAAAATCTTCTTTAGATGATTCTCCATTAAATCTAATTTTTGAATTTTTTTCTAATAGGCTAAGTGCTTTCATTTTTTCTTCATCTGAGCAATTTCTAATATCGATATAAAATTTTGGTATTAGATTCAAATTTTCAAATATTTTAAATTCAGTTATCATATAGATATATATTAAAATTTTTGGGTATTTTTCTTTGATAGTGTTAAAATTAAATTTAAAATTAATATATAATGTATGATTGTAAGTTTTCAGGGATATAATAAGAAAAAGAAAGAGTTAGGTGATTATAAGAAATCAGTATGTCAGGTTATTGATGACTTCATATTGAATGATGAAAACTTTATGAAGGATCACCACAATAGTCCTGTGCGAGATTACAAACATTCTTTTGATTTTTATGAGGATCAGAAGGATATGTTTGTTGTTCAATATCAATATAGTGAGGAACATAATCCAGCATTTTACCGACAACATGAAGTTCGTTTATCATATGAAGAATGTGAAAGACTAAAAGAATTTATGAAAGATCCTGGATTACACATAAATACAAATAAATATAATTTATGATACATTTAAAATATTTTGAGAGTGTGAATGACTTGACGACAACTTTTCTCACACGTTATGCAAAACAACAACAAGATTTTATGATTAATATAGGGATGTTTATTGATAGTATTCGAAAAACTTGGGATGAACCTGACAAATTTGGGATGAAAATGGGTTCAGCATCATTCTCAATGTATATAGATGTCTTCAAATACTTTCATGGTAAAACTATATTTGAATGTAGATTAAAGTCCTTTGATAAATATTATTTTAATGTTGAAGTTGATAATGATTATTTCAAAGGTGGAGATAGTACACAACCGCCTGATTGTGTGAGATATATAAACTTAAAAATTGCTCAAGAGGTTGGTGAGTTAACTGAGGATAAGTTAGAGAAATTGTCCAAGATTCATTTTAGTATTGATGAGATGAACACTTATTTAGAAGCTGAAAAATATAATTTGTAAAATCTCTTATCATAAATTATATTTATTTGCTTGTAAAATCATTTCCATTTCTTCTTTTGTTCCAAAATATTTAATTTCTTCTCGTTTAAATCTCCAAATATTTTCAACTCGTTTAAATTTTTCTTTTCTGTATGTCAAATGTTGAAATTCAACTACATATTCTTCGGGTATATTTTCATATTTAACTACGTATGGTGCGCTGGTGCCTTCTTTCCATAATATGATAAATTGTCCGATATTATCTTTTATAAAATCTATTACTTCTGGAATGTCATAATTGCCAATTTCTGAAAGAACATAATCCCCAATTTGTGGTTCATCTTTTCTTTTTGGGAAGAAAGATGTTAAGAAATTTTCATATATTTTAAATTGTGTTATCATAAGTTATATTTTTTTGATTGTGCCACCATTTCTAATTGATTTATAAAATTTTTCAAAGAATCAATATTATTCATATGAATTTGAAATCTGTTATCCCTGAATCTAAATGTGATATTATCAATTTTATGTAAAAAATCAAATAATGCTATAAAATCTGAAACATTATTTTTATCAATTGTATTACCATAATTACTTGATAACATGAACTTCCCATTAAAATATTTAACACCATTAGAATATATATATGGCTCTTCTATATTAATATGACTTAAATCTAATGTATCTCCCCAAGCATCAATAAATGTTGCTTTACATTTTCCCAATATTTCCCTATTTTCTTTTGATTCGAATAATTCTAAATATTTCATATCATAAATTATATTTATCTATTTCTATTTTCATTATAAATTCATCAATTTCTTCAGGTGTTAAAAATCTTTCCATCTCAATTATACTTACCCAAAATTTTGTAATTTTATTGTTTAAAATACCACTAACTTGATAATGAATTTCATTATTGTATTTCGCACTATCACTTATTACTTTAACATAACTTTTAAATATGTTCCAACCATCACCTGATAATAATACAAAATCGTTTTTTTCAGGTGTAAAATTTAAAATTTTTGATTCATATATTTTAAATTGAGTTATCATAAATTATATTTATCTATTTCTTTATTCATATAATAGTCATTTATATGTTCTTTTAAATCTTCTTTTGACATTTCTATATCGTAATGTTCTAAGCCATCATATACTCATACCTTTTTGATGTCCAAAATTCAAGTCCTTCATCTGACATACCTATACTTATTAATGCACCTGCAAATTCATCAAGATGACGTGAAGGTATTAGCCAAGCGGTTTTTATTTTTGGTGCAGGTATATAAGGTTTATATGCTTCAAATTTGATTATCATATGGTATATATATATATAAAAATTGGGGGAAATTTTATATGTTCAGTTTTCATCAAAAACTGAACATATAGTCAAAATGTGTTCAGTTTTTATAGGTTATATTTTTCTGTTTCTATTGCAATTTTAATTTCTTTATCTTTTTTAAGTTTTTGTAAAATATTCGTTATTAGTTCCACACCATAGTTAGAACCACCAGAGGAAAATTTAGGGTTTTCCATTGCGTTTAATGTTTCTGATACTATATTATTTATTATTATATATTCTTTTAATTCCATGTTTGATTTGTTTGATGTCCTTATTCCAAATTTATTCCAATTAGTAAACGTATAACTATTAAATTGAAAAAATATATAAGGATAATCTTTTTCTTGTTTATCATATCCTATATAACACAAATCCCACATATACATTTGTAAAGGTTCATATTGGGAGTTAATCCCTTCATATATTTTAAATTGAGTTATCATAAGTTATATTTACTTATTTCATCCCACATTTCAAGTTCTGGCATTTTTTCATACCATTCTTTAATTATTTTTTCAAGTTTATCACACCAATTTTGATGTGATTTATAATTTGATGTTTTTCTTCCATAATCAGCATTCTTAACATCTTCAATTACTTTTAGTAATACTTTTGGTACTTTTTTAAATACTTCCTCAACTGGAGTAACTGGTGCGTTATAAGTCATAAGTTTGACATGAAATGAACCACGTTCATATACTAAATAATCACTTTTTGGGTATTTTTCGACAATAATTGATGGATGATAAAGTAACCCATCATAAAAAAGAAATATCATACCTTCATAATTATTATCAATTATTTGTTCATATATTTTAAATTGAGTTATCATAAGTTATATTTATTGTATGTTTCTAATTCATCAATTTTCAGTTGAATTTTATTACCGAACATATAAGGTAAATTAAAAATAGAAATTTTAAAATCTTTTAAAGATTTAATATCATGTTTATTTTTAATTTTTGTCTTTTTATTTTCAAATAATTTTATATATTTCATAGGTTTTATAAGTTATATTTTTCTGTTTCTTTTATTAGATTAAGTTTTTTTTCAATATCTGTTAGATGATTATTATGTATTAATATTGTTGGTTTGAATGCGTTTCTGAATACGTTACCATAATCTTGTGTGGCAAGTCGATAAGTGTTATTATCATCTTTTAATTGTATATCTAATAAAAATTTGGAATTTTCGATTCTTTTATTCCATTCATGTATTTTATACCATTGTACGATACCAGTCATATTATAAGATTCTTCATCATCTATTGGATTTTTAACTTTTTGGAATGATATAAGTTTATTTTGTATTAATGATGATAATATGATATATTCAAATTCTATATTTATATTTCTTGTATAAATATTCAATTCTTTAGAATATTTATACATATCATTATAGAGTTCATTAAGATCTACTTCTCTGGTGTTTTTATATGATTCAAATATTGTTATCATAAATTATATTTATCTATTTCGTTAAATATTTTTAAATCGGGTATTTTCTTTACCCATATATCTATTACATTTTTTGCATCTTGTCTTGTAAAGAATGCTCTTTGAAATGATGAAAATCCGAAACCATCAAACATATCAGTAACGGATAACATTGCGATATTTTGTGTTTTGTTTTCAAAGAGTTTTAAATGTTTCATAAATTATATTTCTTTGCTTGTTCTATATATTCTAAATCTTCTCTATTTTTTGAATGATCTATTATTTCTTCAGTTGTAAATGTTAGGGTTGCATAACCTGATAATATTTTAAAACATACTGAATATTTATATACAGATTCTTCTTCTTCATACTCATAAATATCTCCTGATATTATTTTACCTATATTTGATTTTAGAAATGTTCTCCAACTTTTAGATAAATCAAATCTATCTGAGGATGGTTCTACAATAACATATCCCTCAATTATTTCATTGTTCTCATATATTTTAAATTGTGTTATCATAAATTATATTTATCTATTTCGTTAAATATTTTTAAATCGGGTATTTTCTTTACCCATATATCTATTACATTTTTTACTTCGTTTGCTGTTGTCATATCAAAATTTTTCCAATTTTCATAAAGTATTTTGTACATTTTTCCAACAAAATTATTATCAAATTCATATGCTTCTTCTATGGATTTGTAATTTTTTACTTCGTCAGGTGTTATATAATCTGTTTCAATAAATATCATATTTATAGTTCTATAATATGTAGTTTTATTTTCCTGAATAGATTTATCAATTATAATACTTTCTAATTGACAATTAATATCACCAACTTCATATTCTGGATAATGCTCATATTCTGGATAATATTCTTCATATATTTTAAATTGAGTTATCATAGATTATATATTAAAATTTTGGGAATTATAAATTATATTTATCTGTTTCTAAACTAATATAAAAATCGTCAATTTTGTTTTCAACATCTGTTTTAGTTTTTCCGAGATAATTATAATATTTATTATTAGTTAACCATCCTAGAAAATCATTACGTAATTTTATATCATAATATATTTTTTTATTTTTTCTTTCAATATACCATTCATTATATGCTAAATCATTAAAAGAACATAAGTAGAAACCCCCAAGTATTTTTTTCTTTTTATAATAAAATATTTTTTTATAAATCCACACCTCATCATTATCAACATTATTTACGATAGGAGTTTGCCCAATAAATTTAGAGTAATCTGAATCAGATTCAAACATTTTAATATTTTCACAGTAACGTTTTTTAAATTTTTTTGAACCTACACCTTTTGGTACTGATTTTTTATTTTTAAGTAATGGGGATTTCGAGTGTGATTTCCCTGGATCTGAATTTGAATATTTAACATTATATTCACCATCAATATAATCATCAAATGTTAAAACTTTACCATTTGGTAATTCAATTAAAATATCATATAAATCTATATCTTCGCCATTTCTTATTCTCTCTTCAAGATCAGAAATTTTTATAATTTTTTTATTTTCGTATATTCGAAGGTTTTCAAAATTCATTTCGAATATTTTAAATTGTGTTATCATAAGTTATATTTTTTTGTTCATATGTCTTTAAATATTTCATAAGTTATATTTTTCTCCTTCTCTTTTTGCTCTATGTAATTCTATATGTTCTTTAATCGTTTCTTCTATTTTTTCTATTTCTTGAAGTAATTCTTCATCAGTAAGTTTTTTAATTATTTTATCTGATTGTAAATTTAAATGCTGGTTTGAAAACATATTTGATACAGAATAACTATTTAATGTTGAATCATATTTCATAATTTCACAAATTGAATATTTAATTTTTAAAGATTCTATTTTATGTATATCACCAAAACCAAATATTGAATTAAATCCTATATCTTGCATGTCACCTTCATATAAAATAGTTATTTGATTAGTAAGTAAATAGTCGCCTTTATTATATTTTACTGAAAATGATTTACGTCCTTCATATGTTTTTAAATGTTTCATAAATTATATTTTTTTGCTTCTACTCTATCAGGATATGTTTTAGCATACCATATTTTATAACCTTTTAAATCATTATAAGGTAATTTGTTATAATGACAATCTAACAACTTCAATCCATCAGGCAATTCAGGTAATTCACTTAATTGATTATTATAACAATGTAATTCTTTTAAATTTTTTGGTAATTTAGGTAATTTAGTTAATTGATTATAAGTGCAATATAATACTTCTAAACTATCTGGCAATTTGGGTAATTCATCTAATTGATTATTATAACAATATAATACTTCTAAACTATTTGGTAATTCGGGCATTTTAGTTAATTTGTTATTATAACAATTTAAATATTTTAAATTGCTAGGCAATTTAGGCAATTTAGTTAATTGGTTACTATAACAATCTAATGAATCTAAATTATTTGACAATTTTGGTAATTTAGTTAATTGGTTACTATAACAATATAATTTTTCTAAATTATCTGGTAATTCAGGTAATTCATCTAATTGATTATTAGAGCAATATAATATTTCTAAATTATCTGGTAATTCAGGTAATTCATCTAATTGATTATTATAACAATGTAATATTTTTAAATTATCTGGCAATTCAGGTAATTCATCTAATTGATTATTATAACAATGTAAATATTTTAAATTGTTTGATAATTTAGATAATTTAGTTAATTGATTATTAGAACAATTTAATGTAGTTATATTATCAGGTAATTTTGGCAATTCAGTTAAATTTTGATGACTTAAATTTAATGTAGTTATATTATTTTCGTATATTTTAAATTTAGTTATCATAAGTTATATTTTTTTGTTTGTGTCAATATATCCAATTTTGGTAAAATTTCAATCAATTCTTTCATTATGTCTCTCCAATTTTCACATAACCAATCATCACCTTGTATAGAAAATGATTTAGAATATCTTCGATCATTTTCCATTAATGTTGATACATACCAACAACCTGGTGTAGTTTCAATTGAAAGTGTATATTTACCATGACCTATATCTTCAGTTTCTAAAATATTAACATTATATTTATACGTGTTAGAAACTGATGTTGATATTGCTTGAGTTTTTAGAGTATAAATTATTTCTTCACCTCTATCAGTTGCTTCATATATTTTAAATTTTGTTATCATAAGTTATATTTATCGGTTTCTTTCCATTCACCATAATTGATAGTACCATCTAATAGTTCAAAAGTCTCTTATTTTTTGATCTCTTAAATTTTTATTTCTATTTGATTCTAACTCGTTATCATTACGATAAGGTTTAAAATTTGAATTATTTATAACATACCAACAGTAATAACCTCCCTTCATCATATTGTCAATATAGATTTTTCAAAAATTATATAACTCAAATTTAGTTATCATAAATTATATTTTTTTGTTTGTATCAATATATCAAATTTTGGTAAAATTTTGGTTATCATCAGATAAAAATTACTATTTTATCTATAT
>Ga0307992_1001768_pt1 | contig 12634 bp, 9 predicted proteins | sample EllFjometagen133_FD_203162 | JGI IMG/M metagenome (GOLD analysis project Ga0307992, IMG submission 203162) | Marine microbial communities from Ellis Fjord, Antarctic Ocean - #133 | ecosystem: Environmental > Aquatic > Marine > Unclassified | place: Southern Ocean | collected 2014-10-08
AATGCCTCTTCTGAAAAGAGGTGAGGGAATTGCCAGATTATTTCCAACCATTTGGTTATATGTAAATCATCCATAAGACCTCGGCCGAAAGTCTGATAAAGGTGAGTATGGCAATCTATTAGGCCCGGGATGACAATTCTTCCGGAAATGTCCAGAATTTTGTGCTTATTTTTATCTGAAAAATTATGGCCTATCTTTAATATTTTATTTCCTTCAATGAGAATGGATCTCGTACTTGATAATATTCTGTTCTCGTATATTCGGGCATTCTTTATTATTAAACCCATAAATTATTTTTATTCCTCCTTCATATTTTTAAAAGCTTCCAGGCAAAGGTCAGTCATCTGGTGAAATATGGGATTTATTTTTTCTTCATCATTAATAACTTTCTGAGTCAGGTGATTAGCCACTGCGGTAAGGATGGTTCCTACCTTAACTTTTCGGAGGTAACCGATAGTAAAAAGGGCAGAGGATTCATTTTCCACACTTAAAACATTAGAATCAATCCATACTTGTTCCCTCTTTAGAAAATCAGGGTCGGCAAATATCGAGCCCTTATAAAAGGCATCATGGCTCATAATTATTCCTATATGGGATTTCATATTTTTTTCTTGGGTTGCTCTTATGAGGGCAGCTACAACATCTATATCCGCAACAGCCGGGAATTCAATCGGTATATATTCCACTGATGTGCCCTCTAATCTGACTGCAGAGGTGGGGATTATAATATCTCCCAGGTTTATATTTTTCTGTAGGGCTCCCGTGGTACCAAGACGAACTAAACACTTTGCTCCGGCCATAATAAGTTCCTCTAGGGCAATAGCGGCAGAAGGGCAGCCCATACCGGTGGAGGTAACACTTACCATCAGTCCTTTATATTTTCCGGTGTATGTTATATATTCACGACTTTGGGCAATTAATCGGGGATTTTCGAAATGTTCAGCTATTAGATGACAACGACCGGGGTCACCCGGCATTATTACAAATTTTCCTATTTGACCTGCTTCTATCTGAAGATGATGCATCTTTTTCATATCTTTTCCTCCTCTTCCTCTTGAAGGTCGACTAAAGCTCCGGCGGCGATGGTTATTGCTTCATCAACGCTTTTTTGCAGCTCGTCTTTTGTGTTCTTTTTGCCGGTGATTAGATTTCCCGCAGCAACCAGTATAGTTCCAACCTGTATCTTTCTCAGAGAACCTATAATAAAAAGTATTGATGATTCGTTCTCGATAGCTAAAGTTCCAGCTTTAGCCCAGATGGCGACTCTTTTTTTATAATCTCCGAAAGCAAAAGGGGATTCCATATAAAAGGCATCATGGGTTCTTATTATTCCTAAACCATAGTCAGTGTTTTTCTTTTTAGTTCTGTTTCGCAGGGCAGTAACAACGCGGTAATCTGCTACTGCCGGGTATTCTATGGGGATATATTCTTTGGAGGCTCCGTCTCCTCGAACCGCTCCGGTTGCAATAATTATATCTCCGGGGTTTATTTCGGAGGAAAGAGAACCACAGGTCCCCACTCTGATAAAATATTTACAGCCTATATTGGTTAGTTCCTCTATGGCTACAGCAGCTGACATACATCCGATTCCGGTGGAGCAGACTGCCACAGGTTTATCTTCATAGCTGCCATTATAAATATGAAATTCTCTATTCTCTACAATATTTTTTGAATCCCGGAAAAATTTTGTCCCGATATAATCTGCTCTTTCGATATCTCCGGGCAGTAATACCGCTTTGTTCACTTCGCCTTTCTTACATTTTATGTGATATTGTACTTGTTCCAATTTTCTCACTCCTTTTAATGATTGATAACTCAGGGAGGTGGTTCTTTGCATCATTATATTTATGTTTGGATATTTTTTTTCTGGTACCTTTTATAATAATCTATTTTGAAAATTCCGTCAATTTAAATAGAATAAATAGGAACACCTTGGGTTCAAGTTGTAAATGTAACACTTAAAGCAATGAAAGAAGAAGGCTGGTTTTCTTAAGAAAGAGAAAGACAAAAAACCTATCGGGAGATTTAACTCCTGATAGGTTTTTTATTATATTTTGTTGTTAACAAGTAGAAGCTGAGCCGCTGTAGGGATGGACTAAAAATCCTCTCTGAAGAAAAAAGTTAGAATAGTCAATCTTAAAACTACTAAATTGATCTATTAAACTTTTGTCTGCTATAAAATCAACATTATTTTCTGAGTAGGTTTCGTCATTTTCTTTTTGCTCATCCAGAGCAAGATTAAATGTTGGACCGCCTCAACCAATTCCCGCTAAAAATATTCTTATTTTTTTACTTGCTGCATTTTTTTAACTTTTGGCCGATAAACTACCGGTAGAATTTAACCTCCTCAAGTGGGAGTAGGATTGGTAACTTCAACTGAAACGGTATCGGTTTTTGTCATGCTATCTTCTGTATAACTTACTGTAATAACTACTGGGGTAGTTGCTGTACACGTTGATACTCCTGTAACTACTCCAGTAGAACTGACTGTAGCATTTTATTTATCTGATTCATAAATATAAGTGCTAAGTGTTATACCAGCAGAAGTACCATTGTCATAGTGAGCGGTAACAGAAGTTATTGCCTTAGTCTTACCAATTCCTATAGTCATAGTAGAAGGTAATATTTCTATAGAAGTAAGTTTAGTTTCATTAATTGTTTGCGGGATATTAAAAGGCGAGCAGCCTGTAAATAAAAATGCAATAAAAAATACGCTTAAGCTGATTAATAATTTCTTATTTTTAATGATAATCACCTTCTTTCCATAGATGAATAGATTTCTACAAAGCTCATATTTCCTTCAGGAATTTGCATAACCTTCTTAAGGGTTATTTGAGTAATTACTACCATTACAATTACATTGGTAGTAATTATAGTATATAGTATTGAGTCAAGAATAGCGTGGAGCGTTTAGCAGATAGCGTTTAGATACGGACAAGAAGTATATTAGTCGTGTCAGTAGTAGGGGTAGACCTTGTGTCTGCCCATTAGAATTTAGAATAAGGAAATTATCATTCTTTATCTTTATCTGACTATCCACTAAAGTTTACACTAATAAAACAGTATCTATTGTATCGTATCGAGTATGTGGATACAGTAATGAGTAATAAGATTAAAAAAACAGATTACTTATTACATGTTACACATTATTTCACTTGCTCGTTACCTGGTTAAGAAAATAAGAAAAAGAAGACAAAGACGAAATACAAAAACCAGAAAAAATTAGTATCGTGTATTGTGTTAAGAAGAAGAGAGAAAGAAAAAATAGAAACATAATTATTCTTTATTTATTTTATAAAAAAAAGAGGAATTTTGCGAATTTTGTAGAATATAAATAAAGGGATGAAATTTTGATAATTAAGTAAAATTAATTTACTAATTATAGGCAGTAAATGCATAAAAAGAAAAAGGGCTTGACATGAAAATAGGATTATATAATCTGGTTTCAGAAGTACATAATGAAGGGCATATTAATCAGACCTTGAAGGGCTTTATAACTGAAATTGAAGAAAAATTAGGTGAGAAGTTTAAAAATATAAAATTAGAGAACTTTAACCAGAAAGATTATTTCCCCCTTATCTTTATTAAGTCCGGGGGAGTTGAGGGAAAATTCAAACAGATTTTTAAACAGGTCAAAGGACCTTACCTGCTTTTATCAAGTGGATTACATAACTCTTTTGCCGCTTCTTTGGAGATCGTTTCCTTTTTAAAACAGAGAGGGGAAAAAGCAGAAATAATTCACGGAGATAGCAGTTATATCGCCGGGAGGATAAAAGAGCTAAGAAAAATTTTCCAGGTAAAAAATAGATTGTTTTCCACTAAATTAGGAGTTATCGGTAAACCCTCCGATTGGCTTATAGCAAGTGATGTAGATTATAATAAAGTCAAAGATGCCTTAGGAATTTCTTTAATTGATATTGAAATGGATGAACTGGTTAAAGAAATCGATCAGGGCCATCATCTTACTCATCCTAAATTAAAGAAAATTATAGAAAAAGGATTTAATAAAAAATCAATCGACGGAGCATTAAAGATTTATAGTGGATTTAAAGCCATTGTAAAGAAATATAAATTTGATGGTATTACCGTAAGATGTTTTGACCTGCTGGAAATTTATAAAAATACCGGTTGCCTTGGTCTTTCATTATTAAATGATGAAGGAATTGTAGCCGGCTGTGAAGGCGATATCCCCGCTCTTATATCTATGGTTATTCTGCATTATTTAACCGATGAGCCCGTTTTTATGGCCAATCCTTCCAGTATTGATATTGATAAGAATGAAATAATTTTAGCTCATTGCACCTTACCCTTAAATATGTCTGATAAATTTTGTTTAAAAACTCACTTCGAATCAGGTTTGGGAGTAGGGATAAGGGGAAACATTAAAGAAGGGAAGGCCACTATTTTTAAACTTTCCCGAGATTGTAAAGAACATTTCGTGTCCGGGGGAGAAATAATTGAAAATTTAAATAGCGAAAATTTATGCAGGACCCAAATAAGATTTAGAATGAATGAGGGGGTTAAATATTTTTTGCAAAATTCTTTGGGAAATCATCATCTGATTTGCAAAGGGGATTATAGTGAGTTGGTAAGAGAATTCTTTAAATGGTAAAATAGTAATATAAAATAACCAAGCAAGGGACTTATGTTATATAAAAAATAGGATGTGTTGTCCCTATTTTTAAGGAGGAGAATTATGGGAGATATTATGAGGCCAGTTCCCTTTAAGCAGTTATTCCATTGGATAACTGAAGAATATCGGTCGCAGTGGACAATTTTTGGGATACCTGAATCTCAATTTTTTATTAAAGAAAATGGAAAAAGTATTCAGATATTTGATGAAAGTTGTGCAACTCCTGTAGGACCGGCAGCAGGCCCTCATACCCAGTTGACCCAAAATATTATTGCTGCCTATCTGGTTGGGGGACGCTTTTTTGAGCTTAAGACTGTACAGAAACTTGATAGCCTGCAATTTGATAAGCCCTGTATTGATGCGCGAGATGAGGGCTATAATACCGAATGGTCTACTGAACTTTCCCTGGAGCAGGCATATGACGAGTATATTAAAGCCTGGATACTGCTTCACTTCATAGAAGCAATTTTTGATATGCATGTTACTACAAAACAATCTTTTATTTTTAATATGAGCGTTGGCTATGACCTGGAGGGGATTAAAACACCGCGTATGGACGCATTTATTAACAGTTTAACCGATGCTTCCGAACATCCGTTATTCAAGCGTTACTTAGAGGAATTAAGTTCTTTTATTCGGGATACGAACTTTTCAGAAGTACTGCACATTAAAGGAAAGGTTAAAAGCCTGGAGAATATTTCCAGGACAATTTCCCCTTATATTGCCCGCTCTGTAACTCTCTCTACTATGCACGGATGCCCTCCCAAAGAGATAGAATCTATCTGTAAATATCTTATGGAAGAAAAAAAACTCCATACTTTCGTAAAATTAAATCCGACCTTACTTGGCTATAAATTAGTTAGAAAAATATTGGATGAGTTTGGATTTAATTATATAAATATTAAAAAATCTACCTTTACCAATGACTTACAATGGGATGATGCGATAGGGATGCTTAAACGGCTTTCTAAGGTAGCTACTGAATGTGGTCGTAATTTTGGAGTAAAACTTTCTAATACGCTGGGAACAGTAAATACCTTGGGTGTTCTTCCTGGAGAAGAGATGTACTTATCAGGACGTATCCTCTTTCCTCTTACTATAACTTTAGCTTCCCACTTATCGCGTGAATTTGAAGGAACCCTACCTATATCTTACTCAGGAGGGGCATCTCAGTTAAATATTCTTCAAATTTTTGAAACGGGAATTAAACCAATTACTATAGCCACTGAGCTGTTAAAGCCGGGAGGTTATCTGAGAATGGCAGAAATAGCCCGAAAATTAGAACCAATAATTGAAGAGAAAAAGCAGCCCGGGGTTATTGATGTGGAAAAACTTGACCGATTAGCCAAAGAGGCCCTTCGGGAAAATTATTACCGAAAAGATTGGAGAGGTACGAAGAAAGTTTTCATTGACCGGAAATTACCTTTAACCGACTGCTATATAGCTCCCTGTGTTCTCTCCTGTCCCATCCACCAGGATATTCCGGAGTACATTCGGCTTGTGGGGAATGGACAGTATGATAGGGCTCTGGAACTTATCTATTTGAAAAATCCTCTTCCTAATATAACCGGATATATTTGCGATCATCAATGCATGTACAACTGCACTCGACTCGATTATGAAGGAGCGGTAGGTATCCGAGAGATTAAGAGAATTGCTGCTGAGCATGGGGAAGTCGAATATCTTACCAATAATTACAATGTTGCCAAAGAGCTTAATATAAAAGTAGCTGTTATCGGAGCAGGACCGGCAGGACTATCGGCAGCTTACTTTCTGGCTAAAACTGGATTTAAAGTGACTGTATTTGAAAAACAGGATTCTCCCGGTGGTGTAATAACTCATATATTGCCTAATTTCAGAATTCCTGCCTCTGCTATTGAAAAAGATATTGCGGTCATCAAGGCACTTGGTGTGGATTTCGAATTTGGGGTATCAGAAGAATTTCCTATTAATAATTTAAATAGCAAAGGATATAAATATGTCTTTATCGGAATCGGTGCGGAAGTTTCAAGGAAACTGCAGCTAACCGGTGATAATAATAATGTCTATGAAACCCTGGATTTTTTGAGGTCTTTCAACAAAGATTCAGGGGTGCTCAATATTGGCCGGGGTGTTGCGGTAATAGGGGGAGGAAATACCGCAGTAGACAGTGCCCGGGCAACCCTAAAGGTAAACGGTGTCGAAAAAGTTTTTATTATCTATCGCCGTACTGAAGACGAAATGCCGGCGGATAAAGAGGAATATGAGCGAGCCCTTGAAGAAGGAGTTATTTTCAGGTCCCTCTTACTTCCGGAATCATTTTCCAAAACTGGTATTTTAAAATGTCGCAAGATGACTTTAGGCACTCCTGATTCCAGCGGCCGTAAGCGTCCTGTTCCCACTGAGGAAACCGAGGAGATAGCTGTAGATTCAGTAATCAGTGCTATCGGGGAGTATGCAGATTCCAAATTTTTAACAGCATGCGGGTTAAAGATTGAAAAAAATAACAGACCACATGTAAATCCGGAAACCCTTGAAGCTAATCTTAAAAATGTTTTTATAGGTGGTGACGCTCTTCGTGGTCCTTCAACAGTGGTTGAATCCATTGCCGATGCACGAAAGGCGGCAGAGGCTGTTATTAAAAAGGAGATACCGGATTGGAAAGGTTTAGATAAGGATTTTAAACTGGAATTTGATAGGAAACAGCAAATTCCAGAGATTTATAATAAAAAAAGCCGTCTTACTCTTCCAAAAATATCCAAAGATGATAGGGTAATAGCCGAGAATGAAGCAGAGCGGTGTCTTGAGTGTAACGTTATCTGTAATAAATGTGTGGATGTCTGTCCAAACCGGGCAAATGTTGCAATTGAGATTGATAAGAAAGAGGGCTTTCAAGATGCTTATCAGATTATTCACCTTGACGCATTATGCAACGAATGTGGAAACTGTGCTACATTTTGCCCTTATGATGGCAAACCATACAAGGATAAGCTGACTCTTTTTGCAACCAAAGAGGATTTTAATAATAGCACTAATAATGGTTTTATAGTTACTGGCTCTTTAGGCAGTCAGATGATAACCTTGAGATTACAGAATAATCTCTGGAAATTAAAATTAGATAAAGAAGGTAAATTGATTCCTGTAGATTTTAAATATCCAAAAGATTATAATATTAAAGAATTTAAAAAGATTAGCGTAATAATAGGTACTGTTCTGAAAGATTACAGTTATCTAATTGAAAATTAGGAGGTGGAGGATTTATGCACCAGAGAACCGTCCCCTGTCAGTATTTTGCTCCCCAGAAAACAGAGGAAGCACTGAAAATTTTATTTAAGTATGAAAAAGAGATAAAAGTAATTGCTGGAGGGACTGACCTGTTAATTCAATATTATGATCGGCTCTATGAGATTAATGGTTGGCTAGATTTAAAAAATATTAAAGAATTAAAAGAAATTAGAATACATCAGAATCAAATGGAAATCGGAGCGATGGTTACTCACGCCCAATTAGAAAAATCCGAAGATATCAAAAAATACTTTCCAGTTTTAAGCAAGGCTGCTGCCGATATCGGCTCCCCCCAGATAAGAAATCGCGGAACTATCGGAGGGAATATTGTTAATGCTTCACCGGCCGGTGACCTCTTGTCTCCTTTGATGGCTTATGATGCTCAATTCAAATTGCTCTCCCTTCAGGAAGAAGTGGTAATATCAGCAGAAGGATTTTTTACCGGCCCCAAAAAAACTATCTTAGAGCCAGCTCAATTATTAACCCAGATAATTCTTCCATTGCCGTCTGAAAGGACGTACGGGAGCTGGATTAAAATCGGTAAGAGAAGGGCTTTAATTATTGCAACCATTGCCCTAGCTCTGGTAGTAGAAATGGCCAAAGACAATAAAACCGTTAAAGATGTAAGAACCTGCTTGGGCTCCGTAGCCCCGACTCCGATTGAAATTAAAGAAATTAGAGAAAAGACGGTAGGTAAAAACTTTAGTCAATTAGATTTTAACCAATTAGGCCAGATAGTTGAAGATAAGATTTCACCCATTGATGATATCAGGGGGACAAAAGAATATCGTAAGGATGTAGCCAAAAAAATAATGATTAATGCTCTTGAAGAAATAAACGCAGCTTGGAGGTTATACAATGAATAAATTAACCGTAGAACTAACTATTAATGGTGAGAAAAGAAAAGTGGAAACTACACCCTCGACCCGTTTGCTGGATTTAATAAGAGATGACCTGCGTCTAACCGGAACTAAGGAAGGGTGCGGGAAAGGCGAGTGCGGGGCTTGCACCGTGATTATGAATGGTGAACTGGTGGCTTCCTGTTTAGTGTTAGCGCCTCAGGCCGATGGGGTAACCATTACCACTATCGAAGGAATAGGAAATGAAAAAAAACTACATCCCATTCAAAGGGCTTTTATAGAGACTGGGGCGGTTCAATGTGGATTCTGTACTCCAGGAATGATTTTAGCTGCTAAGAAGCTGTTAGAAGAAAATCCTCATCCTACTGAAGAAGAGATTAAACGTGGTATATCTGGAAATCTCTGTCGCTGTACCGGTTATCAAAAGATTATTGATGCTATTAAATTAGCAGCAAATAGATTATCGACCAGAGATGAAGAAAGGGGTGAAAAAGATGTCTAAAAAATATGTGGGTAAAAATATGTATAAGGTAGATGCCCAAGATAAAGTTACTGGTAAAGCTCAATATTCTAATGATACCTATTTTGATAATATGTTGTATCTCAAAATTAAAAGAGCTATTCATCCACACGCCTATCTTCGCAGACTTGATGTAGAAAAAGCAAGAAAATTACCGGGAATAGTAAAAATAATTACTGCTTCTGATATTCCTCAGGTTAAAAATTTTGGTTTAATCATCAAAGACCAACCGGTTCTTATCGGTATTGGCCAGAAGATGCGTTTTATGGGAGATGCCCTGGCCATTGTTATTGCTGAAACCAAGGAAACGGCATCTCAAGCAGTTAAGTTAATTGAAGTAGAAGTGGAGGAGTTAGAAGTAATATCTAACCCCCTTCGGGCTATGGAAAAAGACGCTCCTCTTATTCATCAAGATAGTAATATTCTGGCTACTCATTATTTAGAAAAAGGTGATATAAAAAAAGGTTTTGCTCAAGCTGATGTGATTGTAGAGAATGAATACAAAACAACCTTTATTGACCAATTGCCTCTTGAGGTTGAAGCAGGACTGGGGTTTTATGATGAAGAGAGTAAAGTAATCAAGCTTTGGGCAGCTACTCAATGGCTTCATGATACTCAGGCGGATATTGCCCAATCTCTGGGCTTACCTAAAGAAAAGATAAGGATTATCCAACCGGTTATCGGTGGTGCCTTTGGCAAGAAAGAGGATATCTCTGTTCATATTCACCTGGCTTTGGCAGCGATAGCTACTAAAAGACCGGTAAAATTTACTTATACTAGAGAGGAATCAATGATATCTCAATCAAAAAGACATCCTTTTATTATTCGAATGAAAACTGGTGTTACCAAAAAAGGTTATTTAACCGCTTGCCAGGTAGAGGTAATCGGTGATACCGGTGCCTATGCTTCCAGCGGATTGGCAGTAGTTCATAAAGGTATGTACCATTGTACCGGTCCCTATAATGTAGATAATGTTAAAGGTATTGCTTATACAGTTTATACTAACAATACTTATTGTGGGGCAATGCGTGGATTTGGAGCTACTCAGATGGCTTTTGCCTATGAATCCCAGATGGATATTTTAGCCCATAAATTAGGGATTGACCAAGTTCAATTTCGTATGCAAAATGCTTATAACCTTGGTTCTTCTACCCCCAATGGACAGATATTAACCCATAGTGTGGGAGTTAAAGAGACTATTAAAGAAGCAGCAGATATGGCTGGCTGGAGGGAGGGAAGACAATGAAGAAACAAGGTAGAGGGATAGCTACTATTATGTTCGGTTTCGGTTATGGAGAGGGATTTCCTGATCATTCCATCGCTTCAGCTGAAATTGAAGATGGGGGCAGGATTTTAATTAGAACTGCCGCTGCTGATGTAGGTCAGGGTATTTTAACTACCATTACCCAAATTGCCGCAGAGGTTTTAAAAGTGAAACCGGAAATAATCCGAATTATTCCCGGCGATACCCATTTGACTAAAAATTCAGGTTCCACTTCGGCAACCAGGCAAACATTCTTTACCGGCAATGCAGTTAAAGAAGCATCAGAAGGATTATTAAGTAATATTTATCATTACGCGAGCTTAAATTTTATAACCAATCATGTTGATTTAGGAATAAAAGATGGTTATGTTTTTAGAAATGATAATCCGGGTAATAAATTAAGTTACTGGCAATTAGCCAAGAAAGTGAAAGAGAGAGGTGATAGTTTAAAAGCAGAAGCATCTTTTTTCCCTCATACTGATAAGCCCAATCCCAAAACCGGGCAGGGTGAAAAATTATATGTAGCCTATACTTTTGTTACTCAAATAATTGATGTAGAAGTAGATACAGATACTGGAATTGTTCAGGTCTTAAAGGTTTATACCTCAGCAGATATAGGGAAAGCCATAAACCCTCAGAATGTAGAAGGACAGATAGAGGGAGGAACAGTTCAAGGAATAGGGATGGCGCTGATGGAAGAGCAGATTATTAAAGAAGGTATTACTTTGAATCCTAATTTAACTGGCTATCTAATCCCCACTTCTATAGATACCCCTTGCTTTGCTACCCGGTTGGTAGAAAATGAAGATTCAAGAGGACCTTTTGGAGCTAAAGGGATTGGGGAACCGGCTACAATTGCTACTGCTCCGGCCATTGCCAATGCCATTTATGATGCCATAGGGGTAAGAATTTACAACCTTCCTATTACTCCGGAAAAAATATTAAAAGTCTTAAAGAAAAAATGAGTGAAGTATAAAAAATTGCTGACTTGAAAATTAAATTATAATGTAATTTTAAGGCTTTATATTTTTAGGCAGAAGACTGGCTCGGGTGATGGATTTAGAGCCGAATTTTTCTCTTATTTTATCTAAAGACTGAGTGAGTTGTTCCAATTTATCATCTTTTTTATCCACTTCGTCTCTTAAAAATTTCAATTGTTTTATCCCATTTCCCAAGGTAAGATTGGAGAGTTTTATTCCCAAAAGTCTAATTCCACCTTTTTTATGCCTTACTTTATCCAGGAGTTCCACGACTGTTTTAAAGATGATATCATCAAGGTGTGTAGGGTTTTCTAAAGTCTTAGACCTATTAAAGGTAGTAAAATTTTGAAATCTTACTTTTAAAGTAATGGTTCTGCCTTTATAACCTTTTTTTCGGACGTTATATGCTACCAGTTGAGAAAGTTTTAGAAGTTCTTTGATTAATTTTTCTTTTTCTATTATATTTGTAGAATAAGTTGTTTCTTTGCCAATAGATTTTGCTGTTGATGGAGGAGTGACCGGGCTTTTATCTATCCCTTGAGCTAGAAGTTTTATCTTTTTCCCGTTTTTTCCCAGAAGGTTTTCCAATATAGAATCAGGCATTCGGGCTAATTGCTCTACCAGGTAAATACCGGATTTTTTTAGCAACTCTTCTGTCTTTTTTCCTATACCCCAGAGAGCGGAGATAGGAAGGGGGTAAACAATTTTTTGAATATCTTTAAGAGGAATAATATAGAAGCCGTTTGGTTTCCCCAGGTTAGTGGCTATCTTGGCTAAAAATTTATTTTCTGCTATCCCTACCGAAACTTTAAGTTCTAATTCTTGATAAACTCTTTCTTTGATTTTTCTTCCTATAGTTTCGCTTGAACCAAAGAGTGATTCGCATCCGGATACATCTAGGAAAACTTCATCTATACTTAGCGGTTCTATTAAAGGGGTATAGTTGCTGCATATTTGAAAGAATTTTTTAGATGCTTCTAAATATTTATTGATTTGAGAGGTGACAAAAATTCCCTGGGGGCATTTTTGACGGGCCTCCCAGATAGGCATACCGGCATGAACACCGTATTTGCGGGCTTCATAGGAAGCGGCACAAACCACTCCGCGATTTGA
>Ga0307992_1001769_pt1 | contig 12633 bp, 6 predicted proteins | sample EllFjometagen133_FD_203162 | JGI IMG/M metagenome (GOLD analysis project Ga0307992, IMG submission 203162) | Marine microbial communities from Ellis Fjord, Antarctic Ocean - #133 | ecosystem: Environmental > Aquatic > Marine > Unclassified | place: Southern Ocean | collected 2014-10-08
ATGAGCGAGAAGATGCCAATGATGATGACAATGAGAATCAGAATAATGAGAATTGGTTTGAATGTTTTCACGATTTACCCCCAGTAAAACTAATCATTTGATGGTTCTAATCCTCAGTAGTGTAATCCAACTCAGTGGAAAGTCGATAGCGCATCACGCGCTGATGATTTGTGTCAGCTATATAAACCACACCCGTCGCATCCACTGCCACAGAGCGTGGTCCATCCAGAATATCTGCCACTTCAACCTGATAGGTTGTATCTCTGGTGATGGTTTCATATGCAGATCCAACCAGGATTGAATCAGTGTAGCTGGAATCCACAAGAATCCGACTCATGCCAATATTAAAAGTGAATCTTCCAGAAGCGTTGAATTGTTGAATACGGTCGTGACCTGTATCGGCTACATAAATATTGCCTATCGGATCCAGACTTACATCAGAAGCTCTGTCATAGCGTTCAATTTCCATGATGTCATCTTCACCATATTCAAATCCTGAGTTACCCCCAACTTTATGGACGCTGAAATTTTCTCCCCATTGTGTATAATACAAAGCCCCATCTTTACCATGGGTCATCCCTCGGGGATCATTCACAGTCCCATTGCCAGTTCCAGGAGAAACTACTCGTCCTGAAATCGTTCCACTGTGGACCAATATCTGGTTACCTCCACCTGTCAAAAGGAGAGCCACAGGAACATATTCCAGCTCTAAAATGGCATTTGAATTTGCATCAGCTACAAAACACAAATTACCGAAGCTGCTGACACCTGTAACATGAACATTGGCAGGATCAATAAAATATCTCGCAACCTCAATTGCCTCCAGACTATCGCTGGCATCCCAAAATGCATGAGGTGCCAACCAATAATCAAGATTCTCATGAGACCACTCAATGGAACCGATGCTCCAATCCTCCGCCTGCAGTGTTGTTATAGAATCAAAATCATGAACCCAGATTGAATCACCAGATGGTGACCTCATAGCAATGTTGACCGCTATTGAATCCACACCCACATTATTCAGGTATTGATTCCAGACCATGAGTCGATTACTGCTGTCTGCTATGAACAGATTAAGGCGATGATCCTGATCAATGGCAAAGGGTGAAATACTTGCGCCCGATCCATCAACCAGATTTGTTAGAGCTTCAAATTTGTTGCCATAGTCATCATTCACGACCTCTTCTCCCGAAGCAATGATGACATGGATGGCAGATTGATCATAATCGGCCACAAACACATAGCCGTCGGCACCAACAATGATATCACTTGGGTTGGTGAAGGCATAGCCATTGGCTGCATCCCAGTCCGGACTAATACGTATGTAGGAAGTGTCTCCAGCACCAAAGACAGGGTCAAACTCAGTGGTTTCAGTAGGGAGAGCCACCTTATTACCGCAAGAGATGATGGTGAAACCCATGAGCATGCTGAAGAAATATTTAATAAGGCGCCGCATTAGAATGACCATCCCAGGCTGATGTGCTCAGAGCTATTTAGATCGGACATATCAGCATATGAATAACCAAAGCTGAATCCCGACCACTCGATGCCCAGGCCCACTGTCCAGGAATGCACTTCATCACCAAAATGATAACCGCTTCGCAAGTAAAGCATGTCGCGAAAACCGTATTCCAGACCAAGTGAAATATTTTCAGCATTGTCCACGGGGTGATTAAGCTGGATGGAGCTGATAAAGTTCTGATTGGGGGACTGGAGCCATTCATGGGCTACTCCCAAACGAAAAATAGTGGGGGGGGCAAAGGCTTCGTATTCTGATGCCGTGCTATCCGTATCTTCATAGTTACCATCGGGACTGGCCGGTGAGCCGAAATTCAGCAATGACACAGCAAAACGTAAATCTTTGTAGCCCGTTCGATAATAGGTGCCCAGATCCAGCAGCACACTGCGCATGGTCAGATCTGCCAGTTGCTCCTCAGCCAGTTTTGTGGTGATCCCAAATGAAAAGCGATCTGTCATTCTCATCGCATAGGTGAGACCCAGGAGCATATCTCCATAATTGAAATATTCTCCAGTTCCATCAGGACGATATTCTGTCGTAATCTCAGTGGGTGGAGCATACAACGCCAACGCACTGATACCGAGATGGTGAACACGTCCAAATTTCCAGACACCAGCAAAGCTACTCAATTGAAAATCGGCAATCCATTGACTCTGATCCACCATGATATTCACGGTCTCAGTAGCCTGTGCTGCACCGGCGGGGTTCCAGAAAAGACTAGAAGCATCATCAGCGACAGCTGTGTAAGCTCCAGCCATTCCATGAGCCCGTGCACCTATCCCTATCTTTAGAAATGAAAAGGACGATGTACCGGCACGTTGCCCACCCAGACTTGGGAACAGATTGCCCTGACCCAGAACAAATTGGGTGGCGAGCAAAAGGGTTGCTATGATCAGAAAACGTCGCATCAGAATCTCAAACTCAATCCCAGCTCCACAGTCCTTGGAATAGAATAGCGACCGGGATTATAGTTGGGGTCAGGACGGTTGATATACCCATAGGAATAGATTTCACCTGGATCATAGCCCTTACCTGTGAAAGGATTAATGCTCCGGGGACGTTTTACGTTGAAAAGGTTTTCGATGGTGCAATAGGCTTTCAATTGCAGACCATTGACCTGGAAATATTTATTTAGTTTTAAGTCAACAGTGGTAAATGGATCAGCGGTTTCAGAATAGGGTGTATCACTCTTAGATTGACCCTCATAGTAAAATTTACCGTCTTCTTCACGGATGGTGATATTCTCCATACCCGTATAGCGACGACCTGCTTGATACTCGATACGCGCCGAAATACCCCAATCTCTGGGAAGTTGTACTCCCAAGAGGTGCAGTTCGTCCTTTTTGCCCACATTGAAGTGTAGATTGGTAAAAATGCTGAAGGGTTGATCCCAACGTAAAAAATTCTCTCCAAGAGGTTTTTCATCAAGGCGACCCGCTTCTACCAGGAGATTGTCCAGAGGGGTGGAGCTCTTTCCTGTAGTAAAACTGTAACTCAGGTTGGCATCGGCAGAGAAAAACTTGGCAAAACGGCGTCTGAATTTCATCTCAATGCCCCGAGATCGAGCATAATCCATGTTGATGTAAATAAGGTAGGAGAGGTGACCATAACGAGGATTGAAAAGAGTCACCCGTTGGCTGGTCTCATAGTTGAACATATCCTTGTAAAAGGCTTTAATTTCCAGAACCTGGTTGGCATCAAATTTATGTTTAATACCGATCTCATAGGCCACAGTCGTTTTGGGTGAAAGGTTTGGGTTGCCAAAGAGCTGATAAGTCGCTTCAGCCGATGAGCGCAGTTTTGCATAGACATAGTTGAAGGTCGGTAATTGTGAGAAATGACCATAGTTGAAGTACAATACATCAGAGTCTGTCACTGGATGAGATATTCCCAGTCGGGGGCTTAAGTGTCCTTTGGCTCGGTGCCCTGCAAATTCGAAAGTCTCAGCATAGAATTTGGCTCGGGCAGCATCTGTAATGGTGAGGACGGAGCTATCTGCTACAGCATCTTCCAGGTATTGTCCGGGGAACCAGTAATCATATCGGATACCCAGATTAGCAATCATACCATCAAAGGTGATACGATCCTGGATATAGAAAGCGCCATAGTCAGTGGTGACATTCCAAAAATCATAGTTACGACCCAGGCCTGATTCACCCAACCAGGGAGAATCAATATCGATGACTTGCAGCTCTGACCGTTTATGATCATAACCCAGTTTAAAACTATGACGTTTCGAGGGCTGATAGTTGATATCTGCATCAAGGGAGAGGTTGTCGGAGTAATAATCATACCAGTCAGATGCATCGCCATGATCCCAGAATTCATCCCCGTAGGCAATGTCTATTTCACCATCCATTCCATTCAAGTAATAATTAATAGGTTCAGTGTCGGTGGTCTGCTGGTACTCAGTCCAATGCTTGTTTTGAACCGCAGAATGGATATTGGTAAAAAAGCGGCCCATGGTGATTTCGTAGAACAGTTTTGATGAAAGGGTATGGGTATACAACATTGAGGTTAAGACCGATTCCTTCGTGATGGTGTTGTAATTGTTTAGCATGTTCTGATACTCATAAGGAAAACCATAACCCTGATTGATATTCAGAGAATAATCGTAGGAGAAGCTGACCTTTTGCTGACTATTGATCCGCCAGGTCAATTTGTAAAGACCATGCCAGTCATTCTCCTGCCGCTTTGCCATACTTTCCATCCATGACTGGGATGGGACCAGATCATCAGCGCGGGGGAGATAGGTATCATTAAGGTTCATGTATCCATTCAGGAAAAAACTGAATTGACCGGGAAGTTTGAGTCCCATCATGTTCAGCGTGCCTGTGAAGAACTCTGGGCCGCTCAAGGTGAATTCAACTCTATCTTTTGTAAAGGCATCCCAGGGTAATTTCTTCAGACCAAAATGATCACTGGAATAGGATAGTGTTCCGTGGTAGTCCTGAGAACCTTCCTTAATGCGGATATTGATGATGCCAGACATAGCCTGACCATATTCAGCATTAAAACCACCCGTAATGACTTCCAGTTCTTCGATGGCATCCACATTCAGATACAAATTGTTGGCACTGCCTGAGAGCGGGTCCTTCACGGACATCCCATCTACGATAAACATGGATTCATCTACACGACCACCACGAATATGAATTTCATTGTCCTGTGACGTGATACCAGCTTGTTCAGCCAGAACATCGCCAACATTTTCCACAATATTCATTTTCAGGTCATCTGATGTGAGCCTTACACTGGAAGCTGTCTGATCCACTTCAAAAAGGGGACGCTCACCCTCTACAATCACCTCCTGACCCAAGGCCAGTGTGGTTTGATCCAGCTCGATGTCCACATAGGCGGGTTCTGCAATGGTGACGATGGTATTGGTTTTCAGGACCACCTTGTAACCAATCATTGAGAATTCAATGTCATAAGTGCCTGGTGACATACCTGTCAGTCTGAAACGACCCTCCAGATCAGTGGCAGTCCCGTAATAGCTCCCCTTGATGATGACATTCACACCTGGGAGGGTTTCGCCGGACTCCGGATCAGTGACCCTTCCCTCAATGACACAACTTCCCTGACCAAAGGCAGTCAAAGCCATTGAAAAAATAAGGAAGAGCGTGTACAGACTGCGCACTATTCGAAGACCTCGAATAGTAGATAATCCATGACAGGAATAATGTTGGCATTGCCATCGCAGAGATGCAGGGGCAGACTGAAAAAGATGGATTGGCCTGATCCAGTGGATGGCCTGAAAAGTTGGGCAACGGGTGGGTTGCCAGTCCAGGCATCATTTGTATTTCGAGAATTCTGGAGAATAAATAAATCCTGATTGGTCTCGCCGTCAATAAACGTTGCAGGATAAAATGCACTTACCCTGCGTGAAATGAGAACTGAAGTCTTTAATGCGAGGCTTGGCAGGGTCACCGTCGAATCCGTGATGCTCAAGTCTACCATATTGATGTCCAGACCCGTGATCATTCGCCCTGAGGGGTTTACCACCCAGTTTGAGTCTATACTGGTGAAGGTGTAATCCGTATCAATAAAGATACTGGAGACAAAAATATTTCCGCCACTTTCCAGATAGGTTCTCAAGGCACCGTCAGCTCCAGGAAGTGAGGGTGCTCCTGAATAGTGGTACCAGATCACAGTATGAAAATAATTGAACATGGCCACCTGGTCTGTGGTGGCTTTGGGGAGTGCCTTCTCATCATAATCCAACTCCAGGACTGAGTAGTCGTCTGGTCCAACTAGAGAATCCAGAATATCAGTGTAGAAGGCATGGGTGGAACCATTGTCAAGTTTATAGTCATCTACCAGGAGAATATCTCCCACGGGCTCAACTACACGCCATCCATTGGGCGCGGCAGCATCCGTGGAATCGGGGAATTGCAGTAAATTGCTATAGGCACCCGCCGTGTCGATAGCCTGAACATAAAATGTGTGATATCCCGTGGGTATCTCTGTTAAAGTCACACTGGAGACATTGCCGGGACGATGATTCCAGGTGCTGGTACTGTCCAGACGATAGCGAATCTGGTTTATAGTTTCCAGACCGTCAATATCACTGACTGACCACGAAAAGGTTCGCGTGGGGAAGGTGACATGGGTGACATTGGGATTGTCCCCTGCCGTCGGGTTGCTGTTGTTGGCAAACTCAATCTCAGGATGTGAATTCGCTACGGGAATTCTTAATGTGGCTGGCGTGGGATCCAGTGCACCTTCATTATCTTCTGCTTTCACTTCGAACAGGAATTCATCATATGTAATCTGAAGCGGCAGGAAAAAGGTATCTGATTCAGCACTGCTGCGAGTCCAGTTTTCCTCAAAATTCCAGCGGTAATGGTAAGCAACCACTTCCCCATCAGAATCTTCTCCCCACCAGTACATGACCTGATGACTGGTCGTTGTATCAGCAATAAATCTGTTGAATATGAAGGTGGTATCAGAGCTGGTGTCTGATACCACTGTATCAATACGATCAGGTGCAAAGGTGAGAAAGAGATGTGTTTCGGGAGTTGCATTTTCCAATCCCTCAGATGGTAAATCATCCAGGAAGGGATTTTCCAGAGACTCGCAAGCAATAATAAATACAAATACAAGCAATATGAATATGCCTGGTTTCATGATTCTGATCAACTTACTCACGAGTTTTTTCTCTTCATTACTACGTCCTTGAACCCCGCAGCATGCAATGGCAGGTCGGGGTGGCAGAGATTCGATGAAGATAGGACTTTAGTCCAACCAATAAGGGCTAAAGCCCCACAATTGTTCATGCAGACACAATCACCAGCTTGAAAACGGGCGTAATTAATCATCACGTGTCCACAATTCTTCAGTTTGCAATTCCTTCACAGATTTTTGTCACTCATGACAATTATCTTTAGAGTTCCCAATGAGACTATTCGTGTACATTGGTTCTATTTGTGCAATTCGTGTCTAAAATTCACTAGAAGTAACTCCCGCCCAATGCCAGACATCAGGCGGGAATAACTCATGTTACTATTTCAAATAAGTCATTTTTCCGACCAACTGTTCTGAACCGGCTACCATGCGGTAGAAGTACAGACCTGATGATACGGGACGACCCTTTTCATTCAATCCATTCCAGACAACCTGATATTCACCAGCGCTCAATGATTGATCCATCAACGTCGTCACATACTGACCGAGTTGGTTGTAAATCACCAATTGAACAGATTGTGCTTCAGGAATACGGAAGGCAATATTGGTGGTTGGGTTGAAGGGGTTGGGATAGTTGCCCAATGCATAACCTTCAGGCACAATCACGCGGTCAATCGATTCATTACTCAGAATCAGGTCAGATTCATACAGGGGAACCAGCTTGTAAGTTGATGAGTCAGCGTAGGAACCGTAATGGTGATATATCCATCCACGAACCTCATCAAAGACAGATCCAACAGGAGGTTGTATATAAGCAGAGAGACTATCAGAATCATCGTCTACAAAAACACCACCGCTACCATCATCAATGACCAGGATGTCAAAACCAGTTGGGTCAAGTTCAGTAATAACGGCATCTTCAACCTTCACAACCACATTACCCCATTGCTCAGCAGTAGTGGGCCAACGTAGATCGCCTGTGGAAACAACGGGCTCTTCAGGAACTGGCAGACCGAAATTCAGCAGCTCGGCTTCTTCAGTGATCCACAATTCGGTCATGTTGGATACATGGGTGCCTTCATGGGTGTCAAACTCAAGAATACGACCTGTCAACTCAACCAGATCCCCTTCAAAAAGAACTGGGAACGTCGTTGAATCGGGACTGTAACTCAGGATAGAGGACCATGGGCCGCCATTCACATCCTGTAAAATGAATTTGACGCCGTTACCGGCATAGGAAAGACCAGTAGGCATGGTGACGATGCCCCGAACAGTAACGATCAAGGTGTCAGTCCATTCTTCATTGTAATAGCTGGTATCTGCAAACCAGACCGAGCTATCAATTGCTGAATATTTTGGCATGAGATCAGAATATCTGACCTGCTGGATGGCCTGAATACGAGTAAGACCATCTGCAGTTTGAATATCTTGAGCCAATCGAGGCTGAACTTTAAAAAAGCCATAGGAGTAATCAAGCACACCAACAATTGAAGCCAGCGCCTCATCTGCTACAACTGTATAGAAATAGTCAGCAGAAGCAGCAATTCGAAGTGTATCAGTTCCATCGGTCACACTCCATCCGCCGAAACCCAGATCAACATCAGCAACGGCAACGTCCTGGATTTCAATGAGACAACCCTCATACATTTCCATATCTGCATCTAGTGTGATGAGCAGGGGCTCCATGCTGTTGCCTGAGCTAAGCACTTCAATTTCTGTGACATCTATAATTTCAGTTAGATCATCATATTCAGTTACTGTACCGGTGAGACGTACTTCGTCACCTTGCACCAGTTCACGATTTGGATCGTAGACTTTGATACCTGATTGAGCAGCAAAATCATCCTGGATATAGTAGTAGCTTAAGGATCCTTCAGCGTGAAAAGCATAGGGTTCTACAGTTACAATTCCCTCAACAGTTACTGATGTGCCTGAGGGTACTGTGCCATCCTGTAAGGAAGCGATGGTATTCACAGAACCACCATAGACAATGTAGTTACCGGCTTCAGTTGTACTTACACCACCCAGATCATCTGTGGCACTGATTGTATAACTCACCACGGCGTTGGCTGCCTGTGCAGGTATAATACCAGAATAGAGGTCATCTTCGCCAGCAGTCATGACAACGACCATTTCAGTTCCACCATCCACAACATATTCCAATGATGCAGAAATCACCGATACGTTATCGATAATTGTAGCTGATACAGTCACATCATCGCTCGGTATCGGACTGGCAGGATCGTGACTCACACCTGTGATGAGCGGTGTAGGATCGCCGATCTGATCAAGATCAGTATAATACCGGGGAAAAACCTGAAAATCATCATTATAGCGACCAACGATAGCCTCGAGATTGAAATATCCCAACATGGCATCCTGGGTATGTAAATCAGTATCACCATCAATACGCATGGGTAGGGTGATTCCATTGACATCAGCAATGGTCATGTTTACACTGGAACTGGAAGTAGGCCAGGTACCTGATACAATGGTTACGCTATCGAGGTGTATATACTCAGATTCATAATCTGCACCGTTGGCCAAAATCTCAGGAATCGTCAAATTCTGAATAGCAGGTAAATCATTTCCAGAACTCAAGATTTCGAAGTCAGTTGGTGCGGTAGGAGCAACTTCAATCAAGCCGGCGTAGATATCAATAGGACCAGTTACCACGACTTCATCACCTACTGCAAGACCTACATCAAATCCACCGGCATATACAATCAAACCACCAGTATCATCCTGGATAGCTGCTTGTGTTGATGATCCAACAGTACCAAATGTGGTTGCAGTAATGATACCCTGAATGGTGACAACTACATCTTCTTCCATTCCTCGGGCTTCAGCAATGGTAATAGGTGTAACGGCACCCAGTTCAGTAATCCAGGTGCTAATTAAAGCGATTTGATCTGCACTAAGCGCACCACCTGTAGGCATGACTTGACCATGGACACCATTACCAGACATCTTGTTGAATAGCACAGAACTGGCTGGATCACCACTCACCACTCTAAGAGCAGGTGCATATCCCACGCTCACGACATCGACCAGGTTTTCAAAGCTTGATCCAGCAGCCAGGCTCAAACCACCGTTTGTGCCATGACAACCAGCACAACTCGCGTTAAATATGGGCTGGATATCTGTCTCATAGTCAACTGCCTGGACACTAGCCACAGACAAAATCAGGACAGATAAGAGTAACATTCGTTTCATGGATTTCTCCTTTTTTTGTTCAAGCCATTCATAACAATAGCCCATTCATAATTTTGACTGTCTTTATACGTCTAAAGACGGTACTTGCTTACTTTATTACCAATAGCTTGCCCGTTTGGACATGACTATTACTCAAATTTTTCACAGTATAAATGTACATTCCAGTCGAGATAGGTTCATCAAATTTTGTGATCAGATCCCAGGGGTGTTCTCCACCAGATAAAATGGTATTCCCTGCAGGGACCCTTCTAATATCACCCCCATTGTAATTGTTGCTCTCATGATCAATCTCTTCTACAAGATCTCCACTCAGTGTGTAAATACGGATGATTGATTTTGCGGGCAGATTTCTAAACCAGACCAGACGCTCCCTCTGACCGCCACCGTCCCAACTGGCTTGCACCCGATAAGGATTTGGATATACGGAAACTGGATGATTTTCAGCATCTGAAGTCGGCGAGGTTCCTGGTATGACACTGACTCTGTTATCATTTCTGGAACTTTCCAGACTGGCAAGACCCGTATCTTCATCGCCACCATCAAAGGCAGTGATAGCATAGACGGTATTATTGGGCCATCCATTCTGAACCCCTTGATTAACCCACTTGTAATGATAATAGTGTCCCTTGATTTCGATTGAATCTTCCATACCCATTTCGTTGTAAATCTGAACCAGGTCGAATCCTGAATCATATCCAAATTCATCCCCGATGAGATCAAATTCAGCAAGAAGAGAATACTGGGATTCATTTCCGCTGGTTTTGGTGCTGCCATAAATGCGGTATCCAGCGAAATCATGTTTCCGGGAAACTGGATCCAGAGCGAATTCGGGGACATTATTCCAGTACAGGGTGACTTGCTGATCTTCCGCTACTACAGCCAGATCAGGTGAAGGAGGTGGTTCTGGAACGATATAGCGGTCAAGCACACCATTCTCATTTAAATCTTCACCTTCATCAAGGACGGAGTTGCCATTGACATCTTCACCATTGAAGGCTTTCTGTGCCCAATCGGCATTTTTAATCAAGTCCTGACGACGGAGGAAATTATTGCTGGAGCCTTGATGGGACCAGGGTGCTCCAATGATGGCAAAAACCACATTGATTGATTCCCCTACAGGAAGCACAAAGCCATCATCTTCGGGTAAGGTGCCAAAGGGTCCGGCAGAAACCAGCATCATCCATGAATTGGGCAGATCCTGCCAAGGCTGGCTATCGTTATTCTGGACAAATTCCTGGTCATAAAAAGGAGAGCTGGAAAGCTTGGTGTAACGCTCTTCATCTGAGATGGGCATGTTAAATTCTGGTATATCCTGGTTCTCAGGACTATTCCAGCGCCATGGATTATAATAGGTGTACCAGTCACCCTGGCTATCCGTATGGGAGGTTGATCTTTTATTTGGTCCATGCAGGGCCATGATACCGAAATACACACGGGACCAGCCATCATCCCCATCATAATCATATTGGTAGCCAATATTGCGTGGGTACCCATTGGTATTGTAGGAGCGTTCAAAACTATTGATATTGTCATACCAGCTAAAACCGCTACCCGGTTCCCAACGGCTTTTGTAATTCATATTATTTACAGAGCCATCAGCCCAGATACCGGCATAGACATCCTTAATATCCCACCCTGTGCCGGTGGAATCGCTCAAGTCGCTTCGATTGGTGATGGTGTAGTCCAGAATGACAAAGGATTCCATAAATGAATGACTCCAGGCGTAAGTCTCTAGATGAACTTCAATACCCAGCGGGACATGGTTGATGATATCAGAGTCGGAGTCTTTAAACTCTGCGATCAAATCCTGGTGACTCACAGCCTCAAGGGAAAAATAGGAGGCCAGGGGAGACGTCCCTGCAGAAGAAATGCTTGAACGGGTCTGGATAGTATCGCCTACAGCAGATGAAGTGGTAAACTCAAAACCTTCTTCACCATAGTCGAAGGCGCCATCAACAATAGCAGTGGATACGCGGGGGAGCTTTTCTTCACCACCAACGATGGGAATTCCACCTATCCATAAACCACCATAACTCATGAGCTCGACCATCTCTCGCTCAGTGCCATATTGCTTATAACGGCAGGACGCCTGGTCGGGATTATTCCATCCCTCACCGATAATTCCAAAGTTGGTTACAGTAAGACCCATTTCACCCACAATGGTTGTATTGTCATAGTCATCTATAGCAGGTTTATTTAATTGGGCTACTGCTGGATTTAGAAGTCCAGAAAGGATGATTAAAAGGGCTGGAAATACGTAGAGACGCATTTAGCCAAGATAATTATCTGTCAGGCTTGTGGAAGAAAAATTCAGCTAAATCAGGGCATAGTTAAGTACAAAAGCATGTCTTGATGGACAGGCGGAAAAATGTCTGAAATGAGGGGCAGGCGGAGGTTGAAGCCAACTACTTGAGGGGCAGGTTAACCATTTCATTTTGTTTCTTCCAGAAGCGCCGATATGGGAAGTGAGGTTTTTGCTCGATGCTTTCAGTTTTAAGCATGGCGATGAGGGCATCAGCGGTATCTCGTTCCAGGCTAAAAGCCTCCGCTGTGAGGGCAGTCTGCGTGTCTATTCCAACTTCTTCAGCTTCCTTCAACCATCGATTTTCTAAAACTTTAAATTCCTGCCTGATCAGCATATTGCGATGCTCGAAGTCGAGTAAGATTTGACGATGGAGCTCCTCATGATGCCACCAGAAAATATCATCATCAAATTTTTCTAGATTTTCCCCTGCGAAAGATGTGGGGAGTGGATCATCACCAAACCAGAT
>Ga0307992_1001770_pt1 | contig 12629 bp, 15 predicted proteins | sample EllFjometagen133_FD_203162 | JGI IMG/M metagenome (GOLD analysis project Ga0307992, IMG submission 203162) | Marine microbial communities from Ellis Fjord, Antarctic Ocean - #133 | ecosystem: Environmental > Aquatic > Marine > Unclassified | place: Southern Ocean | collected 2014-10-08
TTGTGATTCTTGTTCTTCTTCTGGTTGAACTAAAATATCTGGTTCCTCAGTCCAAAATTCACTTGGAAATCCACTACTTTCAAGAATTTTACCTTCAAGTTTTATTTGTTTTAAGAATTTTTTAAATGGAACTTTTTCAATTGTACCTAATCCAGGGACTACTGATATATACACATTTTCTTCATCTAATGAATTTATATATCCTTCAATCTTACCAACTTTTACAAATTTACCAATTTGTAATAAATCTATACTTAGTTGTGGTGTTAGTACCTGTTTAGAATTATTGTTATAAAAACTTGTGTTTCCAGGTCCCATTCCTTTATTATGAACACTTTCAGATACTATATCCAAATCTAGATAATTATCTAACAAAACGTCAAATTCTTCTTTCATTTGTTCTATACCATTTTTATAATCATTTTTATTTATTATATCTTGAATAATTAAATCTGTATTCATATAATTCTTTTTTACAAAATCTTCATTTTGGTTGAGATAATTTTCCCATACTATTAGTGCATTTTCACCCCAATTCAATTCTTCTTTAATCATTGCCTTAGGTTTTTGTTTATTATCACTTTTGATAAAACTTTCGTATGTATCAATATTTCTATCGAGTGGATTATCTATCCAGTATGAATTTGCCATTCCTGATTCTTTCTTTTTTTGTCCTTTAGCTACAACATCACCAATATCTCCTTTTGATAATTGTCTTAACTTTTTCATTTGTTCTAAATTATGTTTTCTTGGTAATGCCATTTTATTTTATTGTTTTTTTTATATATTAAATTTTATTGGATGAAAAATTCACCTCCTAATTCCCATGATGTAGTTCCACTAAGATAAACTTTCAAATTACCTTCTTCTTCTGTTATTTTCCAGTCTCCAAGATAAATATCTCCTGAATTTAATACTAAATCATGTGTATTTACCCACTTGCCACCAAAATATATCATATAATCATATTCTGATAAGTTTGTAAATTCAATTTCACCAATATCAGTTTCAAAAGAATTTCCACCAAGTTCATTTTTAATAGTGGATAGTTTTTCTAATGCTAATACTGCATCTGCATGATTTTGAAATGTTAATACAATATCATTTTTATTAGTTATTTTAATAACAACACAATTACCTGATACATAAAAATAAGATAAATCTGGTTCTATACTATATTTTAAATTTCTAGAAATATCATATATTCTTATTCTTTTATCACCAGATACTGGCGGAGATACAAAATTTGAAGATTTATAACTATACATATTATTTATTTTATGTTATTGTATTCATTGTTTTATTATATGTTGCAATATTTCCAACATAATCAGCTAATGAGTAGGTTATTGAATAAGTAACACCAGTTGATGATATTGTTGTTCCTGAACATGGACTACATGTATCACCTGATATAACTATTCCAACATCTAATATTGATAGAGTACTAACATCATCTGATACTGAATCAACAGCATAAGTTAATGTATCACCAGTTGTTATGTATGTTCCACTTGTAGTTCCACTTGATATACTCATATCAAAAGTTGTACCTGTTGCCACATTCTTAAATGTTATAACTGGTGGAGTAACATCATTTGATACCACATTCATTGTTTTAGTATATGTTGATGTATTTCCAACATTATCACTTAGTGAATAAACTACTGAATATGTATCACCAGATGTTGTTATTGTTGAACAAGGATTACAAGTATCACCTGATATAACTATTCCAACATCCAATAATGATAGAGTACTAACATCATCTGATACTGAATCAACAGCATAAGTTAATGTATCACCAGTTGTTATATATGTACTAGATATTGTATCACCTGATATCCTCATATTAAATGTAGTGCCTGTTGCCACATCCTTAAATGTTATAACTGGTGGAGTAACATCATTTGATACCACATTCATTGTTTTAGTATATGTTGATGTATTACCAACATAATCACTTAGTGAATAACCCACAGTATATGATCCAATTGTAGTTATTGGATAACTAGTGTTACCAGAGAACGTGACAACAACATCAGTTATAGTTAAACCACTATAAACATTATCTGATACTGAATCTACTGAGTAGATTAAAGTATTACCTGTAGTAATATATGTGCCTGATGTAGTATCATTTTCTATATTCATTGTAAATGTAGTTCCAGTTGCAACAGATTTAAAAGAAATTGTAGGTGCTGTGTAATCTAACATAGCATATCTTGTATAAGTTTGATCATTACCTGCAATATCTTGAACAGTAAAGTATAATGTATATTGACCTTGTGATGTGATTCCAGACATTGGGACTAAATTATTTGCTTCATACACTACAAGATCTGCAGCATAAATACTCATAATACCATCTCTAGAATCAGTTAATCCAGATATATAATATTCTATTAAGTAATCATTTGTTAGTGTAACACCTGATGGTAATGAAGTAGTATCACCTGTTACTGTGCCTACTGTATCTGTCCAAGTAATATAAGGAGGTTCAGAATCTATTGGTGGTTCAGTTGATGTTAATTTTCTAGTTGTATAATCTTCCATTACATAACTAATTCTACTATGTGCTTGTTTCATATTAAAATCACTTAAGAATCTTAATTGAATTTTTTCAGGTGAATCAGTACCAATTAATAATGTGTGTGATCCATCATCAGTTATTTCTATTGTGTTTATATTAATATATGGTATAACTGTTTGAGTATCACCATTTATATTTGTAATATATAATGCTGATGAACCATTGGCTGTTGGTGAATATACAACAGTATCACTTACAACATTATTATAATATAAACCACTAATAACATTGGTCGTAGTTGTAGTTGTAGTATTTTGATTTGCCATAAAAATTTCCAAATAAACTTTTTGGGTTGTACTTGGATTTGTTAAATATATTTGAGGTATTCGTTTTAAACTATTACCTGTTAATACCATTAATTTTCCCATATATTTTATTTTAGTAGGTTCATCGGAAAAATAATATTTAATATATTGATCTGCTTCTATTTCAAAGTTTGGATCATTTGGACTATACATTGCTCTTATCATAACAAATGTTACTTCATTACCTAAAAATCCATAATGAATAGCTATATCAGAATCTTCTTCATTCAATACCATTTGTGATGTATATTGTGAGTCGTAAGGAATTTCTAATCCTTCCATATTTAATTTACCTTTTATTTGCGGTCCATCGACAGCTATAAATGCACAATTATATGGTTTGATTACTTTATCGGCTGGTGTTAATAAATTGTTTGAAATTATATATGGCATATCTTTTTATTTTTTTTGTAATTCTATCTTTCTATTTTTATATATATATTAAAATAAAATAACCAAATTATCTAATGGATTATGTTTTAAGCAAAAAATTCAACGAAACATTTACAATGAACTGGATAGGTCAAGAAAAACTATCTGGTGACACTAAAGATTTATATTTACCTATTGATCAACCAATAAGTGGAGTTACATATATAAGTGGAATCACATATACAACAGATGGTATAATAAATGATAAACAATATTTAAATTTATATTTTAAATTTAAAAATGCTGGATGTATTAGCAATTTAGTACCTTGTGATGAATGTTGGTCAGATATGTTAGAAATTGGTGCATTATCTGGATTAACTTTAAATCCATTACAACCATTTGATTTTCAATTATACGTATATAGAATTGATGATGCAAATACAAATCCAACAGATATTTATATTAGTAATATAGTAATTGATGGATTATATCAAATAACTGAAGTAGATGGAATAGGTACTATAACGGATGATAATACTGAATTTATTTTATCACCAAAAGATATATATAAGGTTTTTTCTATTGATGATTTTGAAGTTATTGTAAGAGGTGTAACTGATAATATAGATATAAAATTTAGAGTTACCCAAAATAATGGTAGAAATTATTCACAATGGGAGCCATTAACAACCGCAAATATTTCTACCTTTAGATTTAACGAATTAAGATTTGCAGAAGTACAATATTTAATTACTCAAATAGATAGTTCAAGTTTATCTACTGTTATATATGATATAATATTGTTAGGTGAATTTCAAAATGTAAGTGCAAATTATTTGAAAAATAATAGATATGGATTAAGAGAAGATTGTTTAACAACTTATTTTAATGCAAACCCAAGTCAAACAACAGCATTTAGTTGTGGTATTCCATCTTATTCCCCCGATGCTACAACAAATACATCATCATCAAATAATGCAGGATATGATTTAAAAATGAATTTTTATACACAAGGGTTAAGTTGTTATGTGTATTCTACAACTACATCAGAAGTAAATATGGAAAATCAAACAAATCAAAATGATATGTGGAATCCATATGAAACAAATAAAATAACTGAATTAGCAAATAAAATAGCAAATGATATAAATAGTATTTTCGCTTGGAAAGTAGATTATCATTTAACTGATCCAGATGAAGGTGGTACTGATATGTCATTACATGAATATCAATTATATAATATAGTTGATGTTAAAACTGTTAAAGTTTTAGTACCTGAAAATAAATTTCCAGATAATACAGTAAAGATGAGCAAATGGAATCTTGATTTACTTGATACATTTGAAATTCATATTATAAAAGACGAATTTAAAAATCAATTTGGTATTGATAGAAGACCTGCAGAAAATGATATTATTTTCTTTTGTGAATTAAATAGGTTATATAGAGTTAAACATGCTCAAGTATTCAGAGAAATTATGAATGCTGGAATTTATTGGAAAGTTATTTTGGAAAAATACGAACAAAAAGCAAATATCAGAAATCTTTCACAAGAATCAGAAACGAAAATTGATAATCTAACAAAGAATACTACAATGGATGAATTGTTTGGTCCTGAAGTTACTGAAGAACAAGAAAAAATTGCAAATAAAGATCAGACTAAACCAATTACAAATGAAACAATAAGACATACTATTTATAAGGATGTTGTTATTAATGAAGACGACTTATATAATGGTAATATAGATTTTGCTGATTATTATTATAATTTTAAGGATTCATTAGGTAAGGTATGTGTAACATATCAAAAATATGATAAAGTTTTAGAAGGTTCAGAAAATAGATCATTTATATCTTGGTTTAATTTTAATAACAAATATGATGAAGATGATCCATTATCATATAAATCTGCAACACTACATTATTATATAAATGATACTAAAAATTTCAATTTATTAAATAATTATGATGAAACAAATAAAGTTGGATATAGATATTGGTATCATAGAAATAGAATTATATTCCAAATAAATGAAAGTTATTATCAAATAGATGCGAATTTAAAAACTAATATTTGGTATGGTTTAGTAATTAATATGGATCAAAGACAGGAAACATTATCAATGCAAATTTATAAAAGACCTGGTGATTATAATATAAAAATGTGTAACCCAGATACATTTGAATTGGCAACAATAACGGGAATTACACATGGTGAAAATTTAAATAATAATCCAACTTATATGTATTATTCTGATTTTGGATTCAAACCAATTGATAATCAAGAAGTACATAATATAAGCACTGTGTTTGAATTATTATATTCAGCTGAAATTAGTATAACACCACTTGATTTTAGCCATGATGAAAGTATTAAATTAATTGGTTCTAATATTAAATACACAAACTTAAGAATCTTTAATGAGGTGATTCCAGAAGAAAATATTAATAATATTTTAAATCAAATTATAATAACTGATGAAAATAAACTAATTTTATCTGATAATTCTAATAGAAGATTATATGCTGATAATTTTCCGAAAAATAAATGGGATTAATGAGTTATGGTGGAAAAAAATATATAACAATAGTTGGTTTGCCAAGTGGTGAAACAATGGTACTTCCTATGGGTGCTATAAGAACATTGCTTCAAAAAGGGTTATTATGGAAAGAAGCCATATTTGATGGAGAACACCGTGTAGTGTATTATGTTTTTAGTGATTCACTAATGGAACGAATAGAAGATGTTTTAGGAGACCTTGATGCAGATGAATGGTAAATCAATTTAGAAAATTAATATATAAAAAAAATACAAATAATTATGTTATTTAAAAAATTTAAAATATTCGAAAAATATAAAGAAAATCATAAGATGGAAGATTATAAATTATCGAATATTACTGATGATAATTTTCCTGAAGTATCAGATAGAGTATTTCATGTGAATTCTGGACCTGGAACAGTTTCGAGTGATGAACATGGGTTAGTAGAAATCAAATTTGATATGTCACCGAGTACTAAAGATATTTTTTTATTGAGTTCATTAATAAAAAATGGATTATTAAGAATGATAGATGAAGAACCGATCGATGATATAAATATTCCAGAATCTGAATTTAAAAATGTACCAGGTAGAGAAAATATCAAAGAAATAATAGCTAAGCCTATAGAAGAACCTAATCCGAAAGAAAGAGAGGAAGAGGAAGATGAGGAAGAAGAAGAAATGGAAGAAGAAGACGATGATGATGATTTTATATTAGATGATATTACAGCAGAAGAATTGATGACGATGAAAATTGATGAATTTTTTAATGAAGATGAAATAAAATTATTGGTTTCACTTGATAATGTTTTAAATTTTAGAAATAGTATAGAAAATCTTGATGATAAAGATTTAAATCCATTTAAAATTGTTTTGAAGAATAAAAAAATTAGAATGACTTATTTAATGGAATTATATTATAATCACCTAATGGATAGAATTCCAGGCAAACCTATATACAGATTTAATGGTCAAATTCCTTATCCTGAGTTATGGGATATAAGAGAAAAAGATAGAATCGAAATTCCTAAAGAATTAAAAGATGATGCAGTTTTTGATAGTGGTGGTTTATATTTCTGGGTATTTAGTAATGCGATTATATTTAAAACAATTTAAATTAAATGTTAGTAATTAAAAGAGAATGGAATAACAGACTCGGTGGATGGGTAGAAAGAAAAGTTTTAAAAAAAGGAGATGTTAGAAAAACATGGAGCGCAACTAATAAAACTTGGGATTATGAAATAATAGGTGATGAAAAATGGAAACCAAAAACCCCGAAATTTATATCCAAGAAAATGTTAGAACAAAAAAAATCCACTGATTGGATAACAGATGTTATAACATTTGATGAAATAACTTATTATAAGAATCATCTTAAAAAAGATTTTGAAAATTATGAAGATTTAAATGACTTTAAAAGATTAATATCTTTAAAAAATTATTCATACTATGTTATAACAGAATTATCATTTTTTCATTTTTATAAAGAATACCCATTAAAGGAAGTATATTTTTTTGAAGGTAAATTGTCAAAATTATTTGAAGATAAACCAAATTTGGATAGATTGAAATATAGAAAATCCATAAAAATACCAGATAGTCTTAAAAAAGTTTCTAATAATGAATATGGATTAATTACATATTGGGTATTTAAGGATGCTATAATATTTAAAAATTAACTAAAGATTTAACATCACCAGATGAAACAAAGTTATATGTTTTATCATTGAGAATTTTTGTGTAGATTTTACATTCCTCTAATTTTTCAAAAGTTTCATCAAGTTTTTCATTTAGTTCATCAATTGCTAATTTATATTTAAAGTCAGGGTTAAATGAATCTGGAAATCTATTTTTAAAATCTTTAACTTCATTTAGAACAACATTTCTATTTATATAAAGTTTATTATCAAATAGATTACTTCTAACTTTTAATAAATCTTCAATATGAATTTTAAATCTATGAACAAGATTGTCTGTTTCTACCACTTTTAATAATCCTATTACATAAGAGTCATTTTCTAATATAGTAAATGGTTTATCCTCTACAATAAATTCATTAATTTGTTCATCTGTTTTACCTACTAAACAAAATCTTTTATATTCATTCCACAAACACCTTTTAATAATATCACTTGGATGTACAGTTATATTCATAATCTAAATTATTTTTTACTTATATGGTATAAAAAGGGTTAAAGTTTATTTAAATTATCCTTCTTGAAAAAATAATTATTCTCATACATAAAATCAAAACGGTTTTCTATCTTTTCACATATAATTTGAAAATTTCCAATGTCTTCATTTGACAATTTAAACCACTCTCCTTTAATATTATTAGTTCTAAATGTTTTATGAACACCAAAATCTAATTTTTGATTCCACTTAGTTTCAAAATAATCTATATGGATTCCCTGTTTGTAATTCTTTTAATCTCCTAATTAAATCTGTAGTAAATCCAATTTTATAATTTACTTCATCTCCAATACAATTTTCTAAAAGATAAATATAACCCACACTTAAAATAATTTTTAATTATATATAATCTTATGTTGGGTTAAAATAAAGTATTATCTTTGTATTATGAAATATTATTTACATTACATAGAAAATAAAAGAATTGAATATGCTTTATATTCAAGGATAAAAATACCATGTATATTGAAAAATTATTATGGTAGTCACAATTCTAAATCAAGTTATATTTACTGTTATAAACATGAAATTATTCCAGTGGATTATTAACCTATCTATAACATAAACTATAATATCCATTAGTCATAAATTTCTTATGTTTTAGTTGATTCTTATCTAAATCTTGTTTTAGAAATTTCCATGTTAAATATTCTAAATGTTTCCAAAATTGTGGATTGTGTTTTTGATTGCAAAATCTTGCAGTATTTGCATGTGCAATCTCATGTAAAATTATTTGTCTTACATCACCATTGTATTCAGGATCAATTGTTATTGTTTTATTGTGTTTCCAACAATAATTATCACCATTGAAATCAATGTTCCATCCATGATATCCCATATATATCATAACATTCTTGAAGAATTGTATTGATTTATTATTTGGCATTTTTTATATAATCTTTTAATTTATTTTGTAACCATTAAAATCTATAGAACTGATATATCCCGATATAATAAGTATTATCATTATAATAATCCCAATAAAAATTAATTTATCACGACCTTTGAAATCAAAATAATTGATTATTTGATTTATTTAAAAAAGATGAAATCATTCTAATGTCAAAAACATTTTATTGATGTTTATTATTTTTTAAGTTACAAATATGAAATTAATCCTGTTAAAGATTAGAAATGTTCTTAATAAGAGTTATAATTTTATCCTCAATTGAATATATACTCCATATTCCTTCTGGTAATGGAAATTTGAGTTTATCCCAGTTTGCACTATCATTAGTATCTGAAATAAAGTAATTATCTGTTGTTACCGATGTGTTCATATATCCTTTAGGTAATATAATTTCAATTTTTTGTTTCATTTTAGTTTAATTTTTTTTTATCGATATGTTCTTTTAACAATTTTTCAATCAATTTAGATCTATTAGTATCATTATCATTTATATACTCATTTAAATTTTCATAAATATCATTATCTATTGAAATTGTAAGTCTAGTTTTTTTATCTTCTTCTTTTAATTTCTTTCTTGCCATGTATTTTATATACTACTTTATAAAAAAAGTTATATAAAATATGAAAAATAATGATAAAACATTACTTTTTGACCTTCGTTTTTTACTATATACTATAAAGAACTTAATATTATGAGACCTACTTTAGATGAAATAGATAAGAAAAAATCAATTACTGTTACAATAGATAGAAATATATTAGATGAATTAAATGTTAAAAATAAATCCAAACTTATAAACTGGTTACTAAAAGAACATCTAACTAAATGTGGATATGAAATAAAAAATGAATTTTAAAATATGTTATTGACTAAATTAATAAAAGTGAAAATAAATAAAGGAAATATCCCATACTATAAAAGTAGATTTGATAAATTTAAGAACACTAAAATAGGTGATGTTATCGATATCGATATTAAACATATACCATATACTAGCAAATATAAAGTAAATGTCAAATGTGATATTTGTGGTAAAGAAAGAGAAATATTATATTCAACATATGGAGAATCAACTAAAAAAGAAACTGAAATTTATACCTGTAGAGGAAAATGCACTAATATTAAAAGAGAAACAACAAATATGAAGTTGTATGGTATTAAAAATTGTTTTCAAGACACAGAAAAGGTCAAACAAGGGATGATGAAAAATCATGGTGTTGATCACAATATGAAATTGGAAAAATGTTTAAATGATAGAAAAGAAACATATATTAAAAATTGGGGTGTAGATAATCCAACTAAAAATGAAGATATATTTAGAAAGTCTATGAAGAGTGGAAATAAAATAAAGTATTATAATAATACTAACCTATTCTATCAAGGGACATATGAAAAAGATTTTCTTGATAAATATTTTGATAAAATAAAAATTGAAAATGGTTTGAATATAGAATATATCTACGATAATAAAAATAAAGTATATCATGGAGATTTTTATTTACCTGATTATGATTTAATGGTTGAAATAAAATCCACATATTGGTACGATAGACAAAAATCTAAAAATATTCTTAAAGAACTTTATAGTAAAAAACTCCATAATTTTATCATGATAATGGATAAAGATTATGAAGTTTTCAATAATTTATTGTTGTAACTAATTGATAATTAGGTTAAAAATCGCCATCTCGATAATGACACACAAGATATTGTGGCATTTTTTCCAATTTCTTAAAGTAATTACTTAATGAATTCAATTTAAACATAAATAAAAAATCGTGGCCATACCCTGAGGACCAGAGCAATCTATCGCCATTTTTCATATTTTTAGGATTTTTATGACTAATTGCAGATGTACCAATACTACCATATCTTGTTTCTACTTTTCTTGTATGTAATTTAGAAAATTCTTTATTTAATACCATGTAATCATCATAATACACCCAATCATCTTTTTCAATATCATATTGTCCAGCAATTATTTCAAGATGTTTTTTACCTAAAGCATCATCACTATCTAAATAAGTAACAATATCTCCATCTGCATGTTCATAAGCGACATTTCTCATATTACCAGAATATAAAGGTTGTTTATTTAATTTAATTAGCTTAACATTGGGATGTTGATTGAAATTTTCATTATATAATTTGATTGTTATATCACACCCATCTGATACTATGATAAGTTCTTTATCTTCATGAGTTTGTTTTAAGAAACTTTTTACAGCTCTTACAAATTTAACTTCTCTATTAGTTGCAGAACCTGGGTATGGGAGCAAATAACTTGACATTATTACTGAAAATTTCATATATTTACATTATTATTTTTTACTTATATAAATTATTATTATCTTTGTTTAAAAGAAATCACTATGGATTTATCATTTATAATATTATCAGCATATAATAATGGTTGGTCGTCACCAAGAAATCATTATTATGAACCAGTTGATCCTCTTACTACACTTTTGTGGCTTTTCATTTTAATAGGTGGATTGTTTTTATTATTAACGATGTCAACTGTTAATTGGGATAAAGTAAAATTTGATATTAAAAATTATTTTATTAAAAAGATTTTAGGAAAAAACGAATTAATATCAAAAGATATACCATTGGGAATAAAATATATTTTATTAAATATGGGAATCAAATCAAGACATATTGAAAAAGTTTATAAATTAAATAGAAAGTATTTAAAAAAAATGGATACATATTTTTCTTATGAAATTGTAACATCACATGAAAAATTTCATATATATTTTGATGAAGTAGATGGTGAAAATTCTTGGTTTATTTATAGTAATGGTAAATTTGATAATAAACCAATAAGAGTAAAAGATAATTATTATGATATAATTGAAGTTATAAATAATGGATTATTCAATAACATTAAAAATAATTTCCATAAAAGATTAGAAGAACAGACTTTCTTAAAAGTTTAAACATTTGAATTATGAAAAAAATACTTAGAATTATGAAAGATATAGAAATAAATGATAAAACATTACAATATCGGGTAGCAGGTGATTTTGTTTGGACAGATTTTTACGATGGCACCAAAGAAGTGATTCGTTATAAATTTAATTGGAAAAATTTTAAATTTAATTCATATAAAAAAACAATTCCCAATCGGATTTTTAGAATTGATGAAGATGCAAATTCAACAAAAGTAACGAAAAATTGGTGGAGAAATAAAATTCAAACCAATATTGAATTATTAAATAGAGAAAAAGAATTAGAAAGAGGAGAATTAATATAACTTTAAACTTATGGATAATTTTTATCTATAAATTTAATGAAATTTAGTGTAGTTACATCATTTTATAATGAATCCCCGAAATATGTAGAAGAAGTTTGTAATAGTGTTTTAAATCAAACATATACAAATTTTGAATGGGTGGTAACTGATGATTTTAGTCAAAATCGAGAAACTACAAAATTAGTAAAATCCTTACCAAGTAGAGATAGACGAATTAGATACGTTGAACAAAAATCCAAAAAAGAAGTATGGTGGAATCCTCAAACATATGCTATTGGTGATATAGTAATCACTGTTGATGCTGATGATACTATTTTCCCAAAGACATTAGAAATTTATAATTGTTTTTATATAAAATATCCAGATGTAATTTGTATGACCACAGATGTAAGAAATTATGTTGATGGTAATTATAGAGGTTCAGTGTATATTAATTATGAAAATTATAAAA
>Ga0307992_1001771_pt1 | contig 12623 bp, 22 predicted proteins | sample EllFjometagen133_FD_203162 | JGI IMG/M metagenome (GOLD analysis project Ga0307992, IMG submission 203162) | Marine microbial communities from Ellis Fjord, Antarctic Ocean - #133 | ecosystem: Environmental > Aquatic > Marine > Unclassified | place: Southern Ocean | collected 2014-10-08
TTCTACCCTTTCGAGTATATTACGTTTAGTTTTCTTTTCGGGAAAATTAGATCTCCAACAAACCTGCATTTGGATCTACAATGCTACTAAAGTCTCCAACATCATCAGTATTTAACTCTATTGTCTCAACTGTCGGCTGAATAGCTTCGAGACTATAGATAGTAACTGGAATGTTCCAATCGCACCAACATTCTTTGATCAACTCTTCAACGAATGTCCAGCACCCTCTAGCCAACCCGCTTCCGAAGGCGGGTGCATGTATTTCAGCGTCTAACGCTTTTGCAACTCCAGCTACATTTTGCATACAACGTACTAACGCTGAATAACGAATAGGTGGACGACCATCAATCCCCAACCCAGTGCCTTCCTGTCCTATCATGTTCATAACCGTTATACGATCATTAATACGAACATACTGAGTTTCACCCAATTTGAAAGGTATACCAGTTGCCTTCCAATCTCTCTTAGACCACTCCAAATACTTCTCTTTTGCTTTAGGAAAACGCTTTCCAAGAGGAACAACGAAGCCAGCCCCAAACGCTCCAATTGAGTTCACAATATGTGGAATGACTATCGGTTTCGGGTTGTCTGCTATCGCTGCAAACAAATCGCCAACTATGTATTTGATCTTTGTCATTATTCAACCTTTCAACTGCATTACGAAACAGTTTGTTAATCGGGGAGAAACTACCACTGGGGTTAGGGACTCCCTCAAGTCCCTAGCCTACCAGTTCTTATGCTAACAATACTTCAGCAGACTTCAACATAACATTGTATGCGTTAGTCTTAAGTCTGCTATTCGCTCCCAACAATACGCTATCCATCTTTGCTTCAGCCTTTTCAGCAGAATTGCTGCCCTTGTATCCGCTATGATGATCTACGTGCTGCGTAATCGCGTTGAATGCAGCCCAAGCAGTTCCGCGAACGCCATCAATATTCTGCGGATCATCAGTAAACGCAGCCATAATCGACGCCCTTGCTTTCGCCCTTCGAGTATCATTCTTTCCCTTCTCTTTCGGGAAAAGCAGTTCAGTCATAGCTTTCAACTGTCCAATATCAAACTTGACAGATGCAAGCTTTCGAGCATTTTCATGGAAACCATTAAACTTGTTTTGAGCAGTCATGATGCATTTCTTAGCATCAGCAAGCTTATCAAAGATGTTACCCTTATGACGAATCGACAAGCCTTTTGATTCGTTAGCAGTTGCAAGCGAAAGAGTATTCCAACATACTACTCTAACTGATGTGGGCATAACTCTTACAGCCCTTGAACCATCATGAGCGGTCGTGAACAGAATGTACTGTTCGAGTTTGTCTCCAGCTACAACTTCAAACTCTTGCGGCATTTTGGCAAGAACCCAAACGAACTTACCGCCCTTGAGACTACCAGCCGATTCATATTTGATAATCCCATCTTTGTGAAGATTATCTACAAAATCAAACGCTTCGCTATTCTGTACAACTTTATACTTTTCGGAAACGTTTCCGAGATGGAAGAAGTTATCGGCTCGTACATTAGCCAATCCGGGGATTTGCTGGTGTACTACTGACTTGGTTCCATCGGGATTAACGACTACGCGATGGATATAGATAGGATGCTGTTCTACCAACCAGTCAATCTGAGCAGCTTTTTGCATCTCTTCGCCATTCATGGCATGATCTGAGCATTTGTAGCCCATATCCCACCAAGGCGGCTTGAATGCAAAAGCAGCTTCCCTTGATCCGTCCGGTCGTTCTGTTACATAATCACTCATTGCTTCGTCCTTTCAAAATAGATTAAAGAATCATTTGTTTCATCATCTCTATTACAAACGATAAAATAATCGGGGGAAAAGATATGATTAATTAATCTTCCATCGTTCCTATCTAGGACAATTGAATAATTTTGGACCGACAAGAAGAGCCTCTTCTATTAAAATATCTTCTATTTCGCTATAAGAGCATTGGATTTGATCGTCCATATCTGTATAGTATAATATAGATTTTTCTACTCTATCATAGTCCATTGCATCTATAACGTTATGAGTTAACATCGATGCAATTTGTACTTTGGTTTTACCATGTTCGGATAAAACATGTTCTATATCATCGTCTGTTACTTCCCATGCATTACTCATTTTGGAACCTCGTGTTCCGCCACATTGGTTACATGATGGATTCTCAAGATCACATTCATCGCATGTGATTGTCCTAGTCTCAACATTAATCTCTGACAGATCGTTTGTTTTAGGAACTTCTAACATGAAATTTGAATCTTGTTCATAGATAAGTTTTTCTCCACAACCAGCCATTTCTCGATTAAAGAGATCAGCTATATTTATGCCGGACATATTAGAAATACGTTCTCTTAGCATATCCATAACTTCGCCTGTATCCATGTGTATTTCTTTTTTAGCCATTGTTAATCCTTCTCCATGTCTCGATTTCAATATGAACTTTAAAGCATAAAATTATGAATAGCAAGACGATTAACAATATGATTGCTGCTACAGCACCAATCAGTGGAATGAGAACATAAAATATCAAAGCGAGACCTGCCATGCCGCCGCCAGCAAGCACAAGTATAGCAATCAGTGCTATGCCCATTATTTTTAACATTTTCTTCATAATTCTATACCTTTCAAGTATATTATGCTTTGTTTTTTAATCGGGGAAAGTTTAACCACGACTTGGCAATAGGTGTTTAAAACTTTTTTTCTTGTTACGTAACTCCATGATTTTCTTGTACCTAAGTACCTTATAACTCGAACCATGTAAGACTATAACGGGATTCGGTCGATCTCCACCTTGGAAACCATTACAACCCAAACATTTATCGCATGTAGTATGTCCACCAATATTCCTATCTGCCGGACAATGATATTCATTTTCTAACAACTCTTCATCTTTCAATACGATGCGAAAAGTACGGAAACCCAGTGCTTTAGCTCTCTGTGCTTCAGCTAAAGAATCTACAGAAGCCATACAGTAATTGGAGAGATATTGACTTGACTTTAATTTCCATTGGTGAGTATAACCAGTAATACCTTTTACGCTATTAACAACAACTTCCCATACTTTTTGCGGTACAGCCGCAGGATCGCCATATGAACCCATACGCAATGTTCGATCTTCAATATCATAAATCGTATTTATATCCATCTTGGGATATGAGCCTCTTTTATAGGCCTGGTAGACATTGTAAGGACTATGCCCGAGATTAACGTAACAGGTTCCCCAAGTTCGGTGCTTGCAATTACCACAGATAGAAATATCGAGACCTTGATTTGCAGCATCACAGGGTGATATGTTCTGCAAGAGTATCCAAGACGATAACATGGTGCCAGTCTTGCGATTAGTTGTACGTTTAAGTCCGGTGATGATAACTACAATAGGCTCTCCATCTAGCTCACTCGGACCTTCATAAACGATAACGCCATTTGGTTTAGCCATTTTTATGCCCTTTCAGACCTATTATAATTTGATTGTTAATCGGGATTCTGATTAGCCCATGTAATGACCTACTTCCCAGTTGAAAAATTTACCTAAAGCCTTACCAGCACGTATGCTACTATATATTTCACATACTAGTCCATCTGTACAAGGATTTATTTCCTTCGGCCAAATCAAACAACCAGTACCTACTTCAAGCTGATCTCTACCTATTAAAGCTGTATATTGATTGAGATTTATAAGACTGACAACATAGTCTCTGGGAAGGGATGTAAACACGATATCATAGCGTGTTGCATCTCCAGGTTCCACGCGTAATACAACATACCCATTCTCAGCAAGACGCAAACTTGCTTCCTGTATAAACTTGTTAATGTCATCACCTTTCACATACGTTAAACGAATCATACTATCTCCTTCATGTATCTTTAAATAACTTTCGCAAAATTAATTATAATCTACAAACTGATCTGGATCTACTGAATGTAGTCCTACAAAAGATATTACAGCCGAAACGGACCGGGAGAACGGGGACCATCACCTAGTTCTGTCCCGCACTCACGACAATGCCACGTTCCTTTTTGTTCCTTCCATGTATCCCATTTCTCGCGGGAGGGAAGTTCGTTAAAGTTATCCATAGTTTCTCTTTTCAGTGCTCTACGAGTTTCCCATCCTTTTTTAGCGGCTTTACTTCTTGCGATTTTCTTATTTCTTGTTTGATCACATATCTTTAAATATAGATCATAAGGATAGCCCATTGATTCTAAAACTTTTTCAAAATCCAACTCAGCCATCAATGTTATTTCACCACTTATTAAATCTTTGATTAGTCTCTCATCACCATAACCGTCTATATAATCGTTTATAGTTAAAACAGTTTCACCGTACTCAGCACGAACAATCATAATTTTTTCAGTATCAAGTTCCATAATTCGTCCTTTCATCTCTATTACATCTTATTTTAAAATCGGGGAAATGATATCTTGTATCTTTCGCAACGCAGCTTCAGCCTTGCCAGGAACAACGATGTGATTAGATATGTCGTCGTAATGGGCTTCTAGGCACTTGATTAACAATGTTTTAATTTCTTCCTCTCGCGGCTCAAACGGAAGCTCAGAATTAAGATAAAGAGTTTCGAGATCTCTTTCTTTATCAGAAAAGAACTGTTTAATTTGTTCTACAGTCCATTCTCCTCTACGGATGGCTTTTAATCTTTCTTTATCTAACTGTAAATCTAGATCTCCAGTAGCAAGTATTTGTTCTACCTCATTTAAAAGTCTAACAAGGTGATAGGAATATTTTGTGTCATACCCGTGCTTTTTTATAAGTTCATCACGTTTACTTCCTTTTTTGGGATTTTTATTTTCTAATTTTTTTAGCATTTGATAAGCATAACCTTTGAATCGGGGCCAACACAATTTACTCAAAAACAAATGTCTGTTCTCTTTAATCATATCTCCTATAGATGTGGAATGTATGACACAATTGTCTGGAGTAAAAATTATGTCAACTAAATTTGGATTTGCACTCATACAAAGATTAAAGAAATCTACTATATTGTAAATAGTAATATCATATTCTTTTTCTTTGTAATTAATATGGTGCTTCTGCCAAGTTGAAAACCGTTTTTTTGGCTTGCCAAAACCAGGGATAACTCCTGGTCGAAAAAGTTCTTCTTTACTCGGAATGCAAATGCCTACTAGATCCCAGTCTGAGACAGAACCAGATACACCATATGAAGTTGAACCGCTAAGGACTAAAAGTTGTGTATTGGTTAATATAAAATTTGGTGGATTAATCAGCCCACTTTTTTTCAAATCATTTATAATCATAGTTTAATTCCTTTTCCATCTCTATTACAAACGTCTCAAAATTCGGGTTACCTAAAGTTCGCAACTTTTTACACCACTCAATAAATTCCTGATTATCTAAATTCATTTTGAGTCTATTTAAAGTTTTATGGACCCATTGAATATTGTCTAGAGTATAACCTTTTGTAGAGTCTATTCTATCCAAAGAAGCTGTAGTTTTTGCTCTGTCTTCACGTTCCCAGAAAAATACGAGCTGGACTCCGCTCAAAGAACATTTCTTATCTTGCTTTAAAAACAGGTTCCAAGCATCTTCTATAGTAATATCAAAAATATAGTTTCTAGAGTAAGCACTATTTTTAACTTTTCCCCAGAATTCACCACTAATTTCCCCATGCCCTTTCCATCTGTATTCACTTATCTTTTTATTCTTACACTTATTACAGCCTTTTCTTCCATTAAGCAGATTAGAAGTAGTACATTTAAATTTATCACCACAACCACAAAGACATATCCATGTTATATGCCGTGTAGTATTCTCTTTATCTTCTACTAGAACTTTAATACAAAAATCATTACAAACCCTATTCCAATTACCCAGAAAATCTCACATATAGATTTAGCTAAAGGATTTGTAATTTTAAGTTCAAAGTTTTCCATTTTATATCTCCAAAACGACTTCCATACATTTCCCTTTTTTAGGTACATCTTTTGCGTAATACGACTTTAACCATTCAGACCTCTTCCACAGAAACGGATGTGGTGTCGCTTTCCATATCTTTATCCAATGACCCTTCTTAAGACCCATATAACTAGCATCTTTTAATTTAACTTGACCTCTTGTTGTTTCTGGAAAAAATCTAATTCTTCGACCAACCGAATTAAGATCTTGACACAACATACCTTTAATCCATTTACTCATTTTTTAATCCCTTTTTCTTTAATTCAACAAATCTTTCGCATTCGGTTTCTACTGATCCGCTTCTACAATCACATGAAGACCAAGCATAATACTCTACTTTTCCTTCTTCGAGTTTTGTACACTTGCCACAAAGACTAAATGCCCAATCTCTCAATGCTTGTAATTTTAAAGCTGCTTCTTTCTTGGCTACAGCAACTTTCCATTTTTTAGGAAAGTCAGTGTACTCGAAACAGGTCATAGGCTTATGAATCCATGAATCTTCAAAGCATTTAGGACATTCAGTAATAAGCGAAACGCTACCTGGTTTTTGACATCGTGGCTCCAATACTACTGTATGTGCAGCCTTGTCCCACGCCTCATGCTCCATATGATGATCACAATGAGGACATGTTCTAAAATCGTTACGATGACTCTGATAAGGTTCTACACCAACCTTTCTAATGGTCTTGCGTTTTTTGCCATCATTTTTCTTTTTACTCATTGTAATCCCTTTCAACTCTATTACAAGATAAAAAAGAAACGGGTGAAGTTATCACCCGTCTCTTCTAAGGGGAAGGCTGTAAGCCTCACCCCCTCCACCCTCCTTGCAACTTATGCAATCTTGATAAACGAGCCAAGGTGATTAGTCTCAAACGTCAACTCGTAAAGATCAGGAGTCGGATCACCAAACATCTTGTAAAGAATCCTATCGCTGAGACGAAGGCAATTATCTTTGTCAACTACAAGCTGACGATATTCTACAAGATCACGATTCAAAGTAGAAGCTACAACTGAGTGCATTACGGTATTGACCGAAACAATATCCCCAGGACCAACACCCAACTTACGAAGTATATCTGCTCTTACGCAAAGTCTACCTCTCTGATCAGTTCCAACCTTTCCGTCATCAACTGTCGTGGTCGCCGTGACCGGAACTGTGGGAGTTTGTACTGCCGGAGTACTTGTTGAATTGGTATTTCGATGCTGATTGGGATCGTAATTGTCGGGATCATCTTTGTAAGGACAGAAAACAAAAACGCTTGTTCCATCCGGAAGAGTATGCAAGTCACGATTGTAATTCGCAAAGACGATCTCGTCCCTTGTAAAGAGATTATGAACAAAATCTCTTACTCCACCATTACCAGTATGCCGAACTCTAACGCCTCTTGCTCGAAGCAAAGTTGTTACGTCATAGGCAGTAAAGAGATCGTTGCTCTCCGTCAATTCCTCGACTACTTTCAATGCGACTGCTTCTGTAACATTATCCATCAGTTCATCCTTTCTAAAGTTAAGTTCATCTGTATTACGTTTTGATTTATTTTCGGGATTTTAAAGAGATCTGAAACCCAAAATGATAGTTATTAGACCAAGTATTATAAATGAGCCATGAAATATGTAAAACATTATTCTACCTTTCATCTGTATTACGTTTTGATTTTAAATCGGGGAAAATATCGTCAAGGAACATAAAAATCATTGACCAAGCCAAAAAGAAAGATATTGAGCAAACGGGAATTATAAAACAAAGTTTGCTCAAGTCATAACCAAAACCAAAATGAGTTATTGCTCCAACAACAGCAATTACTGATAAAAAAGCAAAAGAAAGTATCGCTATCAACATAGGTATTTTACTAAGTCTGTAAAACATTATCCGACCTTCTTCCAAAGAATCTTACTTTTTTCGTCAAGTTCACGAATTCTCGGCTGGAAAGGTTTGCCATCACAAGTTAAAAACAAATACTCAAGCTCAATCCAAACCTCTTTGCCAGCAACAACCAACTGATTATATTTGTCAAGATAAGCAACAGAAGTAGCACTAATACTGCTAACAGAACCGTTTACATTCATTATCTGGAATGCACCCTTCTGCTTGCCAGCGACATGACCAACAACTTGTAACTTAGCTTCTTTCCAATCCTTTAGCTTGTAATCTTTACCGCCAAGGAGAGATTTAAATACAAGACCTTCAACACCATGCTTCTGTACCCATTTCCAAGCGTTCTTGAAGTTATACCATCTGAACGGAATCTTAAGGTTTGTCAAGCTTTTATGTGATTTTAGTATACGTTCTAATTCTTTGCGTTTTTCTTCTGGACCGTCATCAATCGCCAACGGATCAAACGCATAGAAATTAGCTTTAGGCCAGTTTTCTCTACGATTGAGAACAAGAACGTTACCGAACGGGATAGCGACTTCGCCTTGAATATCACAACCAAGTTGCTTAAGGTCTTTGACTATATGAGGAAAACGATCATTACGAACACAGCCTCTTTCGCTGATGAGTTGTTCGCTTTGCTGTTTCCAACTCATGCAACAACCATCAATCTTACTTTCGATCAAGTAAGTGATATTGCTTAGATGCTTTGCTTCGTCTAATTTTATTTCTTTGAAGTCTGGCATAAATATTACCTTTTCGTAAGAAAAACGATCTTTCAACTCTATTATAATCCGTTAATTAATCGGGTGAAGATTCTCCGAAGCGGTGACTTATTCCTTTTCAATAGCTCCTACAATCTCTTGTGTTGAGAAAACAAAATACGATCTTTCCTGGAGTAAAAGTGTTTCACTTGGATGAATCCAGAACCTTCATAAGGAGACGGATCATATACTTCATCCTCATCTTCATTAATCAAATCTTCCGTTATCTCTTGGATATATTTATCATCTTCCTCTTCCAAGAAATCATTCTCGATATGAAAGTCCTTGATAACATCAGGAAGATGTTTCTTAAGTTTTGCCTTAAGAGCCTTTAAGGTTTTAGCCTCAAAGATTTCTTGTTCATAGATACCACGAACTCCGTCCCTTACTACTGTTAATATTGCTGTTTCCATAATACAGTCCTTTCATCTCTATTACGTCTTGATTTATTTCTCGGGGGAAATTATTTAGCAGGCTGAGTTGTAGGATTGAAAAACGGTGTTTCGACATCACACGCTTTGACAATACAACAAACGATTGCAGCAGGGATTATAATCTCTCCAGTTACAAGACCGATACCAACATCAGCAATAAAAGGCAAATCCTTACCAAAAGCCGTATCGATAACATAATCGGTGCAACATCCACCAATACATCCTATGACTACTAAGAGCACTAACCATATAACTAAAATAGATTTCATAATTAGCTCCCAAATATTGTTGTAAGAAGTATAACAAAAAGACCAATGAGCGCAACCGCAGCAAAGAATCCCAAAACCAATGCAATAGGAATCCAAAGCGGTGCTGTGACCCACCACCAACTCCAATTGATTACTGAACAAAGTTTGAGAATCAAGAATACGATAAACAACAATCCACCAAAACCAATACCACCACTATTTGCCATTTTCTAATCCTTTCAAGTATATTATGATTCTGTTATAGAATCGGGAAAATCTTCTTACGAAACGGAAACTATCTTTTTCCAGTCTTAGGAACAAATAAATCCTTTTTATCAAGCCTATTCCATGCTACATAAGCGTCATCTTTAAAGTCGTCAATAGTTCCACTTATCTTGAACATATCTCCTTCTTTGCTAAGAAGAGGATCATTCATAGAAAGCCAATAGTGCAAACAAGCCAAGATAGCAGGAGTCGTGACTTCTGTATCAAGAGTATTAGTCTCTTTCAATAGCGAAAATCTATTAAAGTCTTCTCCACGTTTTTGCATATTGATGACAGCATCTACGACTGTATCATATTGAGAATCAGAGCAATAGCATGTAAGAGAAGGTGTTACTTCTTGTAGTTTGATATAATCTCTATCTGTCTCGATGGAGAAATGTTTGGGGAAGTGAACACGTTTTTCTTTTGTCTCATTGAGACGAGTAAAGTATCCTTCTATTACTCCAAGTTCTACCAAGATACGTTGCATATCTTCGTTGGGAATAAGATTAGACAAACCATTAACGAGTCTTTTAACTTTTTCTACAGAATCTTTTACCATTTTTAATATCCTTTACATCAGCGTTACGAGAATAGCTCCAAGACCCCAGACTATCAATAAACCCAATGAGATGCACAAGCTCAATACGATCATCCTATAGGTAAGACCGTGATTATCCATGTCGGCTGGTTCATACCTATGTTTCCCGATATTAGTCATCAAGTAGATTAAGCCAATCAGACCGCAAGCATGAGCTTTGCCTATGGCTACAACTCCAAGTGGGACAACGAACCATAGCCACAGGTCGGCAAGAACGAATCCACAGAGCATATAGAGAGGAATCGTTAGTCCTAAACCCAAAATTGTACCAAAAATAAGGTCAACTACTACATTGTCTTTCTTTTCCTCTTTGTTATTGATAGCGTCTAGCATCGTTCTGCACTTATCCAGTTCTTTACTCATTATTTCGTTCGTCCTTTTCATCTATATTACGTTTGTTTTATTTTTCGGGATTTATCCATCAGAGCTATGATAGTCTGTTGAAATAACGGTTTGAGCAATGTCATCTGTAGTTGTACAGATTAATTCTACTTTAACTTTATCAGTATGACACCAGTTTAAGTTAGGGTAAGAACTACCATGGTACTCTTCTGTATCATCATACACCCATTCAGTCCCATTCCAAGAAACGTCAACGTCAGGATGTATAAGTTTAGCTGCTTCTTCACTTTCTGCAATTACAATTGCAGATGAGTATACATCCCATTCCCAATTATATTCTTGCGAAATTTTATAAATGTTCATTGTTTTATCCTTCGTAATTTATTTAAGAAAATTCGCATAAAAACTTAAGATTGGCTTGAGAAGTTTTGTAGACTATACATTCGTCATTTTGCACTCCAGATACGCCGCCAACAGCATGAACAGAATCATATCCCTTAACAGGATAATTTTTAGCCCAAGCTCCACCACTTCTTGGAACATACTCTTTACCCATAGCAACATCAGCGAGAAACATAAAAATGCGACTAGTTCTACTTTGTCCCCAAAATCCAGTTGCATAATTCAACGATTTTGTCGAAGATGGGGCGAAATACAAACCATCGTCCCACATTCGGCCGGTACAGTGAGACGAACTAGCAGGTGGTATAACAAGTCCTTGACGCATGATACTAAGGCAATTTGAGGAATTTGTGCCGTGCCATAATTCTTGTATATTACTTAACTTACGACCACAATCATCAAACATTTTAGTCATAATGGAGATGTCAACAGTCCAAACATTAACCAACTTCATGCGATTAGCGTCATAATGATTCCTATTTGCCGTACTCCTAAACTTCTTATTGATCCTATCAACGACTCTAGGATTTTCAACGAGATTCAACTTAGTCTCAAAAACTTTAGGAGCCTTAACCTTCTTCTTGCTCTTAGCAGTAGTCGGCTGAACCGTAGCAGAAACGTAAGACGCATCAAGAGCATCAAGAATTGCATTCTGTTTTTGAACAGATTGTACGTCAGGAAAGACAGATTCAAAAGTCCACTTCATTCCTACGTTCTGAGGAATAATAGTCATAAACCTTTCTACGTTCTGCTTAAAGGCTCTTTTTGACCAATCCCTTTTAGCTACTTCATCAGCAATATCGATAAGTAATGTTCTAGCTTCAGATACGGAAGCAGGAGCAACGATACCAAGTGGAGTCTGGAAAAGTCCCTTAGAAACATTCCAAGTCATCTTACCACCAGTTGCATCACTGATCTGATGTCTATTAACGTCAGTAAGGAAATCGATCAACTTGGCAGTTGCAGGAGATGAATGCTTAATCTCTTTTTTGGCGATAGCCTTAAGATTTGCTTTACCGAGATTTTTACTTGAACCAGCGGAAGTATCAGCACCAATATCGCTATCAAGAATATCAATCTCAGTATAAGGCTCATATTGTCCAGTTTTCTTATTCTTCTTTCCCCTCTTCTTTTCTTTCATCTTCTTTTCCATGAAAGACTTACCAACGCATCTGTGGACCCCTTTCGTCGATGTTACCCCGATTCTACCAAACTCAACTTCTACATCGTCAGAATCGTAGAGAGTCGCAATCCATACTTTATTATGGTTCGTATCTCCAGTAGCACAAACGAGTTTATGTTTCTCTACTATCATACCATTAGGAGTACCATTCTTCTCGATAGCCATTACTTCATCCTTATTCCACAGTTTGCTTCAATGAGAGACAACCACAAACTGTACATTTAAAATCTACAACTTTTATCCCCATCGGTATTCTAATCATTCCAGTATAATTGCAATTCGTACATATTATACGCTTTGAATATTTTTGGTCACCGTATTTATCATTGATGTCTTCTGTCTTGTTTTTCATTTTCTTACCTATCTATATTACGTTTTAATTAAAAATCGGGAAAAGTTACAATGCAATACCAATAAGAATACCAATAAGAATACCAATCCCTAACAAAACTAAAATTATCTTGGATTTCTTTTTGGGTTTTGTTGAAAATAAGTCATGAGAGTAGGTTGTGGTATCCGTGTCGGCGACATATTTTTTAGATCCTACTCTCTCGAATTCCTTAATCTTTATAGGGAAGAGTCCCATAGCA
>Ga0307992_1001773_pt1 | contig 12611 bp, 17 predicted proteins | sample EllFjometagen133_FD_203162 | JGI IMG/M metagenome (GOLD analysis project Ga0307992, IMG submission 203162) | Marine microbial communities from Ellis Fjord, Antarctic Ocean - #133 | ecosystem: Environmental > Aquatic > Marine > Unclassified | place: Southern Ocean | collected 2014-10-08
AACAGCAAAAACAGTAACAAAAACCAATAAAAAAGGCAACGCCATAGTCATCATAAAACTTTCCAAACCTGCAAATACCATAATAAACAATTTCAAAACAAGTTTAAATAGTTTATCGTAAAAAAAGAACCAAGAAAATCTTAAAAACATCTAATACATAATAAAAATACGATCCTGTAGTCTAATGGTAGAATTCATCGCTGACTTCGATGAGGCCCAAGTTCGATTCTTGGCAGGATCATAGAAATTTAGAACTTGGGCAGACCAAGGCGAATGAAACACTTTGAAGATAAAATTTTTTTAAGAATTCTTTTATACGAAATGTATTTTATGAGGAGATTCTTGGCAGGATCATAGAAAGATGTACTATATGCTATCATTAAGAATTCTTTTCATCCTCTTAACCGTATTCTCATCTAGAACTTCCAATAACTCTTCAAAAGAAGCATTCAACACCGCATTAACATTCCCAAACCTTTCCAACAACTCAATAGATTTAACACCACCAATTCCATTGAACCCTTCCAAAACAAATCTTTTCTTTTCCTCCAAACTAACCTCTTTTTTTTTAGCCCTAACACTACTAATACTACCACCACCACGCCGTCCAAGCAACATTAAAACCTCAGCACTATCTTTTTCATTCTCACTATAAAGAACAGAAACTCCATAATCCAAACAGGAAGAAATTAACATACCAAGAACAGCATTCTTCGACATTTTAAAATCTCTATAATTATAACAAAATCCCTCCAACAATAAAATCTTTTTATCACAACCAGATAAATCCTTTAACTGCTTTTTTAATCTACCAGAAACAAGCGAACCAATCAAGTCAGAAAAACTCTTCCTTTCAATAACAACATCATCAACCAAATAATCACCAACATCCAATTTTTCAAACGAGACATCACAACCAGCACCAATTAAAAATGAAGGAACCCTAGAATTTTTCTCACGAGTATCAACAATAACTTCAACACCATTATTTTTTTTAAGTCTCTTAAAAGAAAAAATATCTTCCATTAAAACATATCTTGAAATTACAATATAAATCTTAAACCCAGAACTGGATAATTTTTTATTTTTTTTACTCTTTACTCTAATTATAAAATATCTAAACTTCTCTGTTCATATCTCTTAGAAACCCCTTTCTTCTGAATATCAGAAATTGCTTTATGCATTTTCTTTTCTTTATTAAATGAAGAATAATAATAGACCTCATCCCTCGTATTCTTAGTAATTAAAATTTTCAATTCACCAGGCGCCAGTCTAGCAGTCCTACCACTTCTCTGGATTTTTCGAATAGCAGACGGAACCGGCTCATAAAAAATTACAGAAGAAACCTCAGGAATATCCAATCCCTCCTCAGCAATCGAAGTTGCAACCAAAACATTAATTTCACCACGAGAAAATTTCGCAATCATTTCCTTTTGTTCTTTTTGCTTCAAACCAGTCTTAACACCTTTAGAATTTTGTTTAACAGCCTGACCAACAAAAATTCCAACGTTAACACCATCGATATCACTCAAAACATCCTTAATCTTATTAATCGTTTCACGAAACTGAGCAAAGACAATAATTTTAGCATCTTTTTTATTAAACATCTTATCACTAACCTGAATCTTCAACTCCGCCAACTTAGGATGCTCAATGCTACAATTCAAAGCCATAGAAAAAGCCCTACCAAAACGAGGATCACCAGTTAATTTTTGAACCCCACGAGATTTTTTTTCAGCAGATTGTTTCAACAAACCTCTCATATATTCAACAAAAGATGTTAAAGTTTGAGTCTCCAATAATTCAATAGCATGAGAAATTTTAAGTGCCTGAGCACAAGAAGAAACACCAAGCATCTTATTCCCATCCTTCTTTCCACGTTTTAATTCATTCATCAAACGAGATTGCAACTTCAACAACATAATCTTACTAGCATAACCAAATAACAATTTACGAGCCTTCAACTCATTAACCCTATCCTGATAAATTCCATCCAATAACATTTTAATTTCCATAAACTCAGTAGGAAAATCAACAAAAATCTTAGCAAAATCTAACTCCTGCAAATAAGGTCTAACATCCGGAGAATCTCTAGTTCTAACTTCAACAACCTCAATATTCATATTATGACAAACATCCTCAATCGTTTTTTTATCTCCTCCAGGAGAAGCAGTCAAAGCTAAAATTTGACCATAATCATTTTGAATTTTATATCTCATAACAACTTTATTGTAAGCATAATTTTTCATACAACGATGTGCCTCATCAACAACAATCAAAGAAACATCATCTAATTTATACAACTCTTTCTGAATATCATTCGCAATACATTGAGGTGTAGAAAAAACAAATTCAGCAGTCTGCCAAATTTTCTTACGCTTTTCAGCATTAGTCTTACCAGTAAATAATTGCATATCAGCCCAACCATCAGGAAGCCTTTTCTCAAAACTAGCCAAATGTTGCTCAACTAAAGGACGAGTAGGTGCAAGAATAACAATTTTCTGCAAAGGATTTTTTTTAAACTTATCAACAATAACCATCATCGCAATTAAAGTCTTACCAGTCCCAGTAGGTAAAACAACTAAAGAACTCTTCTCTTTAACTTTTTCAAAAATATCAATTTGATATTTTCTAGGTTCAACAGAAATCTCCTCCATAAATATAATAAAATGAATCTACTTTATAAAAATTGTTTAAAGAATATCATCCTCGAAAGGCATATCATCTTCTTGCCTTTGTACAGGAACTGCATTTTTACTAATAATCAAAACATCACCAATAGCCTTAATAAATTGATGAGGAACAATAATACCACGAGCTCCACCTAACAAATTAATCATACCAGCTTCCTTAGCAACAATTCTCCATCCATCAATCTTATTACTAATGACATTTACCTCTTCAACTTTTCCAAAGAAATCTCCACTATCAGTATAAACTTGTTTCTCTAACATTTCACCTAACTTTTTTATCCTTAACATGATAAGAAAATAACCTTTTGATTTAAATACATTTCTATCATTCATAATATATAATCATTCAAAAATAATCCTGAAACCTATTAGGAAAAAATCCAGAATCACCACAATGATAAACTTTATGAAACAATTGATTGTAAAAAATATCCACATTCAAATCAACCTCACCCAACATTTTTTCATTATAATCATTAAGAACTAATTGAGGTGGCTTTATTCTCTCTGGTCTAAATCCAAAACAACTCTCAAAAATGTCCATACCATAACTAACTTCCTCTCTAGCTATATTCTTAGACAACTCTTCATAGCTACCCTTGACACCATACATATATATTTCCTTATCAAATGACAAAATATAATCACACCAAGCTCTAGATTCGTTGATAGGTACCCCTTTATACAACGGAGCAACATAAAAGACATCAACCTTAGATAATTCAACCTCAGAACAATACATATAAGGATTCACACCATCAATCTGACGACTCCCAACCAACCTAAAGACAATAATTCCCAAACTAATAATACAAAAAATTAACATTATCAACAAAGGTATTTTCCATTTTTCCATACAAAAAGAAGAAAAATCAAATTTAAAAATTTAACAGCTTATAAAAAAACATATAAAAAGCCTGCGAAGGGAGTCAAACCCTCGACCCTCTGCTTACAAGGCAGATGCTCTATCACTGAGCTACGCAGGCATAATATATTGATTGTTGTATGCTTTTTAAATTTTTTTGTTATGGATATTTAGCTCAAAACAAAACTCGCAAACTCAGCATCCTCAGCAAGCTTCCGGACATCATCAACACTAATAGAATTAATATTCTTACTATAATTATAATAGTCTTCTATATTTCCAGCAAAAGCTTCCAGAATCATATTTACCGCACTCTCATTACTCCCCTCACTCCCTACTTTCCTATTCCCAATAACTTGAATTTTTGCCTTTTCAACAACATCAGCACTAACATCTTTCATCTTCAAAAATTCCTCTTTAGAAACTTTAATTACTTCATCAACCTTAGACGGATCAGTACCAGCCCAAATAATCATATAACCATAATTTCTTCCCATATCCAACTCACTTTTAACACCATAAACCAAACCACGTTTTTCTCTAACTTCAGTAAATAAATTACTACTCATACCCTCACCTAAAATACAATTAAAAATTTCAACAGCATATTTTTTATCTTCAGTTAAATCAGGCATATGAATACCTAACGCTAAATTAGCTTGCATCAAATCACTACGTTTATCACTACTATCCTTAATCTTTTTCTTAATATCTAACTCTCCAAATTCAATTCCCTCTCTTTCAAAACCAACATATTTCTCAGCCAACGCAACAACCTCTTCAAAAGAATTATTCCCTACAACACATAAAACAGTATTTTTAGGCACATAAATCTTTTTATGCTTCTCAATAAGAAAATCACGACTAAAACTTCTAACAGTTTCTTCACTTCCACCAATAAACATTCCAAAAGGTTTCTCATATAAATTAGATTTTATACTTTCTAGAACATGAGCACGAGGATTATCTCTATACATCTTAATCTCTTCTATAATGACATTTCTTTCTCTTTCCACTTCAGCAGCAGGGAAATTTGCATTAAAGAAAATATCACCTAAAACATCAACAGCTAGTTCTAAATGCTCACTAGGTAAACGAACATGATAAGCAGTAACCTCTTCATGAGTAAAAGCATTTAACTCACCACCAACACCTTCCAATTCTTGAGCAATCTCACGAACATCTCTTTTATCAGTTCCCTTGAAACATAAATGTTCAATAAAATGAGCCACTCCTTTTTCTTTTTCACTCTCATACATAGCACCAAATTTTACAGAAAACATAACAGTACTAACATCAACATCTCTCTTCTCATGAATTATAGTCAATCCATTAGACAACACTTTTTTATTAAATTCAACCATAAAGAAACAAACAAGACAACCTTTTTAATAATTTGCATAAAATAATCGAAACGGGAAACTGTTTACATCATAATACTTGCATCATAACAAATCTCTCACCAAACATTCTAAAATCTTCAACAATACTAAACTCCTCATTTAAAAAATAAAACAACCAATTTCTCTTAACTTTAAACTCACTTTTACTAGACAAACTAACCATCGGCAAACTAAGAATCAACCAATCTTTTTTACTCATTCTAGACTTAATATTCAACAAGAACTTCTTACTGGAATTCCTTTCCAATTTTTCTAAAGCATCAACAAGTTGGAAACAGAAGAAACATTGGCATTCTCTTTTTTGAGATATACCGAGCGATAAAACTGTCTCTGCATTATTTACTTCAATAATTTTGTTAACATCTTTTAAATCAAATAAATCCACACAATGGGCAGTAGCATCAAACTCCATTGAAGAAAAATACGAATTCATATTCTCAACAATCTGATTACTAGCCTCCATCCCAATATATTTGACCTCACCAAAAATATTTTTCAAAAATTCATAACTAAAACCATTCACACCACAACCAAAATCAACAACAGAATCCACTTCACCAATAACTTCCTTAAACTTCCCATACAAAACATCATAATCTCTCTTCATACTAGATCTGTGAGATTTTAAGACACTACCAAAATTCAAAATATCCTTTGGCTTAATCACTCTATTCGTCAAAAAAACACCGAAATATTTTCTAAGCATAGATCTAACTTCCTTAACACGACTTTTATCGTCTAAACCATTATCAACCTGAAATAAAACCTTCTCAACAATGCTATCAGGCAAACCCGAGAATTCTCGCTTTTTTTTAATTTCAAAAATTAAATTAACCATAAAACTAACCAGAATAAAGAATATTAAAAACTAACTATTTCTCATATTCAATAATTTTAAATATTCGCCATCTACTAATTTTGAAAAAAGGTTCATAGCTCCATCCAATGTTTCACTAAAAGAATAAATCTTATTGAAACTCGTTCCATAATGAGATCCTGCTTCATGAATCTCTTTTTCTTTTAATCCTTCATCTAAAGATTGAAGAGCCTCACTATATTTTTCATCCGAATTAGAAATTGCCTGTTTTTTATAATCATCAATGAATTTTCTTTCTTTGCTAATTGAATCAAGAGTATAATTAGAAAGAAATGGCTTTTTACCACCAAACTCTGCAATTTTAAAAAAGAGATCTCTTAATTTAGGCTTGTCAAAAGTAACAAAAACTTTATAATTATCTTTTGTCTTTTGAATAGACAAATTATTTTTAATAATACCCTGTTGATATAATGAATTAAAATATTCTAAATAATGTAATACGACTTCTTTATTTAAATCATCAGAAACTTTTAATGTTAAATTTTTAGAAGATGAATTATAGATCCCGTCAACAACAGAATTATTAAAATCATTATCTCTTGGAATAAAAACATTTGTTTTTGCATTTATTTTAATATTATAATCTGGCAATATGTTCTCAAGTCTAATTTTACTACGAACTAGCTGATCTTTAGTCTCTAAAGGCTCAGGAAAAGATTTTCCTAAAGTTGGAAATTCGATATCCAATCTAGTATATTTTATATCTTTCATAACAATACCATCAAAATTTACTTTATAAAAATTAATATTATACAAAATATACTTTTATTTAACAAATTTCTCAATCATATTCTTATTTCTAACTTCTGGATGAAATAAAACACCATAGAATTCTTTTTCTCTATACTTAACAGCCTGCCCAATACCATTTTTACCAAGACAGAGAATATCAAAACCAATATCTTCCCAATTGTAAATACAATTATTATGTAAATGATAAACTTCTTGTTTCCCGTTCAATCCAAAAAAATCAAGATTAAACTCTTCAAAATAATATCCGATTTCTTCACCCTCATTTATTATACCGCCAAACATCAATCCAAGAACCTGCATCCCAGCACAAATTCCTAACACCTTACCATTATAACTTTTTAACCAAGAAAAATAATCAATATTATCAATAAAAGAATCATCTTGCAAACTCGTACCAGCAATAATAACATGACTATATTTTTCAGCATTTATAATGTCCTTATAATATTTCATCTCAAATTCAATATCTCCTTTCTTCAATACATCCACCACTGGCAAAACAAATTCTAAATCATGCATTTTTTCATTACACAAAGAGACTACCAAGACTTTACTCATTTTCAATAACTCGCAATTTTAATTCTCTTCTACAGCTATTCTCACCATCACAAGAATCTTCAAATTCAATCATTTTAATCTTTTTTTTGAATAAAGGACAATCCAGAACAAAACTCTCAAATTCTCCGCCCTCTCCTGCAATACTAATCCCGAACTTCTCACTCAACTTTTTGACTTCATCAATATAATTTTTATCAACAGGTCTACCCAACCAAATTTTTGTCAAAGGATATGCAAAAACACCAACAACCCTAACATCAAAATTATTATCAATCAACTCCTTCAGAATCTCTTCTTGGTTTTTTTGCCATAACGGATTAAATACTTCCAACTCTAATTCATTGCAAATTCTCTGAATTCTAGAGGCTTGATAAACAGATAAAACAGCACCAGTAATAATACCCTTAATACCATATTCACTTTTTGCTCTATTAATAATATTCTTTAAATCATCCAATTCAATTTCTTTTTCTCCCTTGGTTTTTTTAATCAGGATAGGAACCTCAAGAGCCTCAGCCTGTACCTCAACATTAGAAACAGAAGGAGTATGAAACATAAAACTATTTTTGTTCTCACTCAAAATACTAATCAAACAACTCAAATCATGTCCATACTTATCAGCAATAAAACCAGCCAACATTGAATCTTTTCCACCACTAAATAACAAACCTAACTTCATAAAGAAACAAATAAAACAAACCTTAAAACTCTTATCCTAATACATTAATTTATCAAAACAATATAATCTAATAATGCTAAGCTCCAGGCATTACTTTTCTCGTAGATTGTACTGGCTTAACTGGAGTAAAAATTCTACTTCTTTGTTTATTATTTTGAACAGATGGCTGTACCTTTTTTCCGATTGTATCAAAATCATTAGACTTAGGTTTCTTAATAAAAGAATAAATAAAAAATACAAGAATACCAACAGCAACAATTCCTAAAACAATCGCTAAATAAAACTTCTCATTATAAACCATAGAATAAAATACAAACAAATACTATTAAAACTTTACTTCTTTGCAACTGACTTCTTTGCAACTGACTTCTTTGCAACTGACTTCTTTGCTAAAACTTTTTTTGCAACCACTTTCTTTACAACTATTTCTTTTACAACCTTTTTTTTGTCATTTTTAATAAAATCCTTATACATTCTAAAAGTAAAATTAACAGAAAACATTGTTATAAGAAGACTAATAAAACAACCAATAATTACTATTGAATATTTAATAAAAGTTGCACCAAATAATATGGCAATTTGATATAATACTAATATAATTGCAAAATAAAATAATAAAACAATTAAACCTAATAGAAATAAATACCATAAGGTTCTCCACCACTTCCCTTTTACAGCTAATTTACTTTCTTTTAAAGATTCAAAGATACTCTTATCAGAAATAACAAAAATCAAAAACCCAAAAACCCAAAAAATACCAAAAATAATACCCGGAATTATTCCTAAAAGAAATAATAACATTAAGAATAAAGCGTAAACACAATTAAATAATATAACAGAAGGTAATTTTTTCCAAGATTTTATCATCAAATTCCCTTTCTCACCATTTAGCCTTTTTATCATAAAAAGACTATAAAACAAAGAAGTAAATATAACTAAAACATCCAATAAAAGAATTCCGACCTGACCACTTAATGAATCCTTCGCAAATAAAGTAAATAAATTAACAGCCAATAAAGGAATTAAATATACCCAAAGTCCTAATTTAAAAAATTCAGAAAAATTACTTTTAAAATCTTCTATACTCTTATTTAAAATATTTCGAAATACACCACTCATAAGAACAAATAAAAAAGAGAAGTATTTAAGGTTGTTGTATGGCATCAACAAATCAATCACCATTTTACCAAAGAGCAGAGCAAGAATTCTTAGAAGCAAAAACAGACGAAGACAGAATAGCCTGTCTAGATATAATGATAAAAGAATGTCCAAAACATAAATCTTCAGAAAATATGCTTAAAAATCTAACAACAAGAAGAAAAAAAATACAAGAAGGATTCATTCGGAAAAAGAAAGCTGGAAAATCATCACAACAAGGAATAAAAAAAGCAGATATGCAATGTATATTAATAGGATTCCCAAATTCAGGGAAATCAACAATATTCAATATTTTAACAAATACAAAACAAGCAAAAGTTTCACAAACACCTTACTCAACATATACGCCAAAATTAGGAACTTTTGATTACGAAGATGTAAAAATTCAAATTATAGATGACGCACCAATACCAAACAATGAGAAATCTATAATTAATTCTACAGATACATTACTAATAATAATAAACAAAATTAAAGATATAGAAAAAATAGAAAAATATGTTTGGAAATCAACAGCAAAAAAAATCTACATATATAATAAAGAAGATCAATTAACAGAGTCAGAAAAGAGAAAAATAGTTGCAACCTTAAAATCAAAATACAAAAAATTGTATTTCATTTTCTTCTCTCAAAAAATTACAAAACGTAATTTAAATTTATTTAAAAAAAAGATATTTGAGACATTCCCAATAATTAGGATTTACACAAAAGAACCAAACAGAAAAGCGAGTAAGGACCCAATGATATTAAGAAAATATTCAAAGGTTAAAACTGCAGCAGAAAAAATATTAAAAGGTTTCTCAAAAAATATCATAAGATCAAGAATATGGGGACCTTCATCAAAGTTCGGTGGACAATCTGTAGGAGTCGGGCATACATTAAAAGATAAAGATGTAATTGAGTTCAAGGCCAAATAGCAAAATACCGACGACAAAGGTTGTATTAATTACACAATTACAATAAATCTATTTAAACAAAAAGACTCTATTTATATTATGGCATTTAATAAAAAAAAGAATTCTATAAAAGAATTACCTCATATTCAACCAAAAATAATGGCTCCAATAATGCCAGAAGTAACACCATTAATACCAAAAATAATTGCAGTACCAACCCCAATACATCAAGAATCAAGATTACCTACAACAACTAAAGAATTAACAATAAACAAACAAACAGATGAGGAACCCTTTTTTGTTCGTATCGATAAATTTAATTTAGCAAAAGACAATTTTTCATCTATTAATAAGAAAGTCGGAGAACTAGATAATATTATCAATACACTAGAAAAAATAAAACAGAAAGAAGACAATGAACTTAACGAATGGAAAGAACAAACATCATCAATAAAAGAATTACTTTCTCAAATTGATAAAGAAATCTTTGGGAAGCTATAAAATGGCTACAAGTCCAGAAACTATTTTTGTTCCAATTAATTTTAACACATATAAAAATAATAAAATAAATGGATTAAAGACTCAACTCTATATAAAAAAATCATTAATCTTATTAAAACAAATAGAAGAAACTAAAAAATTAAAAAATGCATACAATAAAGAATTAAAGAAAACTTTTTCTGAATTAGCAAAAGAAATGAAAAAATTTCAAGATAGATTGCCAAAACAAAAAGAGAAAAGAATGAATGCTTTATTAGAATCTCACAACATGTCTAATCAACCTATTTCTAAAATAGATTGTGAACTAAAAGCAATCCAAGAAAAACTAGAAGCATTAAATAATGCATGAATCTGAAAACAATATTTATAATAACCTTATTCCTTTTGTTAACAGTAGGAATCTTCTCAATACATTCCGACCAAACATTCACAGGTAAACTAACAAATATTCAATATAAAAATAAACTAATTATTGTAAACATAGAAAATCAAAAAACTGATTTCATAATCTTTACAGATAAACTACTAGGAATAAAAACAAACGATAACTTAGAAATCTCAGGAAAAGAAGATACTTACAAAAACAATAAACAAATCATAATAAATAAAATAACTAAAATAAATTAAAGTTCTGCAGCTGTCGTTGCACCAAATACAATATTACCAGTACATGTTCCTGCAACCCCTCTTGGAGCATAAATCCTCCAATAAGTAGAACTTGTGGCATCGTCGTTAGCCAAATCATTTTGTCTATAGTTCAAAGCAAATTCTTTAACTAAAGAAGCATCTGTCAAGTTAAGATAAGCAGCTTCAAACTCTGTCAAACTTAAATCTCCAGCAGTAGTACACTTGAATTATATTTTTGGTAAACCAAATCAATCAGACCGATATTACCCAAAATCTAATTCTGTTGCATAACCCGCAGTAGCAGCATTTGAAACTGCAGAAACAACGCCAGCAGTCTCGCTAGTACCGGGAGTAATTGTCGCACCACTAGCAGAAACAGCCAATCCAAAAGATATCAAAAAGATACCTACCACTAATAAAAAATAATATTTATTACCCTCTTTTCACTATTTTCTTAACTTATACAATTTTATAAGTTTTTTCCCTCTAAAATTACCTATATGTGAAAAAATATTTTTATTGCTAATATCAGTATATATTTCCTCACTAATAATAATACCATGAAATCTATTCAATGCACTACGAATTTCAGGAAAATTATTAATAGTATTTTTCCCAGTATCCAAATCAACAGAATGTATTAACAAATCTTTATTCTGAGTTTTATCCCTAAGTAAACAAACAAGCTTCAATAATTTTCCTTCTGGTTTCTTAAAGGATTTAAACAAAGCAATAGATGTAGAACCAACATTATTTATACTAAAATTATATTTCTCAATCAAAGCTAAAGCTTCTTTGGTAGGGGGTCTTCTAAAGAAAATTCCATATAACTTTAAATTCTTTTTAGGCTCAAGAATATTTTCTTTTAACTTTTCAAGGCTCTTCCCTTCTTTTCTATTTCTTCTAGAATTTCTCAAAACTTTTCTCTTTTCCTTCTTATTTTTACGCAACACCTTCTTGCGATTATTCTTCTCAACTTTTTCAGCATTAATCTTTTTTTCTTTTTTCATGAATTTATTAGTTTTATCTACTTTATTTATATTTTGAGTACCTCTTGATATTCTAAATCTAATAAATAAGACTAAAATCAATAAAAAAAGAATCAAACCAATAACATAAAATATTTGACTCTCAACAAAATCATCTGCAAAAATAACCGAACCTGTTAAAACAACATTGTTGAATTTCTGTCCCCCTACCGTCACATTGTAAAGACCATTTTGTTCAAAATAATATAAATAACTCTCATTTTTCAACAGACTAACATTTAAAGGATACGTTCTATTATCACCATTTCCATTTAAAACTATCTCAACAATTCCTTCATAGTCAATATTTCCAACATTATTAAGAATCAGAGAATTACTTCCATTAACAACAAAAACACTAATCTCTTTGTTCTCGAAAACATAAATAGACTTAGAAGAAGATAAATTAGAGTAATAAGCATTAATAATCCAACCACCACGACTAGCATTAGATAAAAAACTAAAAAACTTTTCCTCTCCAGATAAAACAATCCCTTGATAAACCAAATTTGAATTACTATCCATTACCTTAATAATCAGACTCTCATTCTCCATAAAATTATATGATTGATA
>Ga0307992_1001775_pt1 | contig 12606 bp, 8 predicted proteins | sample EllFjometagen133_FD_203162 | JGI IMG/M metagenome (GOLD analysis project Ga0307992, IMG submission 203162) | Marine microbial communities from Ellis Fjord, Antarctic Ocean - #133 | ecosystem: Environmental > Aquatic > Marine > Unclassified | place: Southern Ocean | collected 2014-10-08
TTTATGCTTAAGCATGCTTAAAAGCGGCGAATTGTATCGCCCTGAAAGAGTTTTTATGCCTGTTTAATTGTCAATGAACGTTCTTTGAAAATTTGTTATTTTTTACTTTATCCTTTATAGGATATCTTTCTTATAGATCATTCTACAAGATTAAGTGTTGCGTTGGAACCTTGAGTGTTAGGTTGACCCCGTTATTAATATAGTGCCAGACGCGGACCAACAAAACTTATATCTCCCTTAACAATGCTATACAATTGTGGTAATTCATCCAAGCTAAATTTACGTAAAAAAAGGCCTATTGAGGTAAGATATTTGCCAGGATTTTTCATAAGATGAGTTGCAACAGCCGGAGTATCAATACGCATAGTCCGAAACTTAGGCATTCTAAATATCTTATTATTGATTCCCACTCTATCCGACCAATACAACATTGGCCCTTTTGAAGTCATCTTTACCATCAATCCGACAATAAGAATCGGCACAATTAAAAAACACAACACAACAGCAGCCATAGCTAAATCAAAAATACGCTTGCTCATGATTTATAATCCTCAACGGTTTCTTTTATCCCCTCTTCAAGAGTAAAAGGCGGTTTCCAGCCCAATAGATCGCGGATTTTACTGCTGTCAACCCTGGGAGCTTTGCATTTGTATATATTTTTCTATATAATTAATCGCGTATAACGGAATATTCAATATCTGCCCATTTCTTTTAAGATTAAGTAGGCTAGAACGTAATAAGATAGAGGGAGTGAACTTATTGTTATAAGAATGAAGGCTCTTACTTTTTGGATTTATTCCTGCTTTTATCTCAAAAGGATAAACACCTTCAGGAGATTCGTAAAGAAAATCGATTTCCGCTTTATAACTGCCACTTTTCCAATAAAACAGCTTTTGCCCTGATTCTATCAACTGCTGCGCGGCATAATTCTCAACAAAAGCTCCGTTATAAGTGTCAAATAACCTATTTTTTTGAGTCAGGATTTCAGCTGGAATGCGCGCCATGGCTCCCAGAAGACCAACATCAAGACAATATACTTTGAAACAACTCCTATTGTAGAAAGCGATTAAAGGTTTTTGAGCAGTTTCAACCGCATAGGACAAATTAATAAGACCTATATCTTCAAGCCATTTAAGAGCATTCTCATAATCCCGCCCGCGGGAGCTTTTTGATAAAGCAGAAAACATAAATTTTTTGTTTTCTCTTGAAAGATGCAAAGGTATTGAGTCCCATATTAAAGAGAGTTTAGGTATGTCAGAATGGGGGGCGTGTTTCGCAAAATCAAAAACAAAGGCTTTAAGAATATTGTTCTGGACAGAACGCGCTTCATCATAAGATCTGGAAGAAGAAAAACGAGATACTGATTCAGGCATCCCTCCTACAAAATAATATGACATAAGTAAATCTTTTAAAGCCCTATGAAAGGGTTCAGGAAAAAGCTCGATTTTCTCAACATTCTCGATGAGCTCCCTATATTCTCCTTCACCCATAGCTGTCAAAAATTCAGGGAAAGTCATCGGATAAAGCGAAAATATCGTTACTTTACCTACAGGAAAAGAACCAGGCTTTGACAGCTTTACGCCCAGTAAGGAACCGGCAGCAACTATATTATATCCTGCAGCTTCTTCATTAAAGTATTTTAATGAATTCAAAGCTTCATTCGACAGCTGAACCTCATCAAAGAATATCAAGTCTTTTCCAGGAAGAATTTTTCTCTTTTTGTAAATGGACAATTGCTTAATTATTCTTGCCGGAATAAGATCCTGCCTGAAGAACTCAAGAAGCTGGGGGTCCTCTTCAAAATTGCAATAAACCAAGTTTTCATATTCTTTACGCGCAAACTCTTTCAAAATATATGTTTTGCCGGTCTGTCGCGCGCCAAGAAGTAAAAGCGGTTTTACGCTTCCTGTTTTCTTCCACTCCAACAGTTTTTTGTATATATCTCTTTTCATATAGTCATTATGGTCATATTATGTGAATTTGTCAACATTTTTCTACCGTAATATGTGCATTATTACACATTATTAGAGTGTATATGGAAGAACAGCTTCCAATCAAGCAAATTTCCGTTTTATTCCTACCGTCTTTTCTACACAAACTGTCAACAGAAGTTGTTAAAGTTTTAAAATAGGGACAGACACCTATTTTCCAAGCTTCTTCCTTGGCCTGCCTTTAGGCTTTAGCGTTAAAACTTTTTTAAATTTTTCCCCGAGCCTTTCTACAAAATCATTGGCCCCCAGAGACCTCCCTCTTCTGGTTTGTTGTCTTATTTGTTTTACCTCATTAGGATTATCGGGTACCTCTATAAAACCCTTCCAGCCTTTTTGTTTTTCTTCGACATAATCAAAAAGCCTGTTAACTTCTAATTCATCGCGTTTATCTATTCCACAATGTATTTTCGCGCTTGACCATTTCCAGAGGCGCGGCTTTTTAACTATTTTCGCGCGCACAGGATTTCTTTCGATATAACGCGCGCATACTAAAGTATGCGGCTCATCCATTATACAGGAAAAAAATCGTCCTTGAAACAAATGTCCAGTTGTGCGCGTTTTCTTATTATAATATTGTGAATACTTCATATGGGCATATTTAAACACATTCCCCATTGAATCTTCTCTTTCAGGAATTCCAATAAAGTGAACATGGTTCGGCATAAGGCAATAAGCTAATATTAACAAGCCATATCGTTTGGTTTCCGCTTTTAAAAGAGATATATATTTTTTCCGGTCGGTATCATCGCCAAATATCTTCTGCCGATAATTTCCCCGCTGGGTAATATGGTGAGGGTGTCCTACTGCAACAACACGCGCGATTCGAGGCATACGTAAATTGTACCTCTCTATAAACGCGCTGTCAAGAAAAATAGGTGTCTGTCCCTATTTAAGCTAACATTCATCTATATCCACAAGTTTATGCTTAATAGCGTATTTAATCAGATCACTTGTCCGGCGTAAACTTAGCTTCTTTAACAAGGCATTTTTATAGTTTTCGACTGTCCTAGGGCTGATAAACAAGACATCAGCTACTTGTTTAGCGGTTTTCCCCTCAACCACCAAACGCAAGATTTCCTCCTCCCTAGAGGTCAAAAGGGTCTCTTTAGCCGGCTGTTTGGACTTACTATCAATTGCTTTATCCACCAGATAGGAAGAAACAGTCGAACTCAAATAAGTCCCGCCACGGGAAATCTTGTCCAGAGCGAATAAAAGGTCTTCTCCGGCATTTTCCTTATGGAGATAGCCTTTTGCCCCAGCCTTAAAGGCCTTCATAATATAAGTATGGGCCTTATGCACAGTAATCATTAAAATCTTGGTTTTCGGTGAGACATAGTGAACTTGCTCAATTACTTCAAGGCCGCTTATTTTAGGCATCGAAATATCTAGAAGAAGGATATCCGGTTTAAGTTTCTTGACCGTCATCACTACTTCTTCTCCATCTGCGGCTTCTCCAACTATCCTATAACCAAGACTATCACGGAGGATGTTTTTTATCCCTTCGCGGATAATGTCGTGGTCGTCAGCAATCAAAATCGAAATAGCCATAATTTCAAAAAAGGTTGATATTCTAGAACTTTATAAACCGAATATAATCCTATATTTTTAATCTATCTTTATAAAAAAACTCTCCACTATAACTTGGCTTAGACTTACTCTAAAATTTAAAAAGTAGCCTAGCCTCTTTTTGTCGACAGCTTTACAATTAGTTTTGTCCCCCGGCCAGGAGCAGTATTCACAGTCATTTTTCCGCCTAATAATTCTATTCTTTCGCGCAAGCCCAAAAGGCCCAATTTTAATTTATCCTTTTTACGCCGGTATTGAAGAGGTTGTTCATAATTAAATCCTAGGCCATCATCGACAACAGTAAGATAAACCGCATTGGCCTTTTTCTCTAAAGAAATCTCTACTTTCTTAGCTTGTGAATGTTTCACAATATTGGTCAAACCTTCCTGGGCTACGCGATAAAGAATGAGCGAATATTCGCCGGGCAAGTTCAAAGGCTCTGCGGTTAGATTTGAACTAAATTTAATCGAGGTAATATGTTTGTATTGAAAAATAAGGCCGGCGATTGTATCCACCAAGCCTACTTCCTCTAAGGCCGGCGGACGAAGAAGCTCGGCAATATTGTGGCTTTTATCGATTAAACCGGAAAGAATTTTTTTACTTCGGAGAATATCTTCTTTTACCTCCTGATTCAAAGGATTGACTTTCTTATCAATAAGGTCTGAATAAATCATTAAGGCACTTAAATCCTGGCCCATCTGATCGTGCACTTGAAAAGAAAGGTTCTGACGTTCTAACTCCTCAGCCCTAATCATTCGCTGAACCAGCTTTTTTCGCCTTTCCTGTTCATTTTTATTGTTGCGGTAAATAAGATAAGCGGTCTCGCCGCCAAGGCTTAAGCCCAAAATCAACGACCAGATTAAAAGCCTTATTGCCCGTTCCTTGGCTAGCTCAGCCAGACGCAACTGATCTTCCACCGCCTTAAAATTGGTCTTTTGCATATTACCGTCGATAAACTTATCGATTTTATACAACTTGTTTTCAAAAACCATTACCAGCTTATTTATAGTATCTTCTAATCTTTTCCTTTCCTGTCTAAGATCGACATTCTCTAGTTGATCAACCGAATCAATAATCTTTTCCCCAACACCATACAGTTCTTGCTCCAATACCCTAATCCTCTTAATCCACCCTTGCTCAACTGCTGTGCGGGCAAAAGAGGTATAACCAGCTAACTGGCGCTGAAAGCCAAGCTGTGCAGCATTGATCGCCTGACGATTCACTGCATCTTTAGCGGCCTCAAGATATTTGTCATTGCGCCAGAAAATGTAATTGCGGATACCCCTCGCATATAAACTATTATCAATGCGCATCTCCAAGGCAGCCTTCTGCATTGGAAAATAGCGCCGGCCCAACTCATCAACTGTCCGACTCAAGGATTGAATCTGGTTTATCCCGATCAAACCAATAGCTACTATAAGCAAAAGCAGTGCACTAAATCCACCAACCAATCTCCAATCACCCAGGACTCTCTTCATAAAAACCTAAGTATAATTCGATAAATAAAATTTAAAATGGCCCTAATTTCTAATCTCAAATGTTGAGACCTGACCCTTTATCTATTCCATTCTAATTCTTTTTTTGCTTCGCGAATCCAGTAATCCACTCTCGCTGCATCCTGGGTATTGGGGCAGAACTTAAGATAAGCATAGTAATGTTCAATAGCCTTTTTCTTATCAACCAAATGTTCATCATAAATCACTGCCATATTAAAATGTGTATCAGGATCATTAGGGTCTGCACTTAAGGCTTGCTCATATTCAGCCAAAGCTTTCTTGTATTGCGAGATTTGATCAAAAGTTACTCCAGCATTATAATGTAATTTTAACTTTCCCTTTTTAAACTGCCTGACTTCGCGGTCGGTTAACACAGATAAATCAGTTTCTTGACCATTTGCTAATTTAAGTTCAATAATCTTCTGCTTGCTCAGATCAAGCTTAATTGATGACTCCTGATTTTGTTTAAGTAATTCTTTTAGCTTATCGCTAATCACACTTATTTGTTCTTCCAAGGCTGTTTTTTCCGATAAAAATTCAGTATTTTTTAATTTTATTTGTTTAACAAAATCTTTTTGATTTACCTCAAGTTTACTTTTATATAATTTAATTTTAGACTGATTTGATTTGTGCATATCAGCTAATTCACGTTCTAAAACTTCTTTTTCAGCAATTAAAGTTTCACCTTGCTTTTTTAAAAGTTCTCCTGTCTCTTGAATTGCAACGTTATGTTTATTCTGTAAAATTATCTTATTAGCTAAGTTCTCTTTTTCCTCGACAAAAATAGTATTTTCCTGTTTTGCCTGCGAAAACTTTGAATTTACCTCAGCTAAAACTTGATTTTTAATTTTTAAATCTTCTTCTAAAACTTCTACTTGATTTACTAATTTAGTATAAATCAAATAACCGCCTATACTTAAGACTAGCCAAATTACCGCTAAACTAATTCCCGCAATTAACCACTTCATCTTATTCATTCTTTCACCGGTTTCCTCACTTTTTCACCGCTTTCCAAATAAAGCAAATCTTCTGCCCCAGATATAATACGAGGAGTGAGAAATATTACCAATTCTTTCATCTCCGTACTCTTAGCCGTAGATTTAAATAAGCTTCCCACAAGAGGAATATCTGCCAGAAAAGGAATTTTACTTTCAGAATCGCTTATGGTCTCTTTAATCATTCCAGCGATAATTATCGTTTTCCTGTCTTGAACCGAAACGGTTGTTTCGGCATTAGATGTATCTACCTCCGGCAAAAGAATCTGACTTGTACCGTCTTCATCCTGTATCTCAAACCAATCTCTTAACGTGCTCACCTCAGGCTTAACATGCAGCCTTACAAAATTACCTTTATAAATCGTAGGGGTTACAGAAAGGGTCACACCAACATCTACAAATTCTGCACTCCAAGAAGTAGTAGCTGAGGTATCACTCTGAGAAATTGTACTACTCGCATAAGGCTGGCGCGAACCGACCATAATCTTAGCCTCCTGATTATTGCAAGCAGCAATATGAGGAGAAGAAACAACCTTCACTTTACCCACTTCACTTAAGTAAGTAAGGACCTGCTGAGTCCGGCGGGGGTCTAACCCTCCGGGGTACCAAACTTCTGAAGTTGTCCCCTCACCTGTATAATATCCCTCTTGCCATGTCCCTATAGAAACCCGGCCATAAGTATCTGTGATTCCCGAAGCCGGTAAGGCACCCTCAAACTTCATATTCTTGCTTGAAGCCTTAAACATTGCCTCCCAATCTACACCGAAAGCAAAATCATCACTTAAAGTTATCTCCACAATCTTTGCTTCAATAAATATTTCTTTTTCCTGAGTATCAAAAGTAGCAACAATTTCTTCAATCTGTTTAATCTTATTAGGTAAATCATTTACGATTATCTTATTCGTCCTCTCATCCGAGCGAACAGAACCAAAATCTTCGGTCAAAGCCTCAGAAACCTTTGCCGCAATCTCTTCAGCCTGGGCATACTCTAATTCGAACACTCTGGTAACTGTAGACGGCCTCTTTTCGACAATACCTTCATCCAGCCTGATTGCAATCTTTTCCATCTCTTTTATCTTCTCCGGCGTATCGACTAAAATAATGGTACCTGTAGCGTCATCCATGATAATCTTGCCAATAGAGCTTTTAATGTTTGCTAAAGCATCTCCGGCCTTTGTAGGCCGGATATACTTTAGTTTTAAAGTCTTAATTTCCCTTTTATCAGTATATTTCTCACCGTAAAGCGCCTCATACTCTGCCTCAGTCAGTATAGTAATGATGTTTTTCTTTTTTTCGCAAGCCAATTTATTGGTGAGCAAAATTAAATCTAATGTATCGCCAATAGTTACGCCTTTTAAAAACAGGGTTATCCTTCCAGTAACATTTTTACTGGTAACAATATTCAACTCGCCCTTCATTGATAAAAACTTAACAGTATCTAATATATCCATAGCCCGTAGATCCAGCGATATTTTCTTGGCCAAACCTTCCTCCATAGTAAGAGGGACTTTCTGAGGACTTGGAGACTCTTCGACAGGTGAAACCGTCGCTTCAGAGACAGGTGAAGCCGTCCCTTCAGAAGCAGGTGAAGCTATCACTTGAGATGGTTGAGCTTGTACTATTGCGCTCACAGAACTAACAGCGAACAATATTAACACTATTAAATTTATCTTTTTCATATCAGTTCAATTTTCTTTTCCCTCAAAGCTCAAGATCACTCTATCTTTTGGAAGTGCTCTTTGTATAAACCTAAAACCTGATAGCAACTCATCGAATGCCCTCTAACTGTTTTCTGATCAAGCGTAAAGGATAACCCTCATTCATAAGCTGTGTTATCTTAGCTAACCTTTGCCTAACCTCTGCCTGATCATACATCCGCACATTGCCCTTTTTCGTTACTATGCGCAAAAGGTCAAGATTGGTATAGTGATTGACCGTCTGATAGGTAATATGGTATTTCTCGGTAATCTTCTGCGCTGACATTAACTTACTATTCATATTACGATTTCCCTACTTTCTTATGAATTATCCTACTTACAGTAATTACAATAACTATAGTTATTATTGAATATATCATAACATCCTTACACTATCAATTTTTCTCTCTCCAGATTCTCCTCCCTTGTGTTTCTCTCCGAGAGGAAATCTTAAGCCATAGTTAGTCCCAAGAGTCCAACTTTAAGTCTTTGTTGGCCCTAATTATCCAATTGGCCACTTGCGATACATCTTCAGCAACCGGTTTGAGTTTAAGGTATTCCTCATAATGCTGAACAGCTTTTCTTTTTTCGTTTAGATGGTCATCATAGATGACGGCTAAATTATAGTGAGCATCGGCATCGTTAGGACTAATTTTCAGTACCTCTCTGTATTCTATAGCCGCTTCATCATACCTTTCGTTAGAATCAAATTCATAAGCCCGGTTATAATGATAAATAAGACGCTCTTCAATTGTCCGGGATTGAGGCACACTTTCCCACTGCTTTACCTTCTTCCTCTTTTCAAACAGTATTTCCTTCATTTCTTGGTTAGCCCGGGCAACCTCCCGTTCGGCCTTTTCTATTTTGCCAAACTCATTTTTCCGTTTATCTTCCAATATTCTCATCTCAAGTCCCCACTTTTGTTCACCCCAATCAACCAATCTTTTGCGCACGATAGCAAGAGCGGTTTCAAGATTTCCAAGTCTTGTGCTTACCAAAGCTTCCTTTTTCTTGATATTTTTATAATTACCTTCTGCAGTTTCTAAAACATTCTGACTAAAGCTTATTTTTTTCTCAATATCTTTAAGATCTTTGCGAACCTTCAACGTCTTCACTTGCAACAATTTCTTTTTTTCTTTAAGTTTTTCTAATACTGTTTCGCTTTCTTCCAAAAATTTACTTGATGTAATTATATTCTTTTGAGATTCATCAATCTTTGCCTCTTTTTCAAAAATTTCAAATTCGAATTGTTGCTGCTTTTCGCCTAACTCTACCGCTTTCATCTTTTGGTCTTGGATTAGATTTTTAAATTCATCAATATTCCCCTTAATTACCTCTTTTTCTCTTACAAGCTGGTTAACCTTATCTTCAAAACTCCTCTTCTGAATCGTAAATTCTTCCAGCCGGATGGTAAAGCTACCCAGGCGCTCAGCTACCGCTTCTGTTTCTTTTTGAATTACCCTCCCATCTTCCCTCAAATCATCAAGTTTAGCCTCGAAAACCCTTTTCTGGCTAACTAACTGCTCTTCTTGAACTTGGATTTGATCAATAAGGCGGTCTATCTTGACTATTTGTTGCTGGAATCCCAAACGCCAAGAGGTTAATTGGGAGAGCTCATTTTCCTGAATCTGTTTATCCTTGTTTAGAGAAACAAGCTTTTCTTCAGCTTCGGTTAAAGAGGCATTGCTCTCAGTTATCTGGTTAGGAATAGTTTCTTTCTCAGCATTAATGTTGTAGAGTTCTTCCTTAATATCAGTTTGTCTTCTAATCAGCTCACCCTGCTTCTTTTTCTCCTGGTTAAGCCGAGAGGATATTTGGGAGATACTCAGGTTGATAAGCTCTATACTTTTTCTTATCCCTGATAAAGTGGTATTGGAAGCTTTTTCTCTTTCTAATGTTTGGGAAACTTGACTTTTTTTGTCACCAAGTTCATTAAGGATATTTACTATTTCCTTTTGTGTAGCCTCTTTATCGGTAGTAAGCTTCGCGGGAACGGCTCTTTCATTGACTTCTTTTTCAGGACTAAGTTTAAAAATTTCATCTTCCGTTTCTCGTTCTTGAAGAATGATTTCTCTTTCATCATTCTTCTTTATTTTCAAAAAGGACTGCAGCTTGGTTATTTGTTGCTGAGATTCCAAACACCGAAAGGTTAATTGGGAGAGCTTCTTTTCCTTAGTCTGTTTATCCTTGTTTAGAGAAACAAGCTTTTCTTCAGCTTCGGTTAAAGAAGTAGTGCTCTTGATTATCTGGTTAGGAATAGTTTTTTTCTCAGCATTAATGCTGTAGAGTTCTTCCTTAATATCAGTTTGTCTTCTAACCAGCTCATCCTGCTTCTTTTTCTCCTGGTTAAGCCGAGAGGATATTTGGGAGATACTCAGGTTGGATTTCCGAGCTACATCCTCAGAACCCTTCTCCTGCCAAGATATTTCTTTTTCCTTATCAAGCTCTTCTTGGGTCAAGTCTTTTCGAAGCTGGCTTATCTTAGCTTGTGACTCTTTCTGGGAAGTTGATATACCCTTTAGGTCGGCCTTAAGGGACTTTTGTTTTTGAGTTAACTTATCAGACTCTATTCTATAACCTTTTAACTCTTTTTCTTCGGCTTCAATAGTAACTTTTAAATCTTGCCGTTGACCGGTTAGAGCTGAAATTTCTTCAGTTAAGGCATCCTTTTCTGAAGATAGTTTATTTTGTAAGGATTCTTCTTGATTAAACGAGCGAAATATTATTTCTATTTCAGTTTGGATACCTTCTCTATCTTCTACCAACGCCTTCTGTTTAACTTGAAGGAGTTTCTCCTGCCTAATTAGCTGCTCTTCTTGAACCCGGGTTTGATTGATAAGACGGTCTATCTTAGTTATTTGTTGCTGAGATTCCAAACGCCGAGAGATTAATTGGGAGAGCTTCTTTTCCTGATTCTGTTTATCCTTGTTTAGAGAAGCAAGCTTTTCTTCAGCTTCGGTTAAAGAAGCAGTGCTCTTAGTTATCTGGCTGATCAGAGCCTCTCCCTCAGTATTAAGGTTGTAGAGTTCTTCCTTAATATCAGTTTGTCTTCTAATCAGCTCACCCTGCTTCTTTTTCTCCTGGTTAAGCCGAGAGGATATTTGGGAGATACTCAGGTTGAATTTCCGAGTTACATTCTCAGAACCCTCCTCTTGCCAGGATATTTCTTTTTCCTTATCAAGCTCTTCTTGGGTCAAGTCTTTTTGAAGCTGGCTTATCTTAGCTTGTGACTCTTTCTGGGAAGTTGATATACCCTTTAGGTCGGCTTTAAGGGCCTTTTGTTTTTGAGTTAACTTATCAGCCTCTATTCTATAACCTTTTAACTCTTTTTCTTCGGCTTCAATAGTAACTTTTAAATCTTGCCGTTGACCGGTTAGAGCTGAAATTTCTTCAGTTAAGGCATCCTTTTCTAAAGATAGTTTATTCTGTAAGGATTTTTCTTGATTAAACGAGCGAGATATTGTTTCTATTTCAGCTTGGATACCTTCTCTATCTTCTACCAACACCTTCTGTTTAACTTGAAGGAGTTTCTCCTGCCTAGCTAACTGCTCTTCTTGAACCCGGTTTTGATTGATAAGACGGTCTATCTTGGTTATTTGTTGCTGAGATTCCAAACGCCGAGAGGTTAATTGGGAGAGCTTCTTTTCTTTAGTCTGTTTATCCTTGTTTAGAGAAACAAGTTTTTCTTCAGCTTCGATTAAAGAGGCAGTGCTCTTAGTTATCTGGCTAATCAGAGCCTCCCCCTCAGCATTAATACTGTAGAGCTCTTCCTTAATATCAGCTTGTCTTCCAATCAGCACATCCTGCTTCTTTTTCTCCTGGTTAAGCCGAGAGGATATTTGGGGGATACTCAGGTTGACAAGCTCTATGCTTTTCTCTATTCCTGATAAAGTGGTATTGAAAGCTTTTTCTCTTTCTAATGATTGGGAAACTTGACTTTTTTTGTCACCAAGTTCATTAAGGATATTTACTATTTCCTTTTGTGTAGCCTCTTTATCGGCAGTAAGCTTCGCAAGAACGGCTCTTTTATTGACTTCTTTTTCATGACTAAGTTTAAGAATTTCATCTTCCGTTTCTCGTTCTTGAAGAATGATTTCTCTTTCATCATTCTTCTTTATTTTTAAAAAGGACTGCAGCTTGACTATTTGTTGCTGAGATTCCAAACGCCGAGAGGTTAATTGGGAGAGCTTCTTTTCTTTAGTCTGTTTATCCTTGTTTAGAGAAGCAAGTTTTTCTTCAGCTTCGGTTAAAGAAGTAGTGCTCTCAGTTATCTGGCTAATCAAAGCCTCTCCCTCAGCATTAAAGCTGTAGAGCTCTTCCTTAATATCAGCTTGTCTTCCAATCAGCTCATCCTGCTTCTTTTTCTCCTGGTTAAGCCGAGAGGATATTTGGGAGATACTCAGGTTGATAAGCTCTATACTTTTTCTTATCCCTGATAAAGTGGCATTGGAAGCTTTTTCTCTTTCTAATGATTGGTATTGTTCTTCCTGTGCTTGCTCTCTTTGAACCAAAAGGTCTCTACCTTTATTTTCCAAAGTTTGTAATTCTTTTTGGAGTGAATCAAACCGGTTGGCCAACCTCTTCTTTTCAGATACAATCTTAGCTTCTTGAACTTGGGTTTGATTGATAAGACGGTCTATCTTGGTTATTTGTTGCTGAGATTCCAAACACCGAAAGGTTAATTGGGAGAGCTTCTTTTCCTTAGTCTGTTTATCCTTGTTTAGAGAAGCAAGTTTTTCTTCAGCTTCGGTTAAAGAAGTAGTGCTCTTGATTATCTGGTTAGGAATAGTTTTTTTCTCAGCATTAATGCTGTAGAGTTCTTCCTTAATATCAGTTTGTCTTCTAACCAGCTCATCCTGCT
>Ga0307992_1001779_pt1 | contig 12583 bp, 9 predicted proteins | sample EllFjometagen133_FD_203162 | JGI IMG/M metagenome (GOLD analysis project Ga0307992, IMG submission 203162) | Marine microbial communities from Ellis Fjord, Antarctic Ocean - #133 | ecosystem: Environmental > Aquatic > Marine > Unclassified | place: Southern Ocean | collected 2014-10-08
TAGTTACACAATCACCGCAAGCAGCAGATATTTTATAATCAATCTCAACTCTTCTAATCGTAAAAAGTGTTCCTTGCTTTGCGACTTCAGCCAAATTTACACCGCAAGCCAACATATACTCGTATCGTCCTTCTTCAAAATGCTTTAGATAATTTCCATAATACATTACCTTTTCGCAATCGGTATCATGATAATATATTCTCTTTTCCATCTTGTGCATGACAATTTATTATATCTTATTCCTTTAAAAAGTACTATTAAAATTTAACAACTAAAAAAAGCCCCTCGTTCTAGAGGGGCTTTTTAATAATCATTCTCTTTCTTGGATTAAGCGAAATTACATCATTCCGCCCATACCACCCATTCCACCCATACCACCCGCAGGCATTGCAGGCATTGCAGGTTTATCTTTTTCAGGAATATCAGTAATTAAAGCTTCTGTAGTAAGCATCAAGGAAGCAATAGAAGAAGCATTCTGTAATGCATTTCTGGTTACCTTTGTAGGGTCGATTACACCAGCTTCAAGCATATTACCAAACACATCCTTCTGTACATCGTATCCAAAAGCCTGCTCTTTAGACTCTTTAACTTTCTGAATTACAACAGCGCCATCTAAACCAGCATTAATTGCTAATTGTCTAATGGGTTCTTCAAGTGCTCTCTTTACTATATTTACAGCTATTTTCTCATCACCCTTAAGCTTTACATCATCAAGGGCTTCAACACAACGGACCAAAGCAACTCCTCCACCAGGTACAATACCTTCTTCAACGGCTGCTCTCGTCGCATGTAGGGCATCTTCAACTCTAGCCTTCTTCTCTTTCATTTCAGTCTCAGTGGCAGCACCTACATTGATAACCGCTACGCCACCCGAAAGCTTTGCCAATCTTTCCTGCAACTTCTCACTATCATATTCAGAATCAGAACTTTCAATTTGTTTTTTGATTTGAGAAATTCTTGCATTTATATCAGCAGGTTTTCCTGCACCTTCAATAATAGTTGTATTCTCTTTATCAACTGTTACCTTTTTAGCACTACCTAAATGCTCAAGACCAACATTTTCTAATTTTATTCCATGCTCTTCAGCAATAAAGGTTCCACCAGTGATTATAGCGATATCTTCCATCATAGACTTCCTTCTGTCGCCATATCCGGGAGCTTTAACTGTACAGCAATTTAAAGTACCTCTCAACTTATTAACTACGAGTGTTGCTAAAGCTTCACCTTCAACATCTTCTGTAATTATCAAAAGTGGCTTACCTGATTTTGCAATTTTCTCTAATAACGGAAGAAGATCTTTCATTGAACTTATTTTCTTCTCGTGGATCAATATATAAGGTCCCTCAAGCTCCGCAACCATTTTTTCACTATCAGTTGCAAAATATGGAGAACTATAACCTTGATCAAATTGCATACCCTCTACTACATCCAAGCTAGTATCAATAGATTTAGCTTCCTCAACCGTAATAACTCCATCTTTGCCAACTTTTTCCATAGCATTCGCAATCATATCACCTATAGCCATATCAGAATTAGCTGCTATAGCCGCAACCTGAGCAATTTCTTTTCTGTCTTTAATTGGCTTGGATAGTTTTTTTAGGCCTTCAGTAACTTTCGCAACACAGGTTTCTATTCCTCTTTTTAATGACATCGGATTAGCACCCGCAGTTACGTTTCTCAATCCTTCCCTGAATATAGCTTCAGCCAAAATGGTTGCTGTAGTTGTTCCATCCCCTGCTACATCAGATGTTTTCTCTGCTACTTCCTTAACTAACTGAGCGCCCATATTTTCATATGGATCTATCAATTCAATTTCTTTGGCAACAGAAACACCATCTTTAGTGATTGTTGGTGAACCAAACTTTTTATCAATAACTACATTACGCCCTTTTGGACCAAGCGTAACTTTTACAGCTCGGGCCAATTGCTCGACACCTTTTAAAAGTGCGCGGCGACTTTCTTCATTAAACATTAATTGTTTTGCCATTATATTCCTCCTTGAAATTAGGCTTTTAGCTTATTTTACTATTGCTAGGATATCTTCTTCTCTTGTGATTAAATAGGCTTCGCCTTTTGAATCAGTTACTTCTGTTCCTGAGTATTTTCCGAAAAGAATTATATCTCCTTTTGCCACCTCCGGTTTTTGACGACTTCCATCATCAAGAACCTTACCTTGACCTACAGCAATAACTTCAGCCTGTTGTGGCTTCTCTTTTGCATTATCAGGCAAATATATACCACCCCTTGTCTTCTCTTCTGCCTCTAAAACTTTCAGTAACACTCTGTCACCTAATGGTTTAATAGCCATTTAGTTACCCTCCTTTTTTTATTTATTTAGCAGTCTTCCATATAGAGTGCTAATTGTAGAGTAATCTTATAGTATATTTTTATAAAAATCAAGTGTTTTTTTTAAAAAAAAATAAATGGCATATGTGATTAGGAGTGATTAGAGCTAAATATCGTAAATTATCTCAATATATTAACTACTTTTCTGCATCTTGTAGTTTACATACAAACCACGAAGCGTAAGTTGCCTATCAACCAAATCAATACCGGGTACTAAATTCTTGAATAATGAAGAATCTCCTCCAGTAGCAATGACCTTAAGTTTCCCGCCATATTTACCTTTAAATCTGTTAATAATCCCCTCACACGCATCTGCCACTGAATAGAAAATACCATTTTGAATACTTGTTTTAGTATCTTTACCGATTAAACCTATGGGTTTTATGAGTTTGATTAAAGGTAATAATTCGGCCTTAGAAGAAAGTGCCGCTAATGAAGTTCTTACTCCCGGCATAATAATTCCACCCAGATATTCATTCCTCTTATTGACAATATCAAACGTTATTGCTGTCCCAAAATCAACCACTAATATATCACCTTGAGGATAATCATTATGAGCTGCAATCGCATTCAAAAGTCGATCAGCTCCAACCTGCTTCGGTTTTTTATACTTATTTTTAATACAATATTTCAGGTTTTTACCCCCCTGATATATTTCTCTAATACCTAATTCCTGTAGTGCTATTTTAAAATATTTATCAACCCTTGGAACAACACTGCAAAATATTGCAATATCATTTTTAGTTATTCGAACCTTATGATCCTTAATATATTTTCTTAGTAACCCCTTGCGAAACACTTCATTATTACTTTTGTCGATTGTTATCCGGCCAAAACTAACAATCCGATTTGACTTTACTAAACCTAAAGTTATAGAAGTGTTACCTATATCAGCTAGAAGTATCATTATTACATTTACTCCCCATTATTTTTATTTCATCAGCACTCTTAATCTTCTCTATCATACCGTTATCTGTCCTGACTAGCAGCGCCCCAGAACTCTCATCAACACCCATAATCATACCATTCATTATATCATTATTTCTATATATCTCCACTCTTAAACCAAGTTGATAACAGTGTTTATTCCAGAGCGTATATATATCCTTAAGATTATTTTCATTAAGACAATTATAATATTCATCAAGGTAGTTAATGATCATTGCTATGATTTCATTTCTTTTAACAAATTTGCCACTGGTTTCCCATAGACTTATACTACCTTCTGGAATCACGCTAGATAAACTATTAGCATTTATGCCAATACCAATGATCAAATATTCTTGCTTAGTAGCTCCATGTAATGTTTCAGCTAAAATACCGGCGACCTTTTTATTTTTCACTATAATATCATTTGGCCATTTAATATAGGTTTTTAGGCTGTATAATTTTTCAATACTCAAGCATACTGCTACGCTTGAGGCTATGTAGAATCTGGATAAATCAACTTCATCAGCTCTTGGCATCAAAAGTACTGAAAAATAGATACCCCCTTCGGGTGAAACCCATTTTCTACCCAATCTACCCTTGCCCTGACTTTGTGTGGACGCGATAAAAATAGCTCCGTCATTTTCTATACTACCTACATATTTTTTAGCTTCATCATTAGTAGAAGTTACCTTATCAAAACAATATATTTGATGTCCAATCTTCTTAGTCCTTATATGAGGTTTTATTTCTTCTGAGTTAATTTCATCATTCATCTTATTAATCATGCTGCGCTTTACTTTTTTTTGTTATACTTTTTTTTACTTTTTTTAACTCATCTCTAAGTTTGGCTGCTTTTTCGAATTCTAGGTGTTGAGCAGCCTCATACATATCTTCTTCAATGTCAGCTGCAACCTGATACATTAATTGTAGATCAAGATTATCAGTTACTATATCAGATGCAATTTTGATGCTTTCAGCATGCATTTCTAATCCATCATTAATAGCCTTCTTAATTGATACAGGTTTAATATTATGTTTTGTATTATATACAATTTGTATTTCTCGCCTTCTCTCTGTCTCATCAATAGCCTTCTTCATAGCCTTTGTCATCTTATCTGCATACATTATAACCTTCGCATTTACATGCCTAGCACATCTTCCAGCCAACTGAATCAAAGATGTATGTGACCTCAAAAAACCTTCTTTATCTGCATCCAAAATACAAACCATAGAAACTTCGGGCAAGTCTATTCCTTCCCTTAGAAGATTGACACCTATAAGACAATCAAATTTCCTGAGCCTTAATTCCTTTAATATTCTCACCCTTTCTATTGTTTTTACTTCAGAGTGAAGATATTCAGCCTTTAAACCTAGATCTTTTAAATGAGCACTTAAATCCTCAGCCATGCGCTTTGTAAGCGTGGTGATTAAAACTCTCTGGTTCAATTTAGTTCGACTTCTAACTTGATAAATAATATCATCTATTTGCCCCCGAGACTCTTTCACCTCTATCTCAGGATCAATTAAACCCGTAGGTCTTACAACTTGCTCTGCAATCACTTTACTTTCTTTCATTTCTACTTCTCCTGGTGTAGCAGAAAGATATACTACTTGATTAATTAATTTTTTAAATTCATCACTTTTCAAAGGTCGATTATCTAGGCATGATGGTAATCTAAAACCATGCTCAACCAATACCTCTTTTCGGGCTTTATCACCCATATACATACCTCTAATCTGAGGCAAGCTCACATGTGATTCGTCAATAATAGTTAGAAAATAGCCTTGAAAATAATCAATAAGGCAATATGGCCTTGAACCTATGGGACGATTAGATAGATGACGTGAATAATTCTCAATTCCATGACAATACCCCGTCTCCAGCATCATTTCAATATCGTAATTTGTTTTATTTTTGAGTCTTTGAGCCTCAACTATTTTTTTTTCATTTAAAAGAGTTTTATATCTATCTTCTAATTCAGCTCTGATTGAGCCAATGGCTTTTTGTATTGAAGGTAGTTCAATTACAAAATGCTTAGCCGGATAAACAGATATATTTTCGATCGTTTTTTTAGTTTTATTATTCAATGGATCAATTACACTTATACTATCTACCGTATCATCTAAAAATTCAACGCGAATTGCATCATCATCTTTGTATGAAGGAAAGACATCGACTACATCACCTCTTACTCTCAAGGAGCCTCTCTTAAAATCAAAATCATTTCTTTCATATTGAATCTTAATCAGTTCTTTAATAAAAGTATCTCTTTTTAGTTTTTGAGATTGCTTAACCTCTATCAATGATTTTGAATAATCTTTCGGAGAACCAAGATTATATATACAAGAAACACTAGCTACCACAATGACATCTTTTCTAGAAATAATTGAGGAAGTTGCAGAAAGTCTTAATCGATCAAGTTTATCATTTATTGAGGCATCTTTTTCTATGTAAGTATCTGTCTGGGGAATATAAGCCTCTGGTTGATAATAATCGTAGTAACTCACAAAATACTCTACCGCATTATTAGCAAAAAAACTTTTAAGTTCTGAGTAAAGTTGGGCTGCTAAAGTCTTATTATGAGATATAACCAAAACCGGACGATTCAATTTAGAAATGACATTGGCTATTGTGAAGGTTTTACCAGAACCGGTCACCCCCAGCAATGTAGAAGCTTTATTTCCAGCCTTAATGCTTTTATATAGAGAATCAATTGCTTTGGGCTGATCCCCCTGAGGGGTGAAATTTGTTATTAACTTAAAAAGACTCATTTTAGATAATTTTTAAGGCCATGTTAAGAGATGAATTGGAATGAGTAAGCGCTCCTATAGAAATCATATCCACTTTACAAACAGCTAATTTACGGATATTTGAGAGTTTAACATTACCAGACACTTCTATTGCTATTCTTTTATGATGTCCGTTTGATTTATAAAATTTATCCTTTAATAAAACAGCTTCCTTTATCTGCTTTAAAGACATATTATCAAGCATTATAATATCCGGATTAGCTTTAATCGCATTTAGTAGTTGCCCTACTTTTTTTATTTCTACCTCAATATTCTTCTTTGTTTTTTTTCTGGCTAGCCGAACACATTCAGCCGGAGTTAAACCAGAAGCCTTTATATGATTATCTTTAATTAAAACTTGATCATACAAACCCATGCGATGATTATAACCACCGGCAACCTTGACCGCATATTTTTCAAAATACCTCAATCCTGCAGTTGTTTTTCTGGTATCTACAATTTTAGTCTTATAACCTTTAGTCCCTTGAACAAACTTATATGTCAAAGTAGCTACACCTGATAAATGAGAGATGATATTAAGTGCTATCCTTTCAACTTTTAAAATATCACGAGCATTACCATATACCTTGGCAATTATTTTTGCTTTCTTGCCTTTACCAGCTTTTATAAAATCACCATCTTTAGCATAAGCCTTAAATTTTATAGATTTATTAATAAATTTCAGAAAAAGCCTTAATATATCAAGTCCTGCAATTACTCCTGGTTCTCTTATTAACAAGTTAGCATGTATTTTAAGGTTTTTATCTATTGTAATGGCCGATGTTATGTCTCCATTCTGAACATCTTCCTTAAGACCAACTCGTAACAACTCTTTTACCTTTATTTCATTAAGTTTCATCATTTTTTATGCCTACCATATTCTTTAATTGTGCTAATTCAGATTGATTTAAATTTCTATATTTTCCTTCTTCTAAATCCTTAAGCTCAAGATTACCCACTCTTAGCCTTATTAAATCGTGGACCTTATAATGCAGGGCTAAAAACATATATCTAATTTGCCTTTTAAGGCCTTGATGGATTGTTAAATTTACTGAAGAACCCTTATTCGCTTCATCATGTTCAACAGAATTTATTGCCGCCGAAGCAATAACACCCTCTTCTATTTCTACGCCTTTTTCTAACTTCTTGATATCTTGCGCTTTTAAAAAAGGCTTTATGAAAACTTTATATACTTTATCTATCTCATAGCTGGGATGCATGATTCTATGAGCTAGCGTGCCATCATTAGTTAACAAAAGCAAACCTTTAGTATTCTTATCTAAGCGCCCCACAGGATATATTCGTTCTTTTATATCAATTAAATCTAAAACTTTATTCTTTGCGTGTTGGTCTTTTAAACTACATATATACCCAACTGGCTTATTTAATATAATATAAATTTTTTGACTAACTACAGATTTCAGAGGTTCATTATTATAAAGAACAACATCCTTATCAGGATCAATCTCTGCTACTGGATTTTTTTCTACTACACCATTTACCTTGATCTGACCAGTTTTTATATAATCATTACTTTTTCTGCGTGATGCTATCTGACAATTAAGAACATAACGATATAGAAGCATATCTTTAGTTAATTTCTTCTAAAGCAGCCTGTAACTCTTTAAGCTTGAGCATATAATCTTCCAAGCGCTGCCTTTGTTCATCAATAACATCTTTAGGTGCTTTACTTATAAAACCTTTATTTTCTAGGCGCATCTTAATATTCTTTATTTCTCTTTCAACAATGCTAATTTCTTTAGCAAGCTTCACTTTCTCTTTATCAAAATCAATTAAACCAACTAGTAAAATATAAGCTTTAATAGTTTTATAGACAACAACTGAACTTGATTTAGGAGTTATTTTGTCCTCATTTGTAAAACTTATCTCTTTAATCTTACCAAGCTGTATAAAATATTCATTTAGCTCTTTAAAATCATTTAATATATTGCTATCCTTAATTATTACCATAACTTCAGGCAAAGAAACTGTTGGGGCTATATTAAATTGAGCTCTCTTATTGCGAATAACACCAATTAAACCCATCATATCATCAAAAGAATTTATACTCCAATTCATCTTTTTTAAATCAGGTGCTACTGGCCACTCAGAAAGCATTATAAATTCATTATCTTTCTTGGGCAATTTCTGCCAAATTTCCTCTGTAATAAAAGGTACAAACGGATGAAAGAGTTTTAATGAAGATTTCAAAACAAGATAAAGAACATTTTGAGTTAGCTTATCATCAATATGCGTCTTAGCCAATTCAATATACCAATCACACAATTTATGCCAAAAGAAATCATATAGCTTGCTTGATGCCTCATGAAATCTGTAATTTTCTAAAGACTCATCAATCTCTTTAATATACAAACTTAATTGAGAAATTATCCACTTTTCAGCTAGATAGCCTTCCTCAGCATCTAATTTTTTACTTATATCATTAAGATTATAATCATCTAATAAACTATTATCTAAATTCATCAGGATAAACCTGGATGCATTCCAGAGCTTATTCATTAAATTTCTTCCAAACTCAAATTTACTCTCTGCTAAATATAAATCCTCACCGGGAAGTGAGATCAAACTAAACCTTAAAGCATCAGCACCATGCTTTTCTATTACTTCAAGAGGATCTATAGCGTTTCCTAGGGACTTACTCATCTTGCGTCCTATATCATCTCTAACTGTTCCATGGATATAAACATTAGAAAATGGAATCTTTTTCATAAATTTAAGACCTGACATAATCATCCTAGCTACCCAGAAAAAAATAATTTCCGAAGCAGTTACTAATGTAGCTGTCGGATAAAAATATTTGAGATCCTTGGTTTCTTTGGGCCATCCCAAAGTAGCAAAAGGCCATAACCAAGAACTAAACCAAGTATCAAGCACATCGGGATCTTGAAAAATATCAGTACATCCACATTTAGAACATTTATCTGGTTTTTCGCCAACAGCTATAATTCCCATTTCTTCATAAGAAAATTCAACCGGTAGAGTAACCTTTAGACTTTGTTTACTCTGAGTATATTTCTTATAACAGTCACTGCAATACCAGGCAGGTATTCTGTGTCCCCACCAAATTTGTCGTGAAATACACCAATCTCTGATGTTCTGCATCCAGTTGTCATAAATCTTATACCACCTCTCTGGATAAAATTTAATATTACCTTTAGCGGCTTCCTTCGCTGCCGGCTGAGCCAAAGCCTTCATTCTTACAAACCACTGTTCTGAAAAATACGGCTCAATAACAGTATGGCATCTATAGCAATGACCTACTGCATGAGTATGAGCTTCAACTTTCCTCAGAAGCTTTCTTTCCTTTAGATCCTCTATCAAGGCTTCTCTAGCCTCAAACCTATCCAGACCATCGTAAGTATCTGTAGCGTTGGCATTCATAGTTCCGTCAGGATTAATACAAAGTATTCCCTCTAACTTATGCCTACAACCCATATCGTAATCATTGGGATCATGCAAAGGTGTGACCTTAACAATTCCAGTTCCAAACTCAGGATCAACAAATTCATCAGATATTATTTTTATTTCTCTTTCAGCTATAGGTAAAATAGCTGTCTTACCGATTAAATCTTTATAACGCTTATCATCAGGATTAACAGCTAAAGCTGTATCTCCAAACATTGTTTCTGGCCTAGTTGTCGCCACAGTTACAAATTCAGAAGAATCTTTAAGAGGGTACTTAATATGATATAAATTTCCCTGAAGCTCTTTGTGGGGTGCCTCTTCATCGCTTAAAGCACTCTGACAACGAGGACACCAGTTAATTATATAACTGCCCTTATAAACCAAGTCATCTTTGTATAATTTAATAAATACCTCATTGACCGCCGCTGAGTACTCTTCATCCAGTGTAAATCTTTCTCTTTGCCAGTCACAACTACACCCCATTTTCTTCAATTGCTTAATAATAGTGCCACCATGGGTATTAGTCCAATCCCAAGCTCTTTTGACAAATTCATCCCTGCCTAAATCATGGCGCGTCTTTCCTTCTTTAGCTAAAGAACGCTCAACCACATTTTGAGTAGCTATACCGGCATGGTCAGTCCCCGGTATCCAGAGAGCAGCATAACCCTGCATTCTTTTGCGCCTGATAAGTATATCCTGCAGAGTATTATTTAAAGCATGCCCCATATGTAAAATACCGGTAACGTTCGGTGGTGGGATAACAATGCAGTAAGGCTCTTTGGTTTCATCTTTTTCTTGATGAAAACAATTATTCTTAATCCAAAGTTCAAACCACTTATCTTCTACTTCTTTAGGATTGTAACGTGTAGATAAATTATCCATAAAATTAATTATTTCTTATTTCTATTTTTGTCTTTCAGTAATTTATACTCAAAACTATCAACCAGAGCCTGCCAGCTTGCTTCGATGATATCTGCAGATACACCTACGGTTGACCAAGTACTCTCTTCATCCTGAGACTGAACTAAAACTCTAACCTTTGCTTCTGTGCCAGCCTTTTGATCTAATACCCTAACCTTAAAATCAGTTAAATGCATTTTCTTTAGTGAAGGGTAAAATCCTTCCAAGGCCTTCCGCAAAGCATTATCTATAGCATTAACCGGACCATCTCCCTCTGAAGCAGTATGCTCCTTGATGCCCTTGACTATAATTTTAATAGTTGCTTCTGTGAATAATTCCGGCTTATTAGTTTTAGGATTCGTTCTTTTTTCATTAATAACTCTGAAACCTTCCAAGTCAAAAAAAGGCTTATATTTTTTCATTAATCTCTTCATTAATAATTCAAAAGAAGCTTCCCCTGCCTCAAAATGATATCCTTCATGCTCCATATTCTGAAGCATATTTAATATCTCTCTAGTTTTAGGTGTATCTTTAGCTAAATTTATATTCAGCTCCTTAGCTTTATTGATTATACTGCTTTTGCCAGCTAGTTCAGAGATGATGAACTTCCTTTTATTACCTACTGTTTCTGGAACTATATGTTCATAAGATTCTGGTTTTTTCATTACCGCATTAACATGTACACCAGCTTTATGCGCAAAAGCACTTGTTCCTACATAAGGCTGATCACTTCTATGCTGAAGATTACAAACTTCACTTATATATCTGGAAACTTCAGTTAGCTCTTTTAATCTACCCTTAGGCAAACACTTATCTTCAAGCTTAAGCTCAATCGATGGTATGCAAGCGCATAAGTCTGCATTACCACAACGCTCACCTATGCCATTAATGGTTCCCTGGATATGATTACAACCGGCTTCAACTGCAGTTACCGAATTAGCCACTGCCATACCGTTATCATTATGTGTGTGAATTCCTAAAGCAACATTGGTTTCTTCTTTTAAAATAGTTATAATCTCATAGATTTCACTTGTTAAAGTGCCTCCATTAGTATCACACAAAACTACTGCTTCTGCCCCAGCAGCCTTTGCTGTCTTAACTACTTCAAGCGCATACTCAGCATTTTCTTTAAAACCATCAAAGAAATGCTCAGCATCAAAAAATACTTTTTTACCTTTTTTCTTTAAAAAAGATATGCTCTCACTAATCATCTTTAGATTTTCTTCTAAAGAAGTTCTTAAAACATCCTTGACCTGCATAGCAGAACTCTTACCAAAAATAGTGATATATTTAGTTTTCGCTTCTAAAAGTGATTTTAGAATAGTATCCTGATGAACTTTTTTATGAGGCCTTCTAGTTGAACCAAAGGCAACCAGCTGTGTTTTACCTAATTTCATCTTCTTAGCCTGCTTAAAAAAACTTATATCCTTTGGATTTGAACCCGGCCAACCACCTTCAATAAAATCAACACCCAATTCAGCTAACTTTGCTGTTATCTGTAATTTATCTCTCAGAGAAAAACTAACCCCCTCGGCTTGAGCACCATCACGTAAAGTTGTATCATAAACATATACACGGGACATCTTATAACCCCCCTTTATTTATTTGAACTTAGTTTTTTACTAAGCCCAAATTCCTTATGAAGTATTTTTAAAGCCTGCTGGGCTTTACCTTTTCTAATAACGCAAGACACTTTTATTTCTGATGTAGAAATCATTTCAATGTTAATTTTAGCTTTCCCGAGGCTTCCAAACATTTTTGCAGCTACACCTGAATGACTCTTCATACCAACACCCACTATAGATATCTTAGCAATATCCTTATCCTGCAAGACATCACCAGCTTTAATGCTTAGGAGTAAAGATTTTATAACTTTAGTAGCTTTATTTAAATCCACCTTCTCAACTGTAAATGAAATATCTGTATATCCTGTCCTAGATATATTCTGAACAATCATATCTATATTTATATTAGCTTCTGCTATGGCTTTAAAAATAAGAGCCGCAACGCCTGGCTTATCAGGAACATCACATATAGTTACTTTTGCTTCATTCTTATTAATTGCTACACCACTTACTAAAACACCCTCCATCATTTTAACCTCCTTGATGATTCGAGTGCCCTCACAATTTGAAAAACTCGAGCGCACATGCAATGGTATATTAAATTTTTTAGCTACTTCAATTGAACG
>Ga0307992_1001780_pt1 | contig 12578 bp, 14 predicted proteins | sample EllFjometagen133_FD_203162 | JGI IMG/M metagenome (GOLD analysis project Ga0307992, IMG submission 203162) | Marine microbial communities from Ellis Fjord, Antarctic Ocean - #133 | ecosystem: Environmental > Aquatic > Marine > Unclassified | place: Southern Ocean | collected 2014-10-08
GATAAGAATTTCAATGAAAGTAAAGCCTTTACGTGATTTAATCATAAAGTATTAACTTAATTATAATTAATTATTCTAATTTTAAAACATAAGTGGCAAAAGTCATCCCTCTGTTTCCCTATCTACTCTTATTTTATACTGTTCTCCTTATTTTTGCAATGGTGGATAATTTTCTCCAGTATTTTTTCCAATTATTTAACCATTTCATGATTATTTAGATTAACTATGACTAATTTTAAAACCGTCTTTATCTATATTAAAAACATTTATTTCTTGCATGTGACGACTAATTCAGGAATATGACCTGGTAACACTAAAAGTTCTTTTAATTTTTCTATAAGAATTTTTATTCTTAATAAGTTTAAAATATTATTTAAGATATTTTCTTACTCGGGCAATAACTTCTTTCATTTTAAATTTTGCTTTAATTAAAAAGTCAGTTGCCCCTAATTCTTTACTCTTTTTAATATCTGATTTTTGTCCCAAGTTAGATAAAATAATTACGGGAATGTTTTTTAATTTATCGTCTTTTTGTAATTCTTCTAAAACATCAAAACCGCTTTTTATGGGCATGATTAAATCTAATAAAATCAAAGCAGGTTTTTCTTTTTTAATTATTTCCAATCCTATTACACCGTTTATTGCAGTATAAACGTCAAAACCTTCTCTTTGTAGTTTATCTCTCATTGCTTCTAGTAAAAACTTTTCATCATCAACCAAAACGATTTTAACTTTTTTTTCTTCAGCCATGTTTAAATTATATTGATTTTTAGACAATTCCTAGTTTTTCTTTAACTCTTATAACTAAATCATCAAGCTTCCAATCACTTTTAACTAAAAAATCAAAAACTCCATTTTCCATGGCCGTAGCTACGTATTCAGCATCATTTAAATTAGTAAGAAGAATTATCTGTACATTTTTCCCCCATTCATCTCTTCTTAGTGTTCTAAGCATACTCAAACCATCAACTTTAGGCATAACAATATCTAAAAGAATAATATCAGGATGTTCTTTAAAAGCACTTTCTAGCCCTTCTTCTCCATTTTCCTCTTGAAAAGTTTGAAAGCCTTCACGTTTAAATTTATCAAAAATAGCTTGTCGTAAAGGTGCTTCGTCCTCAACAATAAGGATTTTTTTGTTTTGTGTTGACATATGTTTATATAATTAAATTGTTATTTAATTTCAAGTCTTGCTTTAATTAAATTTTTAACTATTTGATACCTTTACTCCTTTTTTACTTTTCATTCCCTTTGAAGGAATGGTTACAAAAAAAGTTGTTCCTTTGTTTTCTTCAGATTCAAACCAGATTTTACCGCCTGATTGTTCAACCACTGCTTTAACAATATAAAGACCAAGGCCAGTCCCATCACAATCTTTATCTAAGACGTTGTCAGCCCGGAATAATTTATTAAATATTTTTGATTGTTGAATCTTAGGAATACCATAACCCGTATCCTTTATTTTAATTAAAATATCCGAGTCTTTTTTACAAATTTCAACAATAATACTTCCTTTTTCAGGGGTATATTTAATCGCATTAGAAATTAAATTTTGTAAAATAATTCTTAAAAGTCGAGGATCAGCATTAATAATGGGCAAATCAATCGTATATTTTTTTTCTATTTTTATTTTTTTTTCTTTAATTCGCGGGGTAAGTTCTTTTATAAGACTGTCAGCAATTTCAAAAAATTTAACCGGTTCTGGATCAATAGCAAAAGTTCCCAATTCGATTCGAGAAACATTTAAAAGAGCATTTACTAATCCTACCATACGGTGATTAGCATCATAGAGTGCTTGTAAATATTTTTTTTGATCCTTGTTAATTTTTCCAACGTCTTCATCTAAAAGCATTTCTGCATACCAATTTATAGTAGAAAGAGGAGTTCTTAGTTGATGAGAAGCTAATGATACAAATTCAGTTTTAGCTCGATCAATTTCTCTTTCTTTAGATACGTCACGAAAAACAATCACGCAACTTATTACATCACCATTATAATCTTTTAAAGAAGCGGCACTACCTGCGATGGGAATTTGCTTTTTATTCTTTTTAACTAAAACAGTATCTGCCTTGGCATTTTTTATTTCTCCACTGTTTATTGCTTCTCGAATAAATTTACCATTTGATTTTCCATTTTTTTCAGAAATAAAATCAAGAACCTGATCATATTTTTTACCGATAACTTCTTTGTGGGTGAAACCGGAAAGAATTTCTGCTTCTTGATTAAAAATCATGATATTATAATTTTGATCAACAACAAAGACTCCATCGCCGATCCCATAAAGAATAGCATTTAATTTATTTTTTTCTTGATTAACTTTATTTTTTTCTTCTTCCAATTCTTTGTTTTGTCTTTCTGTTTGCCCAAGATTTTTAGCTAATTCTTCACTTTTTTCTTCTAATCTAGTCTGGGTTTTTAAAAGATTATCAGTCATTTGGTTAAAAGAATCAGCTAATTCTTCAATTTCATCTTTTGTATTTATTTTTGCCCGGACTAAAAGATTCCCCTTGGAAATTCTCGAGGCTACTTTTGTTAATTTTTTAATTGGTCCAGAAACAGAATGAGCCATTAGAACAGTAATTAAAACAATCATTAGTAAAAGGACTGTCCCGATAATGGCTAATCTATTTTTTAATTCATTAGCGGTTTTTAATATTTCATCAGCATTCATTTTTACTACTAATCCCCATTGATAATTAGGTAGGTAACGCCAAGTAGCTAAAACCTTTTCTCCTTTATAATCAATGGTTATTCCCCAGCTTTTTTCTCTTTGGACTGCCTTTTGAAGAGCGATTCCTTGACTAGAGCCCAATTTAACGATTGTTTTAAATGCTCCTTCTGGATCATATCTGGATGGAGCAATAAGAGTTATTTGATCTTCTAATCTGGAAATTAAGATGATCTCTCCGGTTTTTCCTAAATCAGTATAATCTTTTATAAGATGATAAATTCCTTCATTATTAATTTGAATTCCAATTATTCCAATAAAGTTGTCCTCATTAAACACAGGAGACATAACATAAGCTCTAATTTTACCGCCTTTAATTAGTTTAAAAGTTGATATTTTTGTTTCTAATAAAGCAATCGTACTTTTAAGGATAGGTGTTAAATCGGGATTAGCTTCTAATTCAGTAAGATAATTTATCCCCAAAGTATGTTTTTGACTAGTAGAAAAAATCAAATTTCCTTCAAGGGAAATAAAAAAAAGATCATCATAATTAGATGATTCTTGTAAATATAATAAAGTGGATCTTAATTCTTTATCAACAGCAAGGTATTCTAAAGAATTTGTTTGATATTTTTGAAAAGCTTGATTAAAATTTTCCATAGAACTAAGGACACTAGGCATACGGGCTAAAGTAGTAACATCTTTTTTTACTTCTGAAAAATATTTATCAATTTGATCAACTTTGTTGTCGGAAATTTGATAAAGCTGATAAGCAAATTCTTCTTCTAAAACTTTTCGTGAACTGTCATAACTAACATAAATAGCAATAATTAAAGGAACCAAAGAAATCATCAAAAACAAAACGACAAATTTAGTTGTTAGGTTAAATCTTATTTTTTTAAAATATTTTAAAAACATATTTTATTCTTCCTTTAATTTTTTAATAACCTCTTTCTAAAAGTAATCAAATAAATCGCCCTTTTCATGTATAAAGTTATTATATTAATATTATATCAAATTAGTAATATAAGGCAATAAAAAAACAAGGATAAATCTTTAATTATCCTTGCTTTTTTAAAAATATAATATTTAATTTTCAATTACTACTTGAGCTGCAGCTAATCTAGCAATAGGTACTCGATAAGGAGAACAACTAACATAATTCATCCCTACTTTACAACAAAATTTAACACTATTTGGTTCGCCCCCATGTTCTCCACAAATACCCACTTTTAAATTTTTTCTGGTTTTTCTTCCTTTATCAATTCCTATTTTTATTAATTGACCAATTCCTTTTTGGTCTAACACTTGAAAGGGGTCATTTTTTAAAATATCTTTTTCTAAATAGATTTTAATAAATTTTCCAGCATCGTCTCTGGAAAAACCAAATCCCATTTGAGTTAAATCATTAGTCCCAAAAGAAAAGAATTCAGCGCGTTGAGCAATCTGATCAGCTATTAAAGCAGCTCGAGGAACTTCAATCATTGTTCCAATGGTATACTTTACTTTAATTTTATATTTTTTCATAACCTGTTCAGCTGTTTTCCTTGCTAATTTTTCTTGGTCAATAAATTCATTTAAATGAGACACTAAAGGAATCATGATTTCTGGCATGACCTTAATCTTTTGTTTGGTTAATTCACAAGCAGCTGAGATAATTGCCTTAATTTGCATTTCAGTGATTTCGGGATAAGTAATACCCAAACGACAACCTCGATGTCCAAGCATGGGATTAATTTCTTCTAATTCTTCTGCTTTATCCCAAATCTTTTTTTCTGATATTTTAATTTTTTTACTTAATATTTTAGCTTCTTTTTTAGTTTTTGGTAAAAATTCATGTAAAGGAGGATCTAACGTTCTAATAGTTACTGGAAATCCATCCATTGTTTTAAATAAATCTTTAAAATCTTTTTTTTGAAAAGGTAAAAGTTTATTTAAGGCTTTTATTCTCTGCTCTTTATTATCAGCCAAAATCATTTGTTGCATTATTGGTAAGCGCTTTTGAGCAAAAAACATATGTTCGGTTCGACACAAACCAATGCCTTGGGCTCCAAATCCTCTGGCTACTTTTGCGTCTTTGGGATTATCAGCGTTTGCCCGTACTTTAATTTTACGAATCTGATCAACCCATTTCATAAAATAGCTAAAATCATTGCTTAATTTGGGTTCAATAGTCTTAATTTTACCTAAAATCACCTGTCCTTTTGTTCCATTTAAAGTTAACCAATCCCCTGTTTTGATAATAAGTTTGTTTATAAAAATCTTTTTGTTTTTTTCATCTACTTTAATTGACGCACAACCAGCCACACAACATTTACCCATCCCCCTAGCTACAACAGCAGCATGACTAGTCATTCCTCCTCGAGTGGTTAAAACACCTTGAGCTACGTCCATCCCATGAATATCGTCAGGACAAGTTTCTGTTCTAACTAAAATTACCGGGCCTTTTTTGCTTTGTTTAACTGCTTCATCAGCTGTAAAAACAACTTTACCTACCCCAGCTCCTGGTGAAGCAGGTAAACCTTTGGCAATAATTTTGATTTTAGCATGAGGATTAATAATTGGATGTAATAATTGATCTATTTGTTCTGGTTTAAACCTTAAAATAGCTTGTTTTTTAGTAATTAAACCTTGTTCAACCATATCCACAGCAATTTTAATTGCCGCTTGAGCTGTTCTCTTACCTGTTCTGGTTTGAAGAATGTATAATTTATTTTTTTCAACCGTGAATTCAAAATCTTGAACATCTTTATAGTGTCTTTCTAATTTTTTAGTTAAAATATAAAGCCTTTTATACACCAAAGGCATTTCTTTTTTTAGTTCTTTAATTTGTTTAGGAGTTCTAATTCCAGCAACCACGTCTTCTCCTTGAGCATTAATTAAATATTCTCCATAAAATTTATCTTCACCTGTAGCCGGATTACGAGTAAATCCAACTCCGGTAGCACTATGGTCACCTAAATTACCAAAGACCATGGCTTGAATGTTTACAGCCGTTCCTAAATCTTCAGGAATTTTATTTAATTTTCTATAAGTTTTAGCTCGAGGAACATTCCAACTTTTAAAAACAGCATCCCTGGCCATGTTTAGTTGTTGCCAAGGATCTTGAGGAAAAGCTTTTTTTGTTTTTTCTTTAATTAGTTTTTTGTATTTAACAATAAGATTTTTTAAATCTTGTTCTGTTAATTCAGTATCAAATTCAATTTTTAGTCTTTTCTTAGTTTGAGATAAGATGTTTTCAAATAATTTTTTATCTATTCCAAGAACAACATCGCCAAACATATGAAGTAAGCGACGATATGCGTCAAAAGCCGAACGAGGATTATTTGATTGCTTGACTAAATTAGATACGTTTTTGTCGTTTATTCCTAAATTTAAGACAGTATCCATCATTCCTGGCATCGAAATCTTTGCTCCACTGCGTACAGAAACCAGTAAAGGATTATTAATATCACCAAATTTTTTACCAACACTTTTTTCTACTTTTTGAATCGCTTTTTTTATTTCTAAATCAAGTTTTTTGGGTAATTTGCCTCGATGTTGTAAAAAATATTGACAAACTTTAGTGGTAATGGTAAATCCAGGAGGGATGGGTAGTCCTAAATTAACCATTTCTGCTAAATTAGCCCCTTTTCCCCCTAAAATATCTTTCATTTCAGCTTTACCCTCAGCCTTTTTGTCTCCAAAGTAATAAACTATTTTCATTATTTTATGATATTAATTATTATTTAAATTTGAAATTTTAGCAAATTAAAATATTAATCAATCTAATTATTAATTAATTTATAAATGTTACTTATATATAATAACTAAAACCAAGTTATTTTTCTAGATTAAAACTAAGTAGTTCTTTATCTACTATCTATTCTTCCAGTACTAGCTATTCAATTACTGGTTCCTCAACTACTGGTTCATCAGTCATTGGTTCATCTGTCATTGGTTCATCAGTCATTGGTTCATCAGTCATTGGTTCATCAATCATTGGTTCATCAATCATTGGTTCATCAGTCATTGGTTCATCTGTCATTGGTTCATCAATCATTGGTTCATCAATCATTGGTTCATCAGTCATTGGTTCATCTGTTACTGGTTGTTGTGTTTCAGTTTTAACAATACAACCGCTAGTGACGATCAAAACTAAACTAAGAATTAAAATGAAGTTCAAAGTTCTTTTTTTCATAGTTTAAACTATTTATTAAATTATTTAACTTTTACTTAAATCGATTTTTTAATTTTCTTTTCTGGTTTTTTGATAATTTTTTTACTCCTTTTTCTTTCATAACTTTAGCTATTTTTCTTGATTTTTTTCTATGCATAAATATTTTAATTAGCAAAAGAAATTAGTTCAACTTCAAAAATCAAAGTTGCGTTTGGAGGAATTAAAGCACCAGCTCCTTCTTTTCCATATGCTAAACTTGAAGGAATGATTAACTTCCTTTTTTCACCTATTTTCATCCCTATAAGTCCTTGATCCCATCCCTGGATAACTTGATTGATTCCAATGGTAAAGGTAAATGGTTGACCTTGATCAAGACTAGAATCAAACTTAGTGTCATCAACTAAAGTGCCTGTATAGTGAACGCTGATCTGATCTCCTACTTTTATTTTTCTCTCTCCGATTCCTTCTTTTAAAATTTCTATTTTTAATTCCGTCATATTTTCTATTTGTTTTAATTGATATTGTTCTACAACAGGTTTTTCTGTTGTTTTACTACATCCTGTTAAAAATAAAGGGAGAAGCAAAAGAGTAACAATTAATATTATTTTTCTCATAATTATTTTTTCAATTAAATTTTATTTTTTTTAGAAAATAGCTTGTTCATCCAACCGAATAAACTAAATCCTTTTCTCTCATTCTTGACTTCTAATTCTAAATCAGTTCTGATTTCTTCCATTTTAAAAATTTCTTGTTCTAAAATTACAACATCTTCAGAATTCTCAACTTGGTTTTTAAGTTCTTTTAATTCTTTTAATTGTTCCGTATTAATTCCCAAATTCTCTTCAACTTGTTTTAATTGTCCGTAATTTGGTCCAATAAGAAACTTGGTAAATTTGCTTCGTTTTTGAGCTTCTTGAATAGCTTCCTCTGCTTGTTCTTGGATTTGATTTTGGGTTTGAGCAACTGTTCGAATTTGTTGACCAATTCCAGCATTTCTTTCAGCTACTTTTAACATTTCTTGAACAGAATTGGCAACTTGGCTGCGACGATCTATAGATCTTTCACTTCCTCTCTGTTCTGCCTTTTTTTTCATTTTTTCTGTACCTAGAGTCCCTTCTTGAATCTGTCCTTCTTTATTTACTTCACCTTCTACTAGTCCTTGTCCAGTACCTTGACCCTGTTCTTTTAATTCAGGATTTTCAATACCAGTTCCTGGCTCATGAATTCCTTTTGTTTGTCCTTGACCTTGAGTTACAACATCTTCGCCTTCGATGTCGATACTGATGGGTTTAGGTTGTACTCTCTCTGCTTCTGGTCCAGTACCTTTTTGTTCTCCTTGTTGAGCAAGAACATTTACAGGAATCACTAGAGTAAGTAAGACCAGAACAGCAATAATTTTCATTGTTTTCATTTTTTTTATTAAATTAATTAATTATTTTTTTTTATTAACCAAGAAGATGATTGAATTTTTCCTCCACCAACGCCAAAAACCATTTTAATCCCTAGCTTCTCACAAACTGGCACTTCAGGAATATTATCTAAAATCCGGTCTCCCCCTTTGGCAAAAATATCAGGCTTAATCAACTCTAGACTTTTACAAACTGTTTTATCTTTATCAATAGATAAAATAACTTCATCAACTGACTTTAAAGCTTTAACAATTTCCATTCTTTCTTTCTCCGGCATAAAAGCAACACTACCTTTTACTTTTACTTGTTCATCATTATTAACAATAACAATTAATTTTGTCCCTAATTTTCTAGCTGCCTGTATGCAGTGAAGATGACCAATGTGTAAAGGATTAAAATATCCAGAAGTAGCAACGACAATTTCTTTTTTCTTTTTAAACATTGATAAGATTTTAACAAAATTAATGATTTTAGGCAAGGAAAAATAGTCTTAAAAAACGGCTTATTTTGCTAAATAAGATTTCCTCTTTTTTTCTTCAAATTTTTCAATAGCATATCTTAACATTGTTCGAGGCATTTTTTTTATATATTTTTTTAAAAAATCTTCTTCGATTTTCTGATTTCTTTTTCCTAGTTCTCTTAACATCCAGCCAACCGCCTTATGAATTAAGTCATGATTATCATTTAATAAAAGTTCTGAAATCTTTAAAACATCATTAAATTTATTGTTTTTAATAAAAGTAAAAGTGGAAACAATAGCAATTCTTTTTTTCCAAAGATTTTTTGATCGAGCTAATTTATATAGAATATCTTTATTTCTGTTCAATAAGTAATCACCAACAATATAAGGAGCAGACATATCAACTAAATCCCAATTATTTATTCCTTGATAATTTTTTAAATAAAAATTAAAAATCTTTTCTCTCTCTTTCTCTTTTGCTATTTTATATTTACTAATTAATATCAGAAGACCGATTAAACGATATTCATGAATTTTACTTTTTAATAAATTTTCAATATTATCAAAACTAAGTTGAATATATTTATTCGCGACCTCTCTTTGTAAAGGAACTTTAATGCCTAAAAAAATATCACCTTCTCCATATTCCCCAGGACCTGTTTTAAAAAATTTTTGTAAAACTTTAGCTTGTTTAGGATCAACCAAAGAGCTTAATTCTTTTTTTAATTGAAATAATATTAATTTGGTCATCTATATCTTGAAATTTTTTTATTTACCATTTTCAAATTTTAATACAGGATAGGAATGTATATCCAAATCATATTTTAAATAAACATTTTTAACGCTTAAATTGCCCACGTCTTGACCAGTCAATCCCAATAATGACAATCCCTGATTTACTTTTTTTTCATTTGAAGATTCTATTTCCAAATAAGCCGGAACGTGTGGCCAGGTATCAATGGTAAACTCAATATCATCTAAAACAAAAAGTTTTCTTTTGTTTTCTTGGTAATAATTTTCTTTAAAATCAATTTTAGACAAGATGGTCGCGGCCTTTTTAAAATCGTCAACCTCAGTCTCTATTTCCTCTGTTTCGCTAATGGCCGTGCCAGACTTTTTCTTATAAGTAATTGTCGCTTTGTGTCCATTGTGGCGCAATCTAATCCATTCATAATTTTCTGGGTCAATGTCAAAAATCCATCTTTTCATTAAAACTTCCTGTTGTTCTTTTGCACCTAAATTAATTAATTTTTTTTCAATTTCCTCTACATTAATATCTAAAATTTTAGTTTCAAATTCTTGAGCCATAATATGAATGTTTAATAATTATTTTAAATATTTTCTATTTTTTAATTTATCAGGTAAATATTCTTGTTTTTCTTTGTAATCATGATCAGGACTATATTTATACCCTTTACCATAGTTTAAATCTTTCATTAACTGAGTTGGGGCATTGCGAATATGCAATGGGACTGGTAAATTTCCATATGTTTCTACGTCTTGTTTGGCTTGCTCATATGCTACATACAAGGCATTAGATTTTTTACATTTAGCCATATAAACCACTATTTGAGCTAAAATAACATTACATTCAGGCATCCCAATAAAATGACAAGCCTGATAAGCAGCCACGGCCTGCTCTAAAGCTTTTGAATTAGCTAACCCAATGTCTTCTGAAGCAAAACGAACCAACCTTCTAGCTACATATAAAGGATCTTCTCCTGCTTCAAGCATTCTTGCTAACCAATAAAGAGAGGCATCTGCATTAGATCCTCTCATTGATTTATGTAAAGCAGAAATAATATTATAATGTTCCTCCCCATTTTTATCATAGAAAAGATGAGACTTTTGAAAGGCTTGTTTAATTATATCAGAAGTAATTTCCAAAATCCCTTTATCTTTTTTATTCTTGGTTTTTATTCCTTTATCAGGACTGGAAAAAACAGCATATTCTAAAGCATTTAATGAGGTTCGGGCGTCACCATTGCTCATTTGAGCAATCATTTCCATTGCCCTATTATTAATCTTAATATTTAATTGACCCAGTCCTCTTTTTTTATCCTTTAAAGCAGTTTTAATAATTTTAATTAATTGATCTTTATTTAATGATTTTAATACAAAAACTCGGCAGCGAGAAAGCAAAGCACTGATTACTTCAAAACTAGGGTTTTCAGTTGTCGCTCCAATTAAAATAATTTCTCCTTTTTCTACAGAAGGCAAAAGAGCATCTTGTTGTTTTTTGTTCCAACGATGAATTTCGTCAATAAAAAGAATTGTTTTCTTGTTATTCTTCTTATTTTTATCTGCTATTTTAATAATTTCCCTTAAATCTTTTAATCCGCTGTTAACCGCGCTAATTTGATAAAAAATTGATTTTGTTGTTTTAGCTATAATAAAAGCCAGAGTGGTTTTTCCACTACCTGGCGGTCCCCAAAAAATCATGGAAGGCACTTGATCAGACTCAATCGCCTGTTTTAAAAGAGTATTTTCGCCAATAATTTCTTCTTGACCTAAAAAACCCTTTAATGACAAAGGTCTCATTCTATCAGCTAAAGGAGTACTTTGAATAGAATCTATCATATAAGAATATTAATTTTTAGTATTTTAACAAAAAATAAATAGGCACTACTAAAAATGGTAAAAAAAATACTTATACTAAATAATTACTGAAATCACAATAATAAACTAATTTGTATATTATTAATACTATTTAAAAATAGAAACAATCTATTTAACAAATTTATTGTAAAGCCAAGCTAGAATTGCCCCACAAACAAAAGCATCAATAAATCCCCAAACTGCCCCAATAATCGCTCCAATCACAGAAATTTTATACCCTAAATAAACTCGGGAAATTAGATCAATAAAAGTTTCCCCAAAGCCAAATATTCCAAGAATACCAAGCAAAAAAATACAAATTGCCCAAAAAATACCAAAAGCTAATCCTAATGCTTTGACACTTAATTTTTGCATAATTTATGTTTAATAAATTATTTATCTTTTTTTTCTTTCTTAAATTCTTTTATTAAGGATTTTGCTTTTTCTTTAACCCCTTTAAACATCTCTTCAACTTTTTCTTCTCGATTAACAGAAATTTTTTCACCTGGTTTAAGGGGAACCAAAATAACCAAAACAGCATAAAGAATTACCCCTAAACCTTGAAAAAAGACTAAAATAACAAAAATAAGTCTGATAATGTTTGAGTTCGTATTAAAATATTTACCCAAACCACCACAAACCCCAGCAATAATCCTGTCTTTTTGTGAACGATAAAGTTTTTTAGAGTTTAGTTTCATCATATTCTTAAATAAAATTAATTATTTTATCTTCTATATGTTATAAGTAAAGTTTGAAATTAGATTATATTATTATTGTATAAATAATAGAGTAATTTAATTATAACACATTTTTTAATTTTAACAAAAGAAAAACGCCGGATAAACCAGCGCTTTTCTCAATTAAACTTTAATTTGTTATTCTGTTGTATTACAATTAAATTGATGATGACGGAATTGCCCTTTTTTTAAACCCATAGGGCCAAATTTTAATTCTTCTTTAAGTTCTCTTACTTTTTCATATTCTCCTTGTTGCATCAAACTGTGAATTTTTGCCATTTGAGAAAAATTTTCTTCACTAATTTGTTTACCCATTTCCCCTACTTTTTCTTCCATAATTTGTTTCCAAGCATTATAGTCATTGTTTTTATAGATTTCACTCATGGTTTCACGTTTTTCAGTCATTTCCTGATATTTTTCAGGGGAAAAACCTTCTCCTTTGAAGCCATGTCCACCTGAACGAGCATAAACAGAACTAAGACCAGCTGTTAAGACAAGCGTTAAGGCGAGAACAGCCAAACCCACTATTTTCTTATTAGATGTCATA
>Ga0307992_1001782_pt1 | contig 12575 bp, 9 predicted proteins | sample EllFjometagen133_FD_203162 | JGI IMG/M metagenome (GOLD analysis project Ga0307992, IMG submission 203162) | Marine microbial communities from Ellis Fjord, Antarctic Ocean - #133 | ecosystem: Environmental > Aquatic > Marine > Unclassified | place: Southern Ocean | collected 2014-10-08
CTAATTGTACTGAAATCTTCAAAGGAGCCGAAAACGAATCTTCGTATTTTTTGGCTTCAAATTCGTTCTCATAGTGCGGTTTGCCAAGATTATAATCTAAAAACCAAAGCTCCAGCCACTTGCCCGTATAATCGCGCATCGGCGAAATTTCTTCAAAAAGTTCTTTAAGATCTCTTTGCCAAAATTCTTTCCAGCTTGCCTTTTGAACATCTAAAAGATATGGCAAGTCCAGTCGAACTTTGGACTTAGAAAAATCCTTTATCAACATAGTTTAATTGCCCCTACCCTTCCCACTAGAGAGTGTGGGAGCGGGCTTGGGAAAAAATGATAAATGATTAATTGTCAGTGATTATTAACACGACAAAAAATTCCCCTTTTTTCTTGAAAGAGTAAAATGTCTCTTATGCTTCTTTAGGAAAAGTATAATTTCAAAGTTAAATATCCTATTTGAATTCTATTTTACACGTTTTTAAAAACAAGTCAAGCTGTTTAGGTGACAGTTAAAAAACTAAAAATTAAAATCATCTCCTGCTTTCTTCTTTGTTCTTTGTTCTTTGTTCTTTGTTCTTTATTTTTCCTTACTCGATGTCGTCCAATGTTCCTTCTTTCTCTTCCTCTTTCTCTGGTACTTGAATTTCTTCTTTCGGCTCGCTTGTTCCAATTTTTAATCTTTGAATTCTATCTTTTACTTCTTGATTTGTAGGGTTGGCAACGATAACAATCTCTAATTGCGCTAATGCCTCGTCAGTTTTCCCTTGTTTTTCGTAAGCAACGGCTAACGAATATCTAGCGTTTGAATAACGAGGATTCAGAATCAATGCTCCTATAAATGCATTAACCGCTTTCTCTGTTTGACTATCGTTGTAATAAAGTCGCCCTAAATGAAATAAGGGTTCTGGATTGTTGGCTTTTTTTGATAAAAGCCATTCTAATTTCGCAATTGCCTCTTTTTTGTTTCCCTCTTCTTCCATCATTAATGCCCAATTTATGTTCGCTGGCGCATAATCTTCTTTTTGCGCCAATGCTTTTTCAAATTCTATCTTAGCTTCCTCTTTCTTTCCTACTAATAGATATAAATTCCCTTTGTCTGTATAAATTCTTGGATTTTTAGGCGCTAATTCAGATTCTTTTTTTAAGCTCTCAATCGCTAAATTAATAAACTGATTCTTATCTTGAGATATTGCCGCTATCGTTTGATATAAATCAGTTAAGTTTTGCCAAGAATTAACATCATTAGGAGTAATGGCGATAGCATTGTTAGCAAATAAACGGGCTGTTTCAAGATTATTCATAACATTTTCTTGACTTCCATCAGATTTTGTCTCCATTAATGCTTGCTGAGCTTTGACTAAAAATACTTTAGAAAAAACCATTTGATATCTTGCTTCCCTAGGATTCAACTTAATTGCTTGCTGAAGAATTTCTACTTTTTTATCAATGTCTGGTTCGTTCAAAGCGCTAACATATTTAGCATCAGCTAAATAAACTTTAAGCCCAAAGAAAGAAATAACTATAAAGACCAAGAATAGAACTATACAGAACGTTTCCAATACTAATGCTATCTCCACAAAATCCCTTAACTTAAATTCTTTATTTCTAACAAAGGTTTTATCCCCTTCTTCTGTCTTCAAGTTAAACCAAGCAATTATTAAAGCCAAGAAAAGCCAAAATAGAAAAGACAAAGTTAATGTTTGATAATAGAAAAACTGGATTAAAAGAAGAGAAGCAAAAACAAGAAGCAATAATTGGCTTCCACTATCCAGTTTCTTTGTTTTCTTTTTCACGAAAGTAAATCCAAATTCTTCTCTTGAAACGAGAATTTTCCAAAACAAAAATCCAATAATCGCTAAGAATGCAAGCAATCCTAAAAATCCGGTTGTAGCTAAAATTTCAGAAAATACATTACCAGAACGCTCAAAATTAATTGCCCAAAATCCTCCATTATTAAGAGTTGCTGGTCTAAATTTAGAAACATCATAATAAAAAGTGCCCAATCCGCTCCCAATTAATCCCTCTTTGAAACCACTAATTGTTGTTTTTCCAGCTATGCTCCAAGACTCCCCCTGTGTCATTATTCTTTCTGAAGCAAATCCCTGACTTTTATTTAAAACAAAATTAGGAAATGTTGTTGCCATCATCTTGAAATTCAAAACTAAAAACAAGGAGGAAATTATAATCAATGCAATCGGCAGAATTAACCTATGAACTTCTTTTTTAAGAGTCCTTTTTCTTAAAATAAAAATTACTAAAAACAATAAATTCAGAACTAAAATAATCCAAGCTGGAGTAAAGTCAGCAATGATTAATAGTATAAAAGCAAAGAATATAAAAATTCCAAGAAAAATATTGCGCCTATTCTTTCTTTTTGAAACATTTGCGAAAGGAGCTGAAGTGCCCAAAACCATCAAGACAGCCAAACTAAGCAAAACTACCAAAAACATTGCTAGGGCCTCTAAGGTTCCTCCTACTGGACTGATCCGTAGCGCTATATTTCCAACTAATGGCTCTAATGACTTAATCGTTGCTAGTTTTGCCCAAATCCCAAATAAAGCAAAATAGGCAAAAGACATTACCAGCCCACCAGACCAAAGTAAAGTTTTGATAATTCCATTTATCGTTATAACTCCTGTTTTTTTGTTCTCTATTTTTGAATCTTTGCTCTTAATTCCAAGATTATTAACAATTAAGAAATAAAACGCGCCGAATGTTAAAAGAGACACAAGCCCTGTACTGAATCTCCCATAGTATCCAAATAAACTAAAAGTCTTGCCCACCGAAAAGACAGAAGAAATTATAGCTATTGCCATAAAACCTAAAACAGCAAAATCTATAATTGAGTATCTTATGCTCACTTTTTTGTCTTTGACTATCATTTTTAATAGCCAGACGAGTGCAGAAAGCCACACCAAAAAGAACGAAAGATAGAGCTTGTTAAACTCTAAAACCTCAAAAGTAAAAGGCAGGAAAAACACTGGTAACAGAAACACCGTACCGTACATGAGAACTCGCAAAACTTTATTTAACATATTTTTATTTAATTCTTAATTTAATTATAACTTATGATTAATTAATTCTCAACCGTTAATAAGTAAATGATCAGTAATCATTAATAAATGATTATTGATAAATATTTTTCCACAAATTGCCCAGTATTTTAGCTCCCAAGCTATATTCCTTTCAAATGCCCAAAAAATAATATTCTTCCTCTTATCTTTGACTATCATCTTTAATAGCCAGACGAGTGCAGAAAGCCACACCAAAAAGAACGAAAGATAGAGCTTGTTAAACTCTAAAACCTCAAAAGTAAAAGGCAGGAAAAACACTGGTAACAGAAACACCGTACCGTACATGAGAACTCGCAAAACTTTATTTAACATATTTTTATTTAATTCTTAATTTAATTATAACTTATGATTAATTAATTCTCAACCGTTAATAAGTAAATGATCAGTAATCATTAATAAATGATTATTGATAAATATTTTTCCACAAATTGCCCAGTATTTTAGCTCCCAAGCTATATTCCTTTCAAATGCCCAAAAAATAATATTCTTCCTCTTATCTTTGACTACATAATTTTTAAGCTCAACCATATCGGATAATATATCGGATATCTTTTTTATCCTTGCTATTTCCCATCTCTCATTCCTCGTTAAAGTTATTAAAGTAAAGATTTAACTAACCCTCACGGACTCCAATCTGTCCTAATTTATGGCTTCTCATAAAACAGAAGAATCAATGCTGTGTATCTTCCTCTATTGTAAAAGGATTTATATTGTGTCTAAGTTTGCTAAGAATCTCTGGAAGCTTTTCATTTTCTGGAATCTGAGCTCGGGCTCGCTCAAAGTAATCTATGGCTTTTGAAAAATCCCCTTTTTGAGCCGAAATTTCTCCGGCGAGCATTAATGCTGGAAGATAGTTGCGATTTTGTCCTAAAATAATCCCGACCTGTGCGCGACCCTTCTCTAATTCCCCTATATTATAATAGGACTGAGATACATATTGCCTTACTAAAATTTCATTAGGATAATCTATTAAAAATTCTTCACCTAATAAAATTGTCTTTTGGTCTTGTTTTCTAAAAAAGGCTAATTCTACTAGTCCAACTCGTGCCATAAAAAATTCAGAGTTTTTTTCTAATGCTTTTTTAAGATTTTCCTCCGTGTTATTGGTGGCCTCATTTTCTTTGTCTTCATCTCCTGCCTGCCTACTTTTCTCAGCAACCAAAAACCATGCTTGAGCCGCTTTATATGGAGGGTAGGGACTACTGGGTGATAAAACCTCTGCCATTTCTACATACTCCAAGCTATGCAAAACCGCGTTTTCAAAATCAGTTACTATTTGAGCGGTCTGAAGATAAATATCAACCATCATAAATGGAAGTTGGGGGTCACGAAGCTCACTAATTACTGCCTCTCTACCAAGATTAAGGGATTCTCCCAATCTTTGAGAAATTCTTTTCTGTAAGCCCTCGTCCAATACTTCCTCTTTTGCTTTCCTATTCTGCTCTGCTATAACAACATCCCCAAAAAGCTCTTGAGCGTGAAGCATTAATGGCCTCGGATGATTAGATAAAAACCATCGCGCCTGATTATATTTCTCTATTTTTTCTGAAAAAGAAGAACTGCTTTGGGCTTTCTCTATAAATACTTCCGCTATAGCTATTCGTATTGGATAAAAAGCAAAATATCCAAGAATAATTAAAACTAAAAAACCAAGCACTATTTGGACCCAAGATTGAGAAAAGCTAAACTCTTTTGTTTTTAAAGTATCATTTCCAGCTAAAGAAGATAACCCTGCGAACCCTCCTAAAAATATAGCCCACATGCCCAAAGTAAAGGGATAAAGAAAAAATACCGCTATTAAATAAATTGAGCTACTTATGAGTATCCCTAAAAAAATATTATTGGGCTCTAAAAATTTCTTTTTAAGCTGCTTCTTTTTGGGTCTATTTTTTATCAAAAACCATCCTGAAAAACCAAAAAGGCCAAATAACCCTAAGAGTCCTGCCAGTCCGGTTTCAGCAGAAAATGTCCAAAACTCGCTCGTGCCTTGAAAAAAGGAAACATTCCCAAAAGGAGTAGCAGATACTTGGGGAGGACGATATTTTTCATATAAAAATCGGAAAGAACCCCATCCTCCTCCGAATAACACGGATCGAGTGCCTTCGTTTTTTATTGATTGAGTAACTATTTCAAAACTGGCTTCCTGTGTTAATCCTGGTTCTATTGGAATTGTAGCCCAACGCAATCGCCATTTTTCTCCTCCAATGCAAAACAAAGCAAGTAAAATGAGCAATAATAAAATAATTCTTGTTGTCTTTTTTAAATCAGAACAAGTTTTTTTGGTCTTTGGATAAAGTAAAAAATATACAAAAACTCCAAGTAATCCCAAAAATAAAGGAAAAATAATAAAACGAGTACCTATAGTTATGACTAATAGAAAATTAATTATTGCCCCACTGGGAAAAAGAATTCTTTGCCAAAGATTAGGAATTTTTGTAAATAATTTTACTTTTTTCTTTATACTCCAAAAAAGAATAATAGATATTAAGATTCCCAATCCAGCAAAAACCCCAGCTTGATTTATGTTCATTAAAAGAGGAGAGGAATTCTCTGTTCCTAAAAACAATCTGCCAAAAAAAGAAATTTTGAACAAAGACAAAAGCGCACCAGAGCTTATTAAAGTTGTGAGTCCAAAAAGACCAGCTACAAACCATTGCCATCTCTCTTTAGACCAAAAAACAGCTATTATTAAAGCCAATGAACTTAATATTAAAATTTCTCCTCCGGTTCCCCGAGGAGAAAGAGAAAAGGATTTAATTGGAGAAAAAAAAGTTCCATTGCCTATACTGGCAGATAAAAGTAATACTAAAAAACTGGCCAATCCGCAAACTAAAAGATAAATTCGCTTTATAATCACTTTTTTATTGAATATCGCCAATCCTAAAACACCTAATCCAGCGATAACACCTAAAAATCCAATAAAACCATGTTGAAAAACTAAGCTTAAATTTCGGTTTTGAAAGAAGAAAACCAAGGGCACCAGTAGAATCCCCAATCCGGCTGTTATTATTAAATTTTGAGAATATCTTAAAAGATTCATATTTTTGCTTTTTTTGTTTAAATAAATTTGATATTAATTTTTTCCGTTTTTCTATTTTTCATCTTTTTCATTTTCAAAAAAGAGTAATTTAGTGCCGGCACAAAAGAACAGCCTAATTTATCTAAATATTTTTCATATATTCCCTTCCTTAAATTAAAAGTGTAAGCATGTCTGAAGTGCCCATAATAAGAATTTATTATTGCTATAATTTTTTTAATAGTGTCAGTATCATAAAAATTCAAAGAATTTATAATTCGCAATTTATTTTTTAACCTTATTACTACTTTTCGTCGAATTAAAATATGATTTGGCTTTACGAAATAACCCAAAAAATCTATTCCCTTATTAATTGATTGATTTTTTGTTTTATCTAAATTGAGTTCCATTAAAAGTTTTTCTCTAAGAAATAAATCAATTTTTTCTTTTACAAATTTTAATTTTTCAATATCTTTGTTCAATAAAATAAAATCATCAACATAGCGAACATAATATTTACATCCCCGCTCGCCTCGCAAGTGAGCTTGCTCGCGTTGCGAGCAGATCAAATCCCTTTTTACAAACTGATCTAATTCGTTTAAATAAAGATTGGCAAAAAATTGGGAAGAATAATTACCAATGGGAAGTCCCTTATTGGGTTGAGCGTAAAACAAAGATTTTCGAGGAGGAATAAGCTTGAATAAAGCAAGATTTCCCTTAATAATATAGTTTTCAACTGGCTTATGGAAAATAATTATTTTTGCTAACCATAAAATATCTTCTTCCCAAGTTAGTGATTTGCCCTGTCTTAAACTAAGCTTCTTAAAAAGAGAATATAAAATGTTTTGGTCAATTGCCATAAAAAATCCAGAGATATCTAATTGCAGATAAAATGCTTCGCTCGTATTATTTTCCGTCACTTTTCTGATAAATTCCCTCAATCTCTTTATTGCCAAATGAGTTCCTTTCTTTTTACGACAAGAATATGTGTCAAAAATAAACTCTTTTTCTCCTGCATTTTCTATTTCGTTTATTAAAAGATGATGAACTATTCTATCCCTGAAAGATGCAGCAAAAATTTCTCTTGGCGAGGGCTCTTGAACTACAAAACAAATTGAGCGTCCAGGCCTATAAATTTTGGTTTCAAGTTCTTTTTGAAGCTTAAAAAGATTTTTTTCTAAATTCCATTCAAATTTTAAGGCGTTAATGGTTTTCCTTTTTGTTCTTCGGCAATCCAAATATGCTTGATATAATTTTTCTAAAGTAAAAATGGTTTGTTGGCTCATGATTAGCGCGCTTTATTTGAATTAGCTAAATTTGTATTACTCCATCGCAACCAGCCACCAATCATTTCCCCTGTCTCTTTAATATAATAACTTTGTATATGGATAAACTGCTTTTTGGATATTAAGTTTATCTCCTGTGCCATTCTTAATCTGATTTTCAACTTGTCAAAAACAATGCTTAATTCTAAAATTTTTGGGTGCTTCAATTTATTCGGCAAGGCATTGATTTCTAATACTAAATCCAAACATCTCCATCCTAAATTTAAAATATCCTTTCCAATGGTATATTTGTATTGTTTTGGAAAATTTCTTATTCTTTCATATAAGAACTTTATCAATTGATAAAGTTTTAGATAAATAGGAAGATGTTCAGAATTGTGCATATTATATTTAGATTATCGCGCCTCGCCTGATATTATTTTTCTTTTAAATGGAGACAATATATTCGGACGAGGCAGGCTAAAAATCAATTTCCCACGGACACAACGCACATAGTTGCTATTGGTCTTATTGTTGTTGTTCAGGTTGCCGTTGTTGAAATTCACGTTCAAAGCGTTGTCAGTATTGTTCGGATAAGTAGTAGAAGACCAGTAGTTGTTCGAAACGGTTTTTACTCCTGCACTAATCTTATCTCCGAGAATCTGACTTTACAAAGAAAGGTTCTCTGACCATTAATACTTCATATATTTATGAAGTGACAGGAATCGTGATAAATTTTTAGCCGCTCTCCTCTAAGGGCTAATTTAATTCTATAAATTAATACCTTAGAGATCTGGCGATATTTTTAAATAATTTTTAAATATTTTTTGGATAATTACAGATAAAATTCGACCAAATCCCCCGTCCGCCTCGCCTGAGCGAACTCAGGCGAGGCGGACGGGAAATTCCAAATTATCTATTTCAAAGGAATAATCATATATTATCACCCACGGACACAACGCACATAGAAGCTACTGGCCCTACCGTCGTAGTACAGGCTGCCGTCGTTGAAATACACGAGCAAAGCGTAGCCAGTATTGATCGGATAAGTAGTAGAAGACCAGTAGTAGTACGAAACGGTGCCAGGAAAAGCTGTTTGGTTGATATAAGGCGCACTCCCTGGCTCTAAACTTGTTATACTCCATAATTCTTTCGCATTGGGTAGTCGCCAATCAGTATGCCCACCATAATCCAATCCCTCGCACCGTGCCAAGGCGTTTTCCCAGGTGTATGTTGAATGCGTGCCGCCACAAGTTGCAGTTGCAGTGTCTGGTTCAGAACATAATTTCCACATTAAGCTGGTACAATTATCAGTAACTGTTCCATCTCCATTATCAGTATAACTTAACGCGCATCCCTTTTCATAATAGCCATCATCAGCATCGCCTGTATCATAACTAGTGGTTTGTCCTGTTTTGGGAACCTGATAAGAACCACCCGCATTATCATCTACATATTGTTTAGTAGCGGCTTGTGAAGCAGCCGCAGGGGTAGGAAGCCCGGTAATAGTAGTGCTTGCCGCACTATTGCTTTGAGTTAAAACATCAGAAAGGTTTTGTTTGTAATAAGTGCCTTCTTCAGAATCTAATTGGTCGGAATTGTCAATAATTCCATCATTATCAGAATCTACGGTTGTGCCAGAAGGAGACAATATCCAAGATAAAGGCAGATTAAAACGGCCAGAAGCGGAAACAGTCATTATTCCCAAACCAAGAATTAAGACAAAAACTACTAATATAATCGTATTTTTGGAAATTTTAACAGTAATATATTTTTTCATTTTTGTTTTATTGTTTTTCATAATATAAATTCCAATTTTTTAATTATTAAGGGCAATTTCCATCTACATAATCTTTGGTAGCAATATCAGAGTCACTAGTTGGGCAAGGAAGCCCTGTAATTGTAGTGCTTGACGCATTATTGCTTTGAGTCAAAACATCAGAAAGGTTTTGTTTGTAATAAGTGCCTTCTTGGGAATCTAATTGGTCAGAATTATCAATAATGCCATCGTTATCAGAATCTACGGTTGTGCCAGAAGGAGACAATATCCAAGATAAAGGCAGATTAAAACGGCCAGAAGCGGAAACTTGAAAAAAAGTTAATCCAAAAAAGATAATAATAATTATCAGAATAATCCATCCAAAACTATTTATATCTTTCAACATATTATATAAAAATTATAGATATTATCTTTTTTTACAACAAACTACTTTCCATCCCTCGGAATAATAAACTTTAGCTGGAATTAAATTTGAACTCTCGACACATAATTCCTGATTCGACTTTATCTCTTCAATTTCTTCTATAATACAATCTTCATAATCATAGGCAGTGGTCCCATAAAAAACATTATTTCGCTGTAATATAAACCTCTGAACTAAAATGCCTATCACAATAAGGATAATTATTGTTAATGTAGTTATAATAATTTTTTTAAATATATTCATAATCTTCTTCTTAAGAAATCATTAATTCTATAAAATTATTCCATGGTACAACATTCAACCTTCCATTCAGAAGTGGTTGTGGCATACCAAACGCGATTAGGCGATTCATAACTGCTTGAGCATAAATCATTGCCTCCGGCAGTAACAGTGCTGGTGGCTAAGGTTTGGATATTACAAATATCAATAGTTAATATACCTGCAGAAACACTTATAGTAGAAGTTGCAGTAAACTCTAAATTGCCAGAAAGACTTGTTGTTGCTGAACCAGAGACAGTTAATCCTCCTGAAGATATAATTAACGCATCTGCTAAAGTTAAACCGCCAGTGGCACCAAAGTCAGTTCCTGCAGCCCCGATATTGGTAATAATACTGGTAGCCATATCAAGTGTACTCGCCAAACTAAGACCGCCTGAACTATTAAAATCAGTGTCTATATTGCCAATATTTTTAATAATCATAGAACTCATATCCAACTCTCCAGATAAAGTAGTGGTGGCTAAGTTAGTTTGCCCCTGAACTACCAATGAACCAGTAGATGTAGCGTTGTCTGTTACAAGTCCACCTATGACACTCGCTCCTCCTGCGCTAACTGTAAGGCCGTTGGTGGTAATAGTTATTCCTGCCGCCTGTAAACTGCCTGAAGCCAAGACATTACCTCCTACTACTAATTTATTAGTGGCTAAAGAGGCACTACTAGTGGTAGCAATACCCATATGACCGCTGTCGTCAATTATTCCCAAAGTGTTTCCGTTGTTATCCTGCCACTCAAAGATATAATTCCCTGACTGCCCAGCCCCAGCTCTAATCTCCACTGAAGTGATGCCGGTAGAAGCGGTTTGGTCGTAAAAACGAGCAGAACCAGATACATCAAGTTTACGAGCAGGACTTGTGGTTCCTATTCCTACCATTTGTCCGGTAGTATCAATATTTAATACAGTAGCAGACCCTGCTGCATTTTGAAATTGAAAGGCCTGAGCTGAATCCGCACTTGGGCGAAACTGAATAGAACCACCTGAAGTAACATTGATATCCATATATGTGTCTCCGTCATAGCCAATTCTAAATTGGGGAGTATTTGTGCTTACAATATGTAACATCGCCCCCGGACTAGTAGTTCCAACCCCCACTCTTCCACTCTCTAATACAGTAAATACTTCTGTGCCACTTGTTTCAAAAAGGTTAAGAATGTCTGTAGTTGATGTTGATTGTATAGTTAAACGGGCACTAGATGTGGTTGTTCCGATGCCGACATTAGCATTTATAAACGAAATATCATCGGTGGCTTGATCGTCAAATATAATCCTCCCTGCCGCTGCTCCAAGTCCTATCCAGTCGTCATCTGTTACAGTAAGAGAGGTTGCTAAAGAAGGAGTAGTTAATGTCCATCCTGTAACTGCTAAACTATTATCTATAGTAGGAGATGCCCATGTGTTTCCTAATTCTCCTCCTGGAGTTGTACCAACAACTATCTCTGCACTTAGATCTCCATTGGCTGTCCCTACTAAATAGTCTACGTCTGTGGGAGCGCCACCTCCAGAAGCAACTGCCCAAGTTGGAAGTCCCCCGCTCAAAGTCAAAATATAGGCATCTGTGCTTGTGGCTAAAGTAGCCATTACTCCTGTATCAGAGAAGTATGGAATAGATCCCTTACCAGTAGCGTTCCAACTTTGTCCTGTCCCACCGTGAGTTACTCCTATATCAGTAGCTTCCCATGTACCTGTTCCTATTGTTCCTAATGTAGTAATTGTAGAAGAACCTGTTTCTGGTAAGAGAGCTATGGTTCCTAATTCAAGGGTTGCTCTTGCTGTAGAAGCATCACTATCATCTATAAGAGATATGGCAAATGCTGTTAATGATGTTGTTGAATATGTATCACTTCCTGTAAGGTAGAGCATTTGATTAGCTCCTGTGGTTAGTCCAGCTATAGAGAGAAGACCTGCATCATATGCTTGGGTGACACTTCCTGTTTTAAGGTCTGTTCCATCTACGCTGGTCCAGGAGTATGCGTGGAGATCATTGTTTACTACATAATCAATATCGTCTCCAGCATCATCATAGGTTACCGAGATTAATGTTTCTGTTCCTCCAAATATATTAGTAAAAGCAAGGTCTTGGATTTCTTCTTCTGTGTAAGTAGTATCTGCCAAGTACTCTGTGGAAGAAGCAATATATGTATCATTAATAGCAGTTCCTTCCCACACTCCTGTGCCTATGGTTCCTAGAGTAGTAATTGTTGAAGAACCTGTTTCTGGTAATAGAGCTATTGTGCCTAACTCAAGAGTTGCTCTTGCTGTAGAAGCATCACTGTCATCTATAAGAGATATGGCAAATGCTGTTAATGATGTTGTTGAATATGTATCACTTCCTGTAAGGTAGAGCATTTGATTAGCTCCTGTGGTTAGTCCAGCTATAGAGAGAAGACCTGCATCATATGCTTGGGTGACACTTCCTGTTTTAAGGTCTGTTCCATCTACGCTGGTCCAGGAGTATGCGTGGAGATCATTGTTTACTACATAATCAATATCGTCTCCAGCATCATCATAGGTTACCGAGATTAATGTTTCTGTTCCTCCAAATATATTAGTAAAAGCAAGGTCTTGGATTTCTTCTTCTGTGTAAGTAGTATCTGCCAAGTACTCTGTGGAAGAAGCAATATATGCATTAGTGATTGCATCACCTGCCCATGCAAGTCCTGTTGATGACCATCCTAAAGTATCATCTGTTAAAGTAATGCCTGTTGATGTGGCTAGGTTGGTATTATCTGAAATATCTACTGTTGTTA
>Ga0307992_1001783_pt1 | contig 12572 bp, 9 predicted proteins | sample EllFjometagen133_FD_203162 | JGI IMG/M metagenome (GOLD analysis project Ga0307992, IMG submission 203162) | Marine microbial communities from Ellis Fjord, Antarctic Ocean - #133 | ecosystem: Environmental > Aquatic > Marine > Unclassified | place: Southern Ocean | collected 2014-10-08
TCCCCCTGCTGCGCCACTTTGTGCTGATGCGTAAATTATATCCAAGTTATTCTCCTTATTATTTAGTATGAAAACTACCCTATTTTTAAATAATAAAAAACGCTCAAAGTTATCTCCACTTTAAGCGTTTTTTATTTCTCTGATGCTTAGTTTTAGATGTAACCTAACTGTTCGATCTTTAGTAAAATTTCTTGTACTAATATTTCGGGGTCTGTTCCTTCGGAATTAATCACAATTTCTGCATTCTTCGGTTCTTCATATGGATCGCTGATTCCGGTAAACTCTTTCACTAAACCCTGACGTGCTTTAGCATACAACCCTTTTACATCGCGTCTTTCGCATACTTCTAAAGATGTGCTTACAAACACTTCAATGAATCCGCCATAATGTGAGATAATTTCTCTAACAGCATCTCGATCAGCTTTGTATGGAGCAATCGGCGCACAAATTGCGATGCCAAAATTTTTGGTTATTTCACTTGCAACATAACCAATCCTTTGAATGTTTATTGAACGATGTTCTTTTGAAAAACCAAGTTCACTAGAAAGATGAGTTCGAACTACATCACCATCCAATAATGTTACTGGTCGTCTGCCATCTTCTAACAATTTCACCATCAATCCATTCGCTAAAGTCGATTTTCCCGAGCCAGAAAGACCTGTGAAAAATATTGAAAATCCTCGCTTATTTAGTGGTGGTCGTGTTGCCCTAAGTTCCTCAACTACTTCTGGATATGAAAACCATTCAGGAATCTCTATACCTTTGTCTAATCTGCGTCGTAATTCTGTACCGGATATATTTAATGTTTTTGTATCTTTTGAAATTTCATCGATCGGACGATATTCAGCTCTATCTTCCACCCATACCATCAATTTAAATGGAACCATTTTTATTCCCAGTTCGTCTTCATATTTAACTAATAAATCTTGAGCATCATATGGACCATAAAATGGATTTTCATCTTTATCATTACCCGGACCTGCGTGGTCTCTCCCAACAATTAGGAAATTACAACCATAATTTTTACGGATAATTGCGTGCCATATTGCTTCTCTAGGACCACCCATCCTCATTGCTAACGGAAGCAAACTCAACATAACAGTTCCCTTTGCATATTTTGGTAGAATTTTCTCATAACATCTAACTCTTGTATAATGATCGACATCACCGGGTTTAGTTAAACCTACAACCGGATGAATTAATATATTAGCTCCAATTTCTTTTGCTGCGCGCATGGTCAGTTCTACGTGTGCACGGTGCATTGGATTTCTAGTTTGAAATGCTACGATGTTCTCCCATCCATGTTTAGAAAATTGTTCACGCAACTCCGATGGAGTATCTCTAAGCCCTTGATAATCATAATGCTTAGGTGACATCATACCTTCTAATGTTCCACCAACATATACAGGATTAGTAAAATTTAATAGATAATTTACTGCCGGGTGCGTCTCATCAACTGTGCCAAAAACGGACTGAGCTTCTGCTTTTAAGTCCGGTTTCCAAATATCTTCAATGTGCAAAATAGCCATTGGAAATCCTTCCATATCACGCAGTACTAACTTATCGCCTTGCGAAAGTTTTTCAGAAATTTCTTTGGTTATATCAAGTGTAATTGGCATCGGCCATAAAGTACCATCAGCCAAACGCATATCTTTTACTACAGAATCATAGTCATTTTTATTTAAAAATCCCTTTAAGGGTGAAAAACCACCATTTAGAATTAATTCTAAATCGCATATTTGTCTATCTGTAACGGTCCATGATTCATAGTTAATCAATAAGCTTTTCAGTTCTTTTTGACGTTCCTCAGAAACATATAAATTACATAATTCACCACCGTGTGGTTTTATTAACGAAATTGTCATCGATTTATTATCCTATTTATTATATATTGGTTGAAATTTGGCGGGGAGTTTACCAACAAATAGTCGGTATTATACTATCTTATTAAAGGACTATACTTATTGTTGTCCCTGACTCAATTATGGAATCTTTAACAAATATTTTGCCATTATGAAAATCTTTAATAATTCTTTTAGATAAAGATAAACCTAATCCCCAACCATATTTTTTTGTACTAAATCCAGGTCTAAAAATATTTTTCCAATCTCTTTTAGAAATTCCAGTACCAAAATCAATAATATCAATGATATAATGATTATCTTCGGCTTGTAAATTAATATTTATTTTACCCGCAACATCCTTAGACGCATCAATTCCATTTTTTACAATATTCTCAATTGCCCAGCTTAACAATTTTTCATTTCCGTTAATTGTAAAATGTACTGAATCATCAAAATTAAATTGAATATCAGCTCCGGGAACTCTGCGCTGCAAATATTGCTTCACTGATTGAATTAGCTCGACTAAATCGACTTCCTCAAATTTTGGTGCAGTACCCATATCGCTAAATCGATTACTTATTTCCTGTAATCGCACTAAATCCATATCCATATCTTTCACTATTGATTTTGAACGATTTGGATTGTTCTTTAGTAATTCAACCCACCCCAATAATGCTGATACCGGCGTACCTAATTGATGTGCTGTTTCTCGAGCCATTCCTGCCCAAATATGTCGTTTCTCGCTATTCCTTATAACCGAAAATCCGATGAATCCCAATAATATAAATAAACTAACCAATCCAATTTGCAAATATGGCAGCCATTCCAATCGATTGATCAATCGTGAATCTCCAAAATGTAAATAACCGAATGTAATTGTTTCGTTTGTATCAGGATTTTTATAAATAAGCGCAATAGGATCATTTTGATGATCCATTGTTTTTTGCAATCGGAAAGCTCCTTCTTCAGATTTAATATTATCCGGTAAATTCCGCCAGGATAGAGGTTTCATTTCAGCATCAGATTGAATTAGTGGAAATTGTACTTTCTGAATGATATTTTCAAAAATGAAATTCAAACTTTCATCATTTTCGCTTGTTGCAACCCCGGCTATTATTTCAGCATATAATTGTACAATTTCCCGATTATCATCTCTTAAATCTTTTACAATCTTCTGTGTAAATAGCACAAATGCTGAAACGAGAATTATTCCAAATATAAATAATCCCGCTTTAATGTTTACTGAATATTTATACCAATTCATTCAGTTTATTATTCTTTAATATTCCAAATCCAATAATACCAATTGCTAAAATAAATGATAGAATTGAAATTAATATTCCTAAGTGGAATACAGATTTATCATACACAAATTCAATAATATGTTCGCCGGAAGGAACTTCAATTCCGCGAATTATTCCGTTGGTTTCTATTGTTTTTACAGGTTCGCCATCAAGTGTTGCTTTCCATCTTAACGGATAATGAACTTCACTAATTGCAAGAAATCCGGCATTTTCAGAAACAGTTTTCATCTTAATATGATGAATTGAAGATTCATATTCTACAACATTACCGCCGGTACCAGCGGAGATATTTTGTGCATCAGTTACATAAGCAATTTTTGTCGGATCAAATGATTCACTCAACAGATTTTGCCATAAAAGATTTTCGTCCGCTACTTCAACTTTATCGACAAACCAAGCACGCGTTAAACTATCTGAAATTTGGTAAACCCAAATCTGAATTTTACCTGAACCAGTTTGCATTTTGTCAGTAAATACTTGTTTCAAATCAGGATGATTTATCACTTGCGGACTAAGTAAATAGCGGATATTCATCATCCGCATTAACGGTAACGTACCAATATTATTTGTGTTAGATAAGAATCTATTGTAAATACCCAATTTAGCGGGATGATAACCGCCAACCGATTCAATTCCAAATGCTTGCAATCGTGATTCACCGAATAATGGGCCAATAGGATAAACGCGAAAATCGGATTCATCTTCAGTTAAAAACTTGGTTACTTTATCAGATTGGAAATATCTCTTGATTGCCTTTCTACTAACAAGTTGGGAAGCTCGCCCTGAATTTTGTTTGGGCTGCACAATTTTGTAATCGACTATCCCTATGTCAAGAAGCGCTAACGCGCCTATAATTATTATGAATACAGTCTTTTCAATTTTTCCTTTTATTAGAAGAAATATAGAACCGATTAATACCGCAACAAATAGCACCATTATCCAAGCATCTTTAATCCACATATCCAATCGTAAATTATTTATTACTTCAACAAGACGCGGGTCTTGCGTACGTGGTTGCGTAAACCCATTTGAGATAATTCCTTGCAACCAACCGCCGCCAAAAAGTAATATTAATAATATAAATCCGATAATTCCTACAATCCACCACAGCCATTTTGTAACATCTTTCCATTCTGTTTTTGTAAGTTGTTCTAATCCAAAACATGCTAATATGATGGTGTTAAATTGCACAATAATTAATATCATACTTGGTATTCGGAATTTGCTGAAGAAGGGCGCAAAATCGTAAAATAAATTATACATAAAACCAAAATGTCTGCCAAACGAAATCAACAAAGCAAGTATAGTTGTTCCTGCTAAAAACCACAGAATATTATCACGTTTTTTAACTACGGCAAATACAGCTAAAAGTAAAAAAATTATCCCCATATAATTCGGATAATCAGTAAACGGCATTTTTCCCCAATAAGTTTGTCCGCCAAAACCATACGCCGATGGTATCAAAAAAGTAAACATTTCTTTAGGATGCAACGACCAACTCGTAGCATAATCATAGCTTGCTGAGCCGGGTTGCCCAACTGATCTAATCGATTCGGAGGAATACTGTAAACTCGGCAAATATACTAAGGCAGCAATCCCTAAGGCTAAAATAATCGCACCTGCGAACAAAACACTCCCTATAATTGCATTTTTGCGGAGTTCTTTTTCTCGAAGAAATAAAATTATTTTAAATAAAAATAAAGCGCCGACCAACATCCACGTGTAATAGGCGATTTGTACGTGCGCTCGTTGGAGTTGCAATCCAAGGATTATTGCCAAAATCCCGACATCCGAGACCCGCTGTTTGTCAAATAATTTGAGCGCTGCCCAAAATGCCCACGGAATGTAGGCTGCTGTCATTGCTTGGCTACCATGACCAAAAACTTCCATTGTTACGAGGTATGGCATCAGCATAAATCCTGCGCCGCCAATTATCGTAATTAATTGCGATATCTTCAGGTAGTGTAATAAAACATATACTCCGAGTCCGGCAAATAAAAAATGTAATAGATGGATGATGATCGTTGGAATATGCAATACTTGAAAAATGTATTGTAAAAAGTACAAATTACTCGTATTGGTGAACGATTCGGCAGTCGGCATACCGCTGAATATCCATGGCTGCCATAACGGATATTCACCTATCTTCATCTGTGTTTCTTCTAAAATTATCGCAGCAGCTTTTGGATTTAGCGAATCCGGTGAGCTAAATATTTTCCCTTGAAAAATTACCGGATAGAAAATGATACACAATAATATCAATAAAATTGGAGCTACAATTAATTGTTTTTTTGACAACATATTATTTCCGAACAGTTGGTTTTATTACCTTATTTTTAAGAAATTTAATAGAAAATAGAAAATCTTTATCATCTTCATCAAATCTAAATAAAAATAAAAGGATAAAGTATATAGAAAAAACTATCAATATTGCTAAGACTAATGTCAAAATCGTATGAAACTGCATCAAATATGGTTTAATAAAATATATAATTCCAAAAGTCAATAGTCCTGCTGTGACCGGTTTTATTGACTTTATATTAAAAGGCTTGATTTTTAGAAAAATATTCGTTTCAACAACCCGTGCAATCGCGAGTATAACCATCGATGTTAATGTGGCAATTGCAGCTCCTATAATTTCATATTTTTGTATAAGAACAATATTTAAAATTATATTCAAAAAAGTCACAACAAGTGCATTATACAAATTAATTGTCTGATGACCTGATACTACTAATGCACGAGCACTTAAACCTGATATTGCAAAAAAAGATGTACCAATCGTTAAAATTATTAACACATTTGAAGATTGCAGAAAATCTGCTCCAAAGAGAAGCATAACTTTTGTAGAAAAAAGTATAATTAAAACTAAAACAGGAACAACTAAAGTCAATATCCATCTTGTTACCAATTTATAAATATGATCCATACCAGTGAAATCATTTTGAGCAAAATATTTGGTAAACATCGGTGCAAATATTCCCGCAAATGCGATTAAAATTGATTGCTGCAAACCGGCAGTTCTGACCGCTGGATGATATAATCCAACAGTCTCGGTATTCGTAAAATATCCCAACATCATAATATCCATCCAATGTAAAAGTGAACCTAATATAACTGTAAACATTATTGGTAGTGAATAATTAAGTATCCTTTTATTTAAACTGATGTTTCCGATATTGAAAATATTAACTCCGGCAACTTTCTTAAGAAAATAATTTGCAACTATGAATCCAGCAATTCCCGTTAACAAAGTTGGTAGAATTATTGCTAATTCACTTGAAAATGCAAAATACAAAAATATCATTGATACTATTAATATTGTTGGATTTAGAATGTATTCCACAAACACTTTATATTTAAGTAATTGGAATCCTTGCGTGGCAAACATCGCTATCGCCATTAAGGCGGAAAAAGGTATTGAGAAAGCGTAAACTATTAACACAATTCGCAAAAGCGATGTGCCTTCGAACACGTTTTCTGCTAACCATTTTGACAGCAAAATTTGAATTAGCATGACTATAATCGAAAATACGAACCCCATTTTCAATGTTGCACGAATGTCATTTTTTATCGATTCTCGATCTATTTCTGTGTCGCGCATGCTGATATAACGCATTATTCCGACGTCAGTACCGGCTTTGCTCAGCACACTTGCAATATTTGTGATGGCATTGCCTAACGAATAAATACCTAGATATTGTACGCCAACTAAACGCGCTAAAATAGCAGTAAATAAGTATCTCACAAACTGTCCATACCCCATTCCTGCAAACGAAATCGTAGATTCCTTTGCAATTTTTTGAGCCGGTGTAAAATTTTTGTTACTCATATTATAGTGTTTGTTGATACCCTAATTTATCAATTATATCTTCTCCTAATTCGCTAAATAGAGATTTTTGTTCCTGATTAAAAATAGTTTTCCATTCGCCAGATATACCCTTACGAACAAATTTATTATCATCACTTTCACCACGTTTACGATCAGTAATTTTATCAAAACTATTTTTTTCAATAATATTTTCAATTTTCTTTTGGCCGATTCTAAATTCTAAAAAGTAAAATATTTTTTCAAGTACTTTTTTGGGGTTATTTAATATATCCTCGTATCGAATAATTATTGACTTTTTGGGGTCACGTTTTATTAACCAATTTCTAATCCATTCTAAGGATTCTGTTTGAAATTCACCGGATTCCAATTTATAGTAAATAAATTCATTTATAGATTGTTCATGTACTCGGTCATGTGCCCAATGTCCGGGGAAATTCCTACTGTGCCAATATTCAGAAATTAACTTATCGCGCGGATCGCGTACACCAATGATGTATTTTATATCAGATTTCACTAGCAAATCAACATTTTTGGGTAATGCCCAAGTATGACCACGAATAACCGCTAATTTATTTTTGAATTCCCTAAAAATATTTGCATCTAAATCCCAACGTGAATCATCCCATTTTTCAGAAATATAAGTATTCCATTTGCTTGGAGCAAATAGATCAAATCCATCCAAATCAGCGCACATATTTGACAACCACGTAGATCCGCTTTTGGGTAGCGATGTGATAAAAATAATATTCTGTGGATAGTTTTTCCTTTTCAAATAAAAATTAATTTGATTCAGTGGCCGCTTTACGATTATGTTTTTCACCAAATATTTTATGGTATTCACCAATCCAAATCGACGATAATTTACCCCAATTCTTTTTAATCGATTTTTTAATAATTGGATCATTTCATTTCTTAACGAGTAAAATAATGAACTTTATTAATTTATAAGGAATCGAAATAATCCATGTTAATGTAATTGTAATTTTTTGAATTAAATTTGTATGCTTACCGAATAATTTTATTAACCCACTAAACTTTCGTTTAAGTTTTATAATTGAGAATTCTCCACCAACCGATGCGGAAACTTTATGCCAAATGATTGAGTTCGGTTCATATAAAATACCCTTTCCTTTTGCAATAATCCTAAGCGATAAATCCACATCTTCTCCATACATCGGAAATGAAGTATCAAATCCGCCAAATTCTGCATAATCTTCAGTCCGTATACAAAAGCAACAACCGGTTGCATAATCAGTTAATTTTGAATTATTAAATGATTCAGAATCAAATTTTCTAATACCTTCATGACAAACCAATCCAAACCATTTATTAACCTTACCGCCAGCATACCAAATTTTATTCGGTTTATCTGCGTAAAATATTTTAGGAACAGTTTGATATATCTCAGAATTTTCCATTAACGGTTTGACAAGCGGCTCAATAAAATTTGGATCGACAATTGTGTCGTTATTCAAAAATATTGCATATTCAGGATTCTTATTATTGATATGCTCAAATCCGACATTATTTCCGGCAGCATAACCAATATTATTTTCCAATTGTAGAATTTCCACATTTGGATAATTCTGTTTAGTTACCTTCACTGAATCATCGGTTGAACCGTTATCTACAACCAATACTTTAGAATTATCATATTGAATTTTTGCTAAAGATTTCAAGCAATCTAAGGTTAGTTCTTTGCCATTCCAATTCAGCATAATAATATAAACTAAAGGGTTCATTCCGATGCTAATTCCATAAAATTATTCACAAATTTTTCCCATGAAAATAACTGTTTATGAGTCTCAATCTTTTTTGAAAACTCTTCAAATTTATCTGCTTTGAAAAATTTGATAATCGCTTTTGCGAAATCCTCCGGCTGAGGTTTAACAACATAACCTACTTTGCCATTTGGTACAATTTCTGCCAACCCGCCAACATCGCTGACAATCACTGGTCGATTAAAATTATAGGCAATTTGCGTAATTCCACTTTGTGTGGCAGCACGATATGGCAATGCCACAACATCTGCTGCTGAGAAGTATTCCGCAACTTCATTATCAGGGATAAATTTTAATCTTAAATCCACTGACTTTTGTATATCTAATTTATTAATAATTTCATAATATTTTTCCGTTTTTCCGTAACATTCACCAGCTACAATTACAATAAAATCGGTGAGTTCCTGCTTGATCTGCGGAATACAATTTAGTAAAATATCCAATCCTTTATATTCGCGAATTAAGCCAAAATATAAGATAACATTTTTGGCTTTTATTCCAAGCAATTTTCTTGCCTCATTTTTGCCAATTATGTTTCCAAAAATATTATAAATCGGAAGCGGTGTTAACTTAAACTTGGCATTCGGGACCATTTTTACTAAATCCAATCTAACTGATTCTGACATTACTATAAATCGACCAATTTTATTCAAAAATATTTTTGTGAAATATTGAGAAAAATTATGCTTTTCGTGCGGAATTAGATTGTGGCAGATTGCGATTATTTTTACATCAATTTTATACTTTAGCAGTACCGAAATTTTCCGTAATGCCGGGGCAAAAAACGGCATCCAATAAGGAATTACAATAATATCAGGTTGGAATTCGATAATTGTATTTGCAGTTTTTCTCCATGTTAACGGATTGATTGAGCTTAATATTCGTTCATGTTCAAACGATCCATCCACACTATTTTTGTATTGCGTTTTGCCGGGAAATAGGAATTTTGGATACTGCGTAGAATAATTAATTACCTGTAAATCATGCGATTTATCTAATTCATTCATTAGAGCTGAGTTGAAATCGGAAATTCCGCCACGGAATGGTGGGAAAGGTCCTATAAGTGATATGCGCATCGATTTAAAATCGGATTCCGGGAATAGCTAACTTCCCAATATCTGTTTCACGCGATCTTCGCGATTCTGAGTCGTTTGAGCAACCATCTCCCCAATTAATCCAATTGAGAAAAACCATAATCCTAATACGAAAAGCATTGCACCTAATATCATCATAGCAAAATGCCTTTGGAACGGATGACCGAAAAATATCTTCAAAATAACTACATATATTTCACTAAAAAAAGATAATACGAGAAATCCCAAACCAAACAAACCAAATAAATGTAGCGGTTTTTGGGTGTATCGGTTTAAAAATAGTATAGTGATCAAATCAAAAAATCCATGAAATAGGCGTGAGCCACCGTATTTTGTTGCACCAAATTTTCTTTCATGATGTTTTACCGGTATTTCTGTTACACGAAAGTTTTTCTGAGCTGCTAATGCCGGTATATACCGATGTCGTCCTCCATAAATATCTAAAGATTTAATTACAGTTTGACGAAAAGCTTTCAGTCCACAATTCATGTCGTGTACTTTTACACCGGTCATTAATCCTGTTACAAAATTAGCAATTTTCGATGGAAAACGTTTAGTCCATGGATCTTTCCGAGTTTTCTTCCAACCGGTAACCAAATCGTAACCTTCGCCAAGCTTTGCGATTAAATTTGGTATTTCTTGCGGATCATCCTGCAAATCCGCATCCATTGTGATAACATAATCTCCTTCAGCTAATTTGAACCCTTCCGCTAATGCTGCTGATTTACCATAATTACGATGCAGTTGAATTAATTTAAAGTTTGGTTCACTGTTAACAACCGTTGTGAGTACTTCTATTGAGCCATCTGTTGAGCCATCATCAATAAAAAGTACTTCCCACTTTTCTTGTGATTTAAGTACATCTTTTAGGATACTAACTAATTCAGTTATTGATTCTTGTTCATTATAGGTTGGAATGACGACTGATATGGATTTTTTCATATTAATTAAATGGTACTTTGGTGGGAATTCCCTTTAATAATTCTTGATTCGATTCACCATAATCTCTTCCTGAAATCTTAAATTCGATTTTTATATCCGTAGAATCCAAATTAAATATAACTTTTTCTAAAACCATTCCCAATTGAGTTCCAGTTGACATAAAATTTACTATGTCTGAATCCCTTTCAAAACCTGATTCTTCATAATTAATTACATACCGAATTGGAATCTCTCCCCATAATATTTGAGCAATGTCATATGATTCAATATGTTTGAATATCGGAATTGAATTGTCAATATCAGATTCATATTGAATATTTTTCTGCATATCCCAAAGTGTAATTGCACTTGGTAGGGCTTGAACAAAAAGTACTCTCCGTCCTAAAATATCTCTAAATTGAAGAAAAGAACTATCGTTTTGTGATGTGAATGAATAATTTAGTTTCCATGGCATATCTCCCTTTGCGGACATCACGCCCTTGCCTTTACAGGAAATATACTTTTGTTTTAGTTCATGATAAGATAAATCAGAAACTTCATCAACTTCAATTTCAGGTACTTGACTACAACTGATTAGAATAAAGGTAATTACAATTTGTATAAATAATAATCTATAAATCACTTAGCTTATCAATAATTTGTTGATTTTCCGGATCAATTAATAATGCTTTTTCATAATATTCTCGAGCTTCAGACGTTTTTTTCATTTGAATTAATATATCACCCTTGTGCTCAAGTACTTCAACATTTTTATTATCGATTTCCAGTGACTGATTAATATACTTTAATGCTTTTTTTAAATCTCCCATCTTAAATAGAATCCAACCATAAGTATCTAAATATGCTGCTTGCCCCGGAGCTAATTCAATCGCCATGCGAGAATACTTTTTTGATAATTCGTATTTATCACCGCGCTCAATCAAACTATATGCATAATTATTATAAGCTTGCGCATCAGTGCTATCGCTCTGAATTAATTGCTGATATATTCCATCTGAAATAGAAAAATTATCAAGATTTTCATTAACAATTGCGAGCAGATGCAATGTATTTCTCGAATTTGGTGCAATTTGCCGTGCATTGTCAAGAAACACAGCCGCCATCTCATAATTTTTTACAATGTTAAAACTCATACCTAATAAATATTGAATAGAATATTCATCCGGAAAATCAGCAGCAACCGGAGATAAAATAGATATAGCTTTTTGATTATCATCTCGATCAAGTGCTATTAGGGCGCTGTTAATAATTCCTTGTGGGTTTTCAGGATGAGCAATTGCCATTTTATCGGCAAATAATTGAGCTTTATCATATTCCTTTTTCTCGCGATATATAGTTGACAGTAAATGTAAACCGGCAGTATTTGTGCTGTCTTCCTCTAATATATCTTGAAAAACTGCTATTGCATCATCATCTTTTCCTATTTCGCTATATAACACTCCCAATTGAATCAAATTTTCTGAAATTGGACCATCAATTTCAATAATCTGTTTTACCAATTTAACTGCTTCTTCAGGATTATTTAATTTCACATTAATATCTGCATAAGCACTTAAATAGTTTACATTTAGACTATCTATATTTAACAATTTATTATAAAATTCATCAGCTTGATTAAAATCGCCAAGGCGATGTGTTAAATCTGCTGCCAATTCTAATGCTTGAATATTCTCGCTATCTATCTCATAGACAGATTTATAATACTCAATTGCTAAATCATATTTTTTTTGAATTTTTGCCAAATCACCAAGTGCGAATAAATAATCTTCACTACC
>Ga0307992_1001785_pt1 | contig 12561 bp, 22 predicted proteins | sample EllFjometagen133_FD_203162 | JGI IMG/M metagenome (GOLD analysis project Ga0307992, IMG submission 203162) | Marine microbial communities from Ellis Fjord, Antarctic Ocean - #133 | ecosystem: Environmental > Aquatic > Marine > Unclassified | place: Southern Ocean | collected 2014-10-08
CCCTGGCGATTAGATGCTCCTTGCCGATCCCGACGCTCTCACTCCAGCCTCGTAACATCAACACCCAAAACCGATCACACGACTCCATTTCCGCGCGGCACGATCTTTTCCAGTAGTCCCAATCTATCGGCAGGTTGCACACCGTCGCGATCCCGTGACTGTGGGCGATCGGCGAGAAGACGAGTTCGCCGATCGCGATCAGTTCACCGGCGGCTTTGCAGACCGCAAGGTAGCGGTTGTTGCGGACCTTGAGCGACTGATCGCTGTAGGGTGAGGCGAGATAGATTCGTTTGGTCATGGGTTTCCTTCCGTGCTTACTGTGCCGAAACTCGGCCTGTGGTTTGTTGTGCTGTGCGCGGCGGCGCGGGGCGCCGCGGGGCGTGGCGTGGGCCCGACGGCCTCACGTTCGATGTTTCATAATGCCTAAACTAGGCCTGTGGTTTGTTGTGCTGCGCTCCGCTTTCCCAAGCTCAGCCTGGTCCTCACGTTCAATGTTTCATAATGCCGAAACTCGGCCTGTGGTTTGTTGTGCTGCGCTCAGCGCCGCTTTGCCGGGCATGGCTTGGGGCGTCCTCACGTTCGATGTTTCATAATGCCGAAACTCGGCCTGTGGTTGGTTGTGCCGTGATCGGCCCCGCGATGCTCGGCCTGGTCCTCACGTTCGATGTTTCATAATGCCGAAACTCGGCCTGTGGTTTGTTGTGCCGTGTCTGGCTGGGTCTCGTCTCGCTGGGGCCGAGAACCCTACTCCCTCAACTCCGCCGAATACTTCCCGCCGCCGAACCCGCTCCACACCTCCTGTTGTTTCACCGTCGCCTTAACGCGAATCCGCCCGACGCCCGCGCCGAAGTGATGCCCGCCGATGTTCAGCAGGTCCGTCAACCCGTCGAACGTCTTGAAATGATCTCGGTCCACCTCCAGCGTCAGGAACCCGCCCCACGTCTTCCACTTGGGCCGGATCGCCACCACGCCCACGCCGCCGTCGCTCTTGTTCTTGTTGTGGTTCACGGCCCGGCGATAGTCGATCTGCCACTCGGTGCCTTTCATCGGCTTCGGTTTCTTCGCGTCGAGCGTTTCCGGATCGTAAAGGACGAACTCCTCGTCGATGACGGTAACCGCCTGAGTCACGGCCGTCAGTGCGTTTTTGATTCCCAACATCCTGCCCCGGCATGCCGCTTTGAGGTTGTCCCAAAACGCGATTGCCGGGTGGTAGTGCTGTCCGTCCTCGTTCACATACAGTTGCTTCTCGGCCGCAATGAAGTCCTCGCTGTTGCTGCCTCGCAGTGTCTTCCGTCTCGTGGTCTTCGGCTTGCCGTCGTCCTCTTCGGGCGGCAACCACATTCCGTGCGGGTTGCTCTGAATAAGTGGCTTGATTCCTGTGATCTTCCAAGTCACGATTGCAATGTCCATGCTACGATTCTCCTTCGGTTGGGGTGTGCCCAAACAGGGCCTTTGGTTAGTTGTGTCGAGCGACGCACAGCGACGCGAGGCGTGGCAGCGTCCTCACGTTCGATGTTTCATAATGCCGAAACTCGGCCTGTGGTTTGTTGTGCTGCGCGCGGCGACGCGATGCAGGGCGTTGCCTCGCTTTGCCCTCACGTTCGATGTTTCATAATGCCGAAACTCGGCCTGTGGTTTGTTGTGCTGCGCTGCGCGTCGCTTGGCTTCGCGTGGCGGAGCCAGGCAGCGTCCTCACGTTCGATGTTTCATAATGCCGAAACTCGGCCTGTGGTTTGTTGTGCTGCGCTCGGCGCCGCTTGGCTTGGCGTTGCGAGGCAACGTCCTCACTTCACCGCAACAATTCCTTCCAGCAACTCATGCAGCTTCCGGAGTCCGATCAGCAGTTCATCGTTCTCCGTGTCCAACAGATCCGACTCGATCAGCGTGATGATCTGGCGGACGTAGAACAACTGGTTCATGCCTCCGAGCTTGCCGTTCGCCTTGACCTGCGGCCTCGTCAGCTTCCGCCCAGCCATGTGCCGAATCGTCCGTTTGATAGGCACCGTCAGCCCGGCAGACGTGGCCGACTTGCTTGCTCGCAACGAATCGACCCGGCCCACTGTCACCGAAAGAGCACCGGCTAGCACCTTGTCGGCAATCCCAAGTTTCCCGGCGAGTAGGATCGTGTGGGCCCGATCGTAGGCCGACAACGCCCGGCCGTGTCCCGCGTTCAGCCGGATCGCATCGAGCAGCATCGCCTTATCGTCGCGGTACGTTTTCTCGAGCACCTCGATTTCCGCACCCGGGCCGTCGAGTCGTCCACGGCCCTTTACGCGATGGAACCCGTCGATCACCCGCTTCGACTTCTTATCGATCAGCACGGGAGGCAGAGCGACCCCCGCCTTCATGGCTTCCATGAGCTCCGTGACGTGGTGCGAGTCGACTTGACTGCGTGGGTACAAGTCGAAGTCCAAAACCAACTCCGCAATCGGCATCCGTTTCATACGTTCTCCCTCCGTGTTAAACTTCCACCACCCGACTCGGGCGGCAACTTGTTATTCGCCTCGCGACTCCAGTTCCTTTTGCCGTGCCGCGTAGACCGGGCGAAGCACATTCCGCACCGGTTCCGACTTGCCCGCCAAGACCTTGCCGTGCCCTTGCAAGATGTCCAACGTGGCGGCAGTTGCGAAGTCGTGTGTCACCGCCTCGATAAACTGCTGTTCTTCTGGCGTCAGGCTGGCGAGTGGTTGGATCGTCACCTCCTGCGTCTTGCCTCGGCTTACGGTCACAACGAAGGTTCGCGGCGCATCCAAACCAGATAGATGGCTGATGCGGACCCCGCCGACCTTGTGGCCGCCGTACGTAGCACCGGGATCACGGTAGAGCGTCATCCGTTGGCCGATCCACTGCTCGGGATCGTTGCGGAACACTTCAACCAATATACGCAGCATTGTCTTGCATGGCTTGTATGGTTTGCGCGGCGGATTACCCTCGATCTCGATGATGGCCAGTTGCTCCGCATTGCCAGATCGCACCTTCGTAATCGTTACGGTGATGGGGCCGAGTATCAGATCGTCGGAATTGAGTTGATCGCTGCGGGGCTCGATGGCTTTCAGTAACTCTTCTCGCGTCAGATTATCACTCATCTGCAAACCTCAATTTATCCTGGGTTGCGCCGAGCGACACCAACGGATGGCGCATTTTTTGCACCTTCGATTCGATGTTCTCGATGTGTTGCAGTAGCGTCAGCAAGCAGTCCGCCATTTTCGCGTGATATTCTAAGTCCGGTTCGACCCGCAAGAGAAACGGCGTTAGCTCTGGATGAAACACATAGAAGTCACACCACGCACGGCCGGCGATAAAAAGCTGTCCCTGCACCTGCGGCTTGTATTGCGACGGGAACACACCCGCCGCATGATAGGCGATCAGCGTTTCCGGCGCAGGGCATTTGATCTCGATCAGCCCGTCGTCACCAACAAGGCCGTCAGGACTGCATCCGTAGGCATCGGTGCCGTCCGGCAGCACGAATCCCACGTCCGTAATCTCGCGGCCTGTTTGCAGCGTGTAGGCCGCCTTGGCATTCGGTTCGTGTTCCGTGCCCCATTCCATCCAAAACGTCGGTGGCGACTCGGTATAGACGCCGAGCCGTTTCGCAACGACTTTCGCGGCGTAGGCCGCCGACTGCTTGGAATAGTCGCCTCTGGCGGGCGTGATGAACTTGCCAAACTCACTGGCCGTCGGTCTGGCCCGCCATCGATCCCACTCGTCGGTTTGCTGGCGGCAGTCAATTATTCTCATGCGTCCTGCTCCTCAGCCAGCTTGCTGTCGGGCACCATCTCCTTATCCGCCAACAACACGTCGATCGAGTCAGCTGTCAACTGCATCGAGCTGCCGAACTTAGCGTGGCGGTAGTGGTAGGCAAGCTGTTCCAAGATGGCATGGGCCCGCTCCATCGTGGTGCGCTCGGCCGTATTGATCCTGCATGTCGTACTGCCGTCTTTTCGCGTGACTTTCATGTCGTCTCTCCTGAAATGGTTGTTTATTGGCGGTTTACTTGATTGTCTCCAGCCACCCGTTGTCCTCGAAAAAGACGTCAAGACCTATCAGGTCGCCGTTCAAGTGGTAGCCTCGAATCTCGAAGCCCTGACCGTAGAGATCGCCGACAAGTTTGTCGTGGCGGGCCTCCAGTTTTCGTATCTTCTCTTTAGCCGCGGCCGCGTCGAAGCCATCGGCAATCAGCTTGTCGGCTACGTTGCATTCGTGGTCGCTCATGCACATGGAGCCTCTCCTGAAATGGTTTTGGTTACATTTACTCGCTGAGTGTGTAGGCCATCCGAAACGCATCCTCGGTCGGGTCCTCGTAGTAGTCGCGAAGCAAGGAAACGGCCCGAAAGCCAATCTCTCGGAAGAACAACTGGGCGTCAAGATTTGTCTCACGTACTTCCACGAGGATGCGATTACGCCGCTGAGTCGACAGCTTGGCGATCAATTTGGCGATCATCTGGCTGGCAACGCCTCGCCGGCGATATTCGGAGCCCACGGCAAAATTCAACACATGGATCCAGTTCTTGTAGAGTTCATAGATCTTGAACCCCACAATGCGATCCTCGTGCTCGGCAACCATGCCGATACAATTTCGCTGTCGCAGGCAACGGATGAAATCTTCTTCGAGCCGGGGGAACTCGAAGCTGTCCCGCTCAATGTCCATAACGGCGCGGTAGTCTCTTTGAAGCATCCATCGAATATGGATTGATGGCCGCTCGGCACACGCCACGTCGCTCATTGATACAACTCCATTTGATTTTGCAAACTCTGCAAGCTCACCCATAGCAATTGCCGCTCGATTTCCGGCAGGTCGAGGTTTTTCAGTTCCCGTTCGACCTCTCGTAATTGTGTCATGACAACTTCGACTTGATTCACCGACGTGTCGATGTCCAGGTCACTCGGCGGGTCGACGGGTAGCTCGGGTTGGCTCATGGTTTTTCCGTGAGGTACGGACCGTTGGGTGTCGGGAAGTGTGCCTTGCCAACCGCGTCGGTAAGTATCGCGCCTGTCTCGGCGACATGACTGGCAGCGGTGATTGCGTCCACGTTGATCTTCGCACACCAACCCGTGGCGTATCGCACCGCAACAATCGACACGAGCGGCGTAAGTCGGTGTGAGTCAATCACCGTCCGCACGGCGGCGAGTTTGCGGGCCTCGTCGGCAACGGCTTGACCGTAGAGAGTCCCCCAGCCTTCGATGCTGCTCGCGACATTGCCCGGGTCTTCGCGTGGGATCGCGTCGACCTGCACGTCGAGGTGCGGCTTGCCCCCAGGCAGCGTTTGCATCAGCGCCAGGTAGTCGCCTGTTCGCTCGACCGTGTACATCGGCTTGGCGGGGACCTTGGTGAGTTCGTCACGTCGCCAGGAAGCGTGGCTAAGTGCGCCATTGCCGAACCGGACTCGATAGCGTCCAGTTTCCGCGATCCACGCTTGGCCGGCTCCATCGAACGTCACCTCGTCCCCGACTTTTAGTTCGTCGGAGTCGACGACGGTGCAACCGGTGGCTGCAGCACGCCCTCGGCGGCCGTCGATCGCCCGCCGGAGATCGCCGTCTTCGTCGGTGCCCTCTATCACCGTCGCACGAACCAGAACCTCATCGCCGACCTCTGATGTTTTGTTGTCGCTCATAACATCCTCGCTTTCTTGTTGGGTTATCGTCGTGGGCCGAGTCCGCCCGGCAGTGCGGCCAACGTTTTGTCCACGAGTGTGTGGTCCATGAGTGTGTGGTTCGCCCGCGTTTGCAACAGTCGGATCGTATCGTTTTGTTCCGCGATTACCGCATTCAGCGTGGCGACCTGTTTCAGGGCGTCGGCCAGGCAGTCGAGCGGGTCGACCGGCGGTTCGTCGGCCGGGTAGCTGTCGAGATTCACGTCGCCGGTGGCGGGACGGCTAACAAGCGTGCAAAATTGGGCCCGCGTAAATAGTATCTGTTCAGTTGCCGCCTCCTCGCAGAGCATCGCATCGTTTTGCTGGGCCAGTCGACCGGCTGGCAACGGCACGCCAGTTAGTAGGACTCGGAAGCGGCGACCCGCCAAGTCACGCCCGCTGGTGTGACTAATCATTCCGTTACCGCGGCAAAGCAGACTCCAAGAACTGTCGTGGACTGTGACAATGTCTCCGGTCTTCATTTCGTGTCTCCCTGTTAGATTTTCCAAAAAACCGCCCGGCCAGCGACTCCGCCGCCGCACCGAGCCCGTGTCATGCCGCCGTCGTGGCGGCTCCGTCTTACCCGGCGTCGTGCCGAGCGTCGTCCTTGTTAGATAGTGTCGCCCCCCCATCGCATAAACTGCACGTTGTGAAAAAGCCCCGGCCGCCGCCCGCGATCGCAAGGTGGCTACAAGCCGACCTGATTCTGGGCGGCGGCGGGGATCAGAGGCTCCGGCAGGACTCGAACCTGCGCCGATGATGCCAAGCTGTCGGTATTGCATCTCACGATCAGCCGAGCACACCTTTGACATCTGCTGTTGGAGGGCAGAGGCGATGACCACTTCGCGACGGAGCCGAAACGCACGTCGCCGTATCGACGTGCGAAGTCGCAATACGTTCCACCGTGCCACCGGTCGACTCAGCCAAAACCGCTCGCAAGCTGCCGTGGTCGGCGATTTCTTACGGTTAGTGCTGGCGGTGGCGAAGTGCCTCGGCAGGCGACCGTCAAGTCGCGGCCGACACGATGGATCAAGAGAAACAGGATTGCCAACAGCATTGGAATCATGGTGTGTCTCCCGTTGTGAGCGCATAGAAAAACCCGCGACACATTCCATTGCATCGCGGGCGTACGTTGAGCGGGCGAGAAGATCGGCCATCACGCTGCCCCCAGCGTTCGAGGTGGTCGATCGTCGCGTTGTAGTGAATCCGTTCATGGCGTCCGTCGCCTTCGTTTAGTCCGTTACGTTTCCGTTTCCGTCACACGCGGAGCGGCTGCTGTCGTCGCGATCCGTTGAGCCGCTTGTCCTCGTGGATTTCCCATCGGTCTACGGCGATTGTTCGCGGCGCGTCGATGCCGAGTCGCACACGCGACCCCTGAACCGACAGGACCGTTACGATCGCCTCCCCGGCCACAATCTTCTGCCCGATCTCTCTCGTCAGCACTAACATAATCCTGTCCTCCAAAGCGGTTGAAAAACCGCCTCCCTGCGATACGTGCGACCATGCACCTTTCCAGGGCGATCCGTCCTCATCGCGTCATATAATCCCAGAGACCATCAGCGGGCTTGGCTCTATTGTCGAGCCGCACCTGCCCTTCGTCCTCATCCATCCACACATGAGTATCCATCCAGTGCTCGGGCTCGCGGCCAAACGGCCGTGCCTTCGGGTTGTTGCACCCGGCCGCGCACATCGCCATGAGCACGGCGACCAGCACTAGCAGCGTGGCGACGTAGCCCTCGCCGAAGTCCCGCATGTCTCGCAGAAGCCATTTCATGTCCTGCCCTCCACAAATAGGCCCCGACCCGCCGAGCCATCGGGCAAGTTGCCACGCACTCGGCGGCTGGGGCGGTGAAAGAAAACGCGCGGACCTTGACTCGGCCCGTACAAAGAAAGAGAGGGCAGCGGGGCCGGAAGTAACCGGCCAGGGAGACGCTGATTCAGGGTGGCTCCCGCGAAAATCTCGCCGCTGCCCTGACTCGGAATTAGAGCCTCGGTCGCGGCAACACGTCGACCGACTGCTGTAGCGCCAGGGCTGAATCGTTGATATAGTTGCGCGTCATCGCCTCGGACGTGTGGCCTAACTGTCGGCGCGCCACGTCGATCGAGGAATGGGCCGCCGTCAGCGTGGCGGTCGTGCGACGCAGGCAATGAAACATCCGGGAGCGGTCGGTAGGCAACCCGGCCGCCGCGAGGATCGCCTTGAGGTTGATCCAGATTCGTCGCCGGTTGTACGGCCAGGGCCAGACTTGCTGGCGATCCGTGGCGTAGTGTGCGGCAACCGACGCAATCGTCTGATCGCTCAGATTGATACTCTGCTCGATGCCCGTTTTCGCTGCGTTGCCGTTGAAGATGACGCATCTCGCCGCGAGGCTTAATTCGTGGGGCGATACCGCCAACGCCGCCGACAGTCGCGCACCGGTGTCGTACAAGAAGAGCACGAGACTCGACCACCACGCCGACTTGGGAATCGCCAGCCCGCGAATCTCGCCAGACAGCGATCGGCAGGCGGCAATCATCCGCTCCAGTTCGTCGACCGGTTCCGCATAGAACTTCTGTAGTGATTTCGCGGCGTAGAGGTATTGTGCGATTGTTGTCGGCTGTAGCGTCAGCCGACCGGGAACGTAGACAGACTCGACATAGGTTGTGATTACCATGGCGACGAAGGAAAACTTTCTCCGACATCCGAACCGGCAACGTGGGCGAATCAGCAATCCCACAAAGTCCGTTGCACAAACATAGGTTACGGTTTCCCGCAAGCGCAGGGAAACACAGTCGCCGGAGGTCCATGGCGAGGCCCGTGAGAATTGGGGTGTCCGAGTCGATTGCACCCGGTTGCCCAAGAGTGGACTAAGAGGTGCGGTAGTGGGCTAGTTAGGCCCGCGTCACTTCCGGCAATTTACCATTTCGCTTGGGAATTGCAATAGCACTTTGCCGATTTTCTCAAAATAAGTTCAAGTTACGGTGACTTGGGGTTGCGAAAGTTAGGATTTCCCCGTGGTGGAGGCGAAAAACCATGCACTTCCGCCTGCTCAATTGCCCACTGCCGCCCAAACTGAACGGCTGGCAGCAGCCCGTCGCGCACGTATCGCCATACCTGGCTTGAATCGCGTCCCAGGATCTCAGACGCTTCTTGAATTGTGTAATATCCAGGTAGTGTGCTTGCCATACTCATATCCCCTTTATAAACTCTGGGTTGTAAATTGCAAGCACAAAATGGTGAGACAGGTGTAACTAAGCCACAACCGCCCGGCCCGGGGATCCTCACGGATTCCCCCACCTGCCTCATCATTTTGTCGTAAAAAATGCCGAAGAGAAGATTTGAACTTCCACCTCCCGAAGGAGACTAGGCCCTCAACCTACTGCGGTTTTTCCCCACCATCCGCGCACAAAAAAACCCCGGTTTCCCGGGGCGTGATGTCTCTCAACTTTGTCTGTCGTGCCGTGATGGTTGTGGCGATCGAGTCAGCCACAAATTCACTTGTGTCCGGACAATCGCGATTCATGGGACACAACGGTCATGCCGGCGGCGGCAGTTTGAAATCGGCCGGCAGGATCCGCCAGCCATCGGGCAGATAGCCGACAGAAATCCCACAAGTGTCCGCGATGTCTGTGATCGTGGCGAGCGACGGCGGCGAAACCACTTCGCGCTCCAGTTCTGAGATGCGGGCCTGCGAGCGGCCAACGAGCTCGGCGAATTGGCTCTGGCTCATGTGGAGGCGGTGGCGCATCTGGCGGATTATGTTGTTGGTTTTGGTCGTCATGGGGGGTATCCTATGCTGCTTGAAAACTGCGTAACACAACTGCTGCCTCGCCGTCAGCATATAACAGGTCGCATGATGACGTGCGCGGGTCGAGCCACGCCTCGCCGCCTTCATGGCCCGCATGAACGGAAGCGAGTTGCCTGGCATCGTCTGGCGTTTCTGCTCGAACGACATAGCCATCGGACGTATCGTACCACGGGTCCCATGGACATTTGCCGGGTTTTCCGTGTCGTGGATTCAGAATCCATAATTGCATCGTCTCATCTCCTTCGTGGTTGGTGCCGTATTCGGCGGGTGGTGCTAGCCGGTATATTTCGAAACAACGTCACGCACTCGCTGCCGCAGATCGCGCATGGAGGCGAACTCCCAATCCTCCGTGTACTCTGCGGCCTCCACCAGTTCATCGGCCAATTCCCCGCGTGTCGCTGTTTCGATCTGGTCGATTGTCATCATCGTCTCGTCTCCTTCGTGATTGGTGCCGTATTCGGCGGGGGTTCTAAGATCAATAATCGCTGTCGTCTGCATCCATTTCATCCGCGAGCGTCAGCCCCCGCGGCGATCGCCAGTCCTCCGGCGGCTGCTCGCCTCTTCTTGCTGCCAGGGCCGCTTGCTTTTGCGCGGCTGCGTGGCGCAGGCCCTCCACCTCTTCTTCGGTGATCGAAAACAGTCGGGTCGTCCCACCCCAGCCGCAACCGTATCCGTCGCGCGAATCGGTGATCGCAACAATTGCCGGATCAGTGATCGTGAGATCAATCGCTTCGTCTGTTTGCAGCCGTCGGCAATTCAGTTCGGGCAGCGTGCCATCGTATGGGGCAAGATCCCGGCCGATTTTTGTCTGCGTGCCGGATGCCTCCAGCCACATTACCAGATGGCCCGTCGTCGTTGTTTTCATCGTTTCGCTCTCCCGTGGTTGGTGCCGTAGGAAATTGCGCGTTTATTCTTGCGATGCAATGTAGATTTCGCGGATGCGAGCATCGAATTCGAACGACCAAACCTCGCTTCTTTCGATCCACTTTTTCGCGGATGTCTCGGCGGCGAATTCGGCGTAGGTAGCATGGATCGCGTTGATCGTTGCCGTTTTTGTGGCCTCGTCGGGGGCTCCATCACATCGCGCCAGCATTTCATCGCGATACGTGGCGATCTCCGGCAGTTCGGCGGCCATGATTGTTTTCGCTCGGTCGATGTCGTTTTTCGTTCCGGTCATCGTTTCGTTCTCCGTTTGTTAGTGTTTCCGTTTCCCTCATGTCTACTTACATTATATCGGGATTTCACGATAATTGCAATAGCAGAAACAAGGAAATCCCAATATTGCGGCTATTACGGTCTATCCCTACGCAAGGGGGGCGGGGTGTTGACTCGCGCGGCGGAAGATGATAGGACGAAAGCGAGCGCGGCGGTCGGCACGGATCGCCAGGGGCAGCGGCAGTCGCGTTCTTCTATGATGCGACACACCTATACAAGGAGAATCGACATGTCGGAAGAATCACGCAAGAAGGCACGATCGGGGGAGGCAACCGGTGGACTACTCTCGGTCGCGGGATTCGCGATCATTGTCGGCAACGTGGGCAACGGGCCGATCGGTGCCGTGTTCCTGCTGGGGGCAGCCACACTGGGGATTGGGCTGTGCATCTTTATCGCGGGATGGTTTCAGGATTGAGATACAACCCCGGACTGCCCAACCGTCGCGACGTCATCGGTGTGCTCGGCACGTCAGCCCTCGTTGCCGTCGGGTTCGGCGTCTGGCGGTTGGTGGGCTGGCTGTTCTGACTCGCCCTCTACTCGCCTCGCGTTGCGGATCGCCAGTTTGACCAACACCTTCGCCCCGAGCCGCTTGAACGGCAACCCACGAACGAGGGCACCACGCTTCTCGGCTTCCTCTTCGAGCCAATCGACGATCGTTTCGATGTTCTGCTCGCACCAATCGCAGCCGTTGCGGTCCATGGTCGCCGCGCGTTTATTGCACTTGCAGCCGAGGGTTGCTTTGATGCCGAATCCCGCCATGAGTTTCTTGAGTTCGGTCCCAGGGCCTTTGGGTTGCGGGCGTGGGTTGTCTTTGGACTTTGGGCAGTTGCGGCGGGGCGGTTTGGCGGATTGAATTGGAACGCCTTTGCGGGTGTAACGCCAGCCGCAGTCCGGGCATGTCCAGCAGCCGTTGATGAGTTCTAGCTGGCAGTCGGTCATAGGGCGGTGACTGTACATTTACCTGGATCAGGGTCATAAGCATATGGAACGTCAAGTGCAGACCAAGCATCACAATCAGGGAGAGTACCTGTCGCAAACTTTTTGATAAACATACCGGTGTGTCTCCGACCGTCTGAAACCAACACGCACAGATACTGAGAATTGTCATACTCAATCATTCGTATGTAAAGCCAGTCCCAGTCGATGCAAATAGTTGACGGCAATTCATAAAACCAAGTGCATGCCGATGTGTTGGGGTAGGTGCGGCCAAGCGGAACTGGATCACAATGCGCGGCGATATACGTGCCATTCAGATCAGAAAAGTTTAGACATGATGGCACGTCTTCAATGTCTTCAATTACAACTTGTAGTTCCAACGGTTTGACGCCCGAACAGCGGAAGCACACTCCATCACAACAACAATCCGCCCCCATCGCGACCTTCCCCTCGCTGGTAAACAGAACCTTACTGTCGTTGAATTGTACGTTTCCCATTAGGTGCAATCGTCTCCCGTATGGATGTCAACCCACGCGGCATCCTCATCACCACGCGGCATGATCGAAATGTCGCGAGTCTTCTTCTGGAACTTATTTGTGGACGTGTCGACGTTGAAATCGGTAAGCACTTCCTCGGCAACGGGCGAGACGTTGACCGCCGTATACGTCGGCGGGCTCACCTTCGTGTTGATGAGAGCGATGCCCGTACAGTTATTGTATCCCGTGAGGTTCAGTGGATTGAGAATCGATGTGATAGCCACCGCCGGATCTTCGCCGTCGTAGTAAGTGCGAGCGTCGATCGTGATGGTGCCGCCGGTCAGGAATGGGGCCGACGCCGTGAACAACAGCCACCGGGCTTGGAAGAGTGGGGTGGTGCTAGTCGGCCCAACCGCCTCCCACTGCTCTTCGGTGATGTTCCATTCGACGAAGACCGTGTCGCCAGTTGCAAAGGATAGGACATACGGGTTGTTAATTAGGTTCGCGACCGTGTAG
>Ga0307992_1001786_pt1 | contig 12560 bp, 17 predicted proteins | sample EllFjometagen133_FD_203162 | JGI IMG/M metagenome (GOLD analysis project Ga0307992, IMG submission 203162) | Marine microbial communities from Ellis Fjord, Antarctic Ocean - #133 | ecosystem: Environmental > Aquatic > Marine > Unclassified | place: Southern Ocean | collected 2014-10-08
CACCGCGTTTTACCTGAATTGTGTTTGCCATTAGAGCCTCCTAAAATGTTCCGCCGTCAACCGCAATATCCCCTACTTCCTGCAACCCTAGATCTTGCCATGCTCCATCGTTGTATTGCCGCCACCCCAAAGTACCTGATTGCGTATTCGTGCCATCGTCAAGATAGATATCTCCCTCGCCTTTATCCACCGGAGGTGCGCTCTGTGGATCCGCCGACTCAAAGAGAGTTACCAGTGATCCCATATTGAGCGGTACGCTTGGCGGCACATTGAATGCGAATGCCGGCGCTTGCCCAGTAGTGCTAGTGCCTTGGTTGTTGCGAACAATCACCCCAGATGCACTGTTGTTGATCACCATGCCAGTACTCATGCTTCTACCTCCATGATGATCACCCCAATAGCAGTATCGTTAGGGAATGTCTCCGGCGATCCATCGGGGAATGTAGCCTCAAACTCCGCGCGGTAGGACCCTGCCATTAAAGTGTCAGCTGCCACCCAGTCATAGCGCACAGCCCCCATCTCTGCCATAACAATCACTGCTAGAGCATCCACAACATCACCCATATGAAACCGCACTGTGGCACCAGTCAGATCAACAGCAACCCCTTCCTCTGTCAATGTAGTGTAAAGAGACGGCTTGGTGTCCCCTTGCTTAATGTAGAATGGCTTCATAAGCTACCTCCGCTTCACTTAACAATCGGGCCTCATAGCCGATGTAGCTTTAAACCCCATCACTTCCTTGGCACGCAATACATCCAGCCGACTCTCTTGGATCTCGCTATCCCGAGCAGGGAGATAGCGCCGCTGCCATGCTTCCCCTCCAATCGCTCGGGCTAAGCCATTGATAGACATAGAAACGCCTGTCCCGATGTTGAAGGTGCCCTCATGCTCTAGCGCTAACACGTTTGCCCGTGCGACATCCCGCACATGAATGAAGTCCCGCACCTGCTTGCCGTCACCGTAGATCGACAGTGGCTTACCTTCTTGCACAGCTTTCTCGAACGCAGGGATTACGCCATGGTCACCACGAGGACCATAGACATTGGCATAGCGCAGAATCACAAACGGGATCACATTCCGCATAACAATAATCGATGCTTCCGCACTGCTCTTCGATTGGCCATAGACCCCACATGGAGTAGGTATTTGTTTTTCTGTGGCTGGTTCAAGACATTCACCGTAGATTGCCCCGCCTGACGAGGCAAAGATGAACTCCTTAATCCCTGCGCGAATCCCTTCTTCAAGCACAATGCGTGTTCCGTCCGTGTTTATCTCCTCGGCTCCCTTGGGATCTTTTTCGCACTCGATGACATCAATCAGCGCTGCATGGTGATTCACCACATCGGGCTTGAAGTCTTTCAACACCTCACGCACGCTCTGACGATCACAGATGTCGACCTCGCACGCATCAACCACACCAGGATGCACATTGCCCCAACGCCCCGTTGAGAAGTTGTCGAGTACCACCACCTCATGGCCCGCTGCAACATACGCATCGACCACGTGCGAGCCAATAAACCCTGCACCACCAGTTACTAAGATTCGCATACCGCCTCCCGTACCTTCACTAAGTCCTCAACGGTGTTGACATTCACCGATCGTCCCATCGCTGGCCGCAGATCTACCAGCCCTGGCTTCATAAAACAGAGCGGCCGGCTGATCCACTTCATTCCCGCCGTGCGTCCCATTGCCAGCGCGTCCCAAAACTCAGGACAATGGTTGACCCGCAAGATGCCGGCATACGACACTGCTCCTTGCCTGAGAAACCGCCCGACATACGTGATCTTCTGCGCCTCTGCCATCTGTATCTGTGGGCGACCCGCCTCCGGATCATCGGTCAACGCCAGCACTTTACCCTCAGAACAATGGCGCAACTGTCGCAGGTGCTCGAACCAAGCATCTCCCGTGGTGATCACCACATCCTCGTCACGATACTTATCTGCTACCGCACACAGCGCCGTAAGTTGTCCTTCCATGCAGTAATCGATCTCAATATCTACTCGCCGCGCCACCGGAGATTGCAAGAGTCGAGCCGCCGTGGTGTAGCCGATGAGCACCGTTACCCGGTCAACCCCGATCTCGCGCAATCGCCGTACAAGATGTAATAACAGCGGTGCATCGCCAGCTTGTACCAATCCCTTCGGCGGTGGATACCCTTTCAGCCGTGTTGCCTTGCCTCCGTCTACCACCAATGCCCTCATAGTGTTCCCGTCACCCCCAAGACTCGATGCCGCACCATGGCGCTAAAGCGATCGAGCACAAATACCACCACCAAAATCATCAACAGTTCGGCCGCTACTTCCTTCGTGCGGAATAGCCGCAAGGAAATAAGCAGCGGCACACCGATCCCTCCCGCACCGACAAGCCCGAGCAGGGTCGATGTGCGGATGCAGTACTCGAAGTAGTACAAGATGTATCCGACAAGCAGATGCCCAACGCCCGGGATTAACACATACCAGATAACCTGCAGCCGATTGGCACCATCTACTTGTGCCGCCTCGATGGGCTCCGTATCTGCAGACTCAAATGCCTCCGCAAAGTATCGTCCGAGTGCCCCGATGCAGTGAAGCGCAAGCCCGAGCACCCCCGGAAATGGCCCCAAACCCACCATCGACACAAAGATGAGTGCATAGAGAAGCGAGGGGATCCCGCGCAGTGTGTTGAGGAGAAGACGAGCCCCCTGATAAAGCCACGGCCACGGAGATACGTTTCGAGCGCCCGCCAGTCCTAACACGAGCGCACCAATGGAAGCCCAGGCAATCGATACCACGGCAATCTCCACGCTCTCTCGCAGTGGACCGATCAGGCTTGGAATCTTGCTCCATGCTACCGGCCACATCCCACTTAGGTAGCGCAGAATGTTCGGGATCCCCCGAATAGCCACCGCAGGGCTCACATGGGTGTCAACCATGCAAGCCCCGACAATGACAATCAGCAATACAACCAGGAAATAGCTACGGATTGAGGTCAAGTGCGGTAGCGATCGCTCTGATCGGCGCATAGTCTTCATCTAACACCGGCGCAAATCCATACAGCTTGAACGCTTCACACGCTTCTGCCGGGACTGTCAACCACGCCATCATCAACCGTGCAACCATCTCCTCACCAAGCCCGGGTCGGATCACCACAGGATCTGTAGGGATCGGATTCGACTTGAACATGATCGTGACATCATCCTCTGCGATCACTCCAGCCTCGATTGCCTTGAGGTACCGGAACTCGTTGGTACAGGCAATGTCTACCATCCCATTAACCAACGCGCTTATCGCCGCTGCATGAGAGCCGGCAAAGTAGATCTCGCTAAAGGTGTCATCCGTAGCCCCAAGATCGAACAGTAACGTCTTCGGGACAAGCGAGCCACTCGTCGATGTTGGTGACACGTAAGCTATGCTGTGCCCCTGTAGATCTTCCGCCGTCACCGTTCCTTGCGCCCACGCGCTGTCCGATGAGGCCAAGATTAACGTGTAGTAAAAGGGCTCGCCTGTGTTACTCTTGATGTCACGCGCTATCGGTATCGCCCCAAGCAGGATCCGCGCCTGCACGTACTGGAACGGTCCCAGCCGCGCCATATCCGCATACCCAAACTGCATTGCCTGAATCACAGCCGCGTAATCCGTGACTGTCATGTACTCGATCTCTATGCCCACAGTAGCCGCCACGTAGTCGAGGATCGGTTGAAACTTCACCAAGTCCTCGTCCCCTGCACCTGACGGCACGTTGACAAACACTAGCTTATCAGCCGCCCGGCCTACATACACAGCGAAGACCACACAGACTATCAGCACCGCCACTACCAGTAAACCCTTCCAGATGCTCTTACTCTTGCTTTTCTCACTCATTGTTTCCTGCCCCCTTTACTTAGTTATTTACTCTCATAGATTCGCCAATCGTCAACCGAGAATACGTCGATGCGCTCACCCCCTTGTGTGGGATCCGGGAAGCAATCCCCAACCTTCTTCCACTTATGAGCACAATAGACATCCAGTGGGAATGGGGCCGGTAGCTCGATCCCCAAGAACTTCGCAGGGTGCAGATCCTCGAACAGATACGCGGGAAGGACATGGGGTGTCGGCCCACAGGTAACCCAAAACCGTTTGTGCCCTCTCAAATAGAGCCAATAACAATCAAACGGCACACCGCGCTTGAAGTACCGGATGACCGTTCCAACATCATTCTGGCGGAAGAAGTAACCACGGGTGAATCCCGCTGCGTCGAATGCTTTAATGAAGTCCTTCACCGGGCATGTTTCAGCAGCTACCGCAAAGTCGATGTCGTTATCACCGGGAAGGACTGCACCGCCCGCCAGCTTATCCCGCCCGTAGTAGGCAGAGAGAGCTGTTCCCGCGTGAATACACCACTTTGTCTCGGGTAACCTCGTTGCCATGCACTCCTTGATGTCCTTCAGTGTCGCCTGGACAGCCTCGGTGTCTTTCATCTTCTCTATGCAATCATTCTGTGTAACCATGTCTACAGATTCCCCATCATCCGCAGCGCCACCCTTTCCCAGGTATGCACGCGGGCATCAATCGCTATCTGATACCGATCAGTCGGCTCGTTGAGGATCTTGATTAGATCCCCTTCAGTCTTCCACACCTTGTGCGGAATGAGTCCGTGCATTGTCTTGCGGTAGTTCGTCTCATGGACCACAACAAGTGCTCCGGCGTAAGCAGCATCGATGCGAGTCAGATCAAGCGCACCATTGCGGATGTCGAGGTAAAACTTGGCATGGTTGAAGACGCAGGGAAGCTGGGTGTAAGGAATATACCGCCCTACACCTTCCCACTTAGTGATATCGCCAACCTTCTCTGCCGGCTGTCCAGTTCGATCGCCACCATTGACAATGCTATGAGTAACCCAAGGCGCAGTAAACGATAGAGCAGCAACTCCGCCTAAGATGTTCGCATTGTGCTGAATAATGCTCCATGCCTCACCCGATGTTCGTAGCGCAAGGGGATCGGGATACTGAACAAGCGCACCCACCCAACCTAGATCTTCTCGTTCTAGGCTCGGATGGAACATCTCATCAGACCCAAACCCAGCATGCACAAACTTCGAGTGCTTCTCACGAAACCCCTCATCCTCATGCCCCCAGTCCTCGCCGGTGAAGACCATGTCGAATTCCTTACCAAAACCAACCATCGGCGAATCAAGGTACAGGCAGAGCTTGCCGTCCACCATCTTCCGTAAGGCTTCCCGGTATTCAGCATCCTGATTCACAGCCTTACGCGCCAGCTCAGCAACAACAATTGCATGCTCCATCACCGGAAGCGCATACTTGCGACCGGGTGTCGAGGCATCCCACACAACAGGCTGAGCGTCTATACCGAGCCCCTGGAATGCCTGCACAAGCTCGTAGGTAACCACCGCCTGCCATCCCTTAGCGCCCTCTCGGGTTGACGGTGGCCACGCTTGACACAATATGCCAATCATTCTGCACCTCCTTTTATGAAGTCAATCAAATCACCAACAACCACGGGCCACAACCGCTGTTGTGCACGCAGCAAGATGCTCCCACCCATAAAGGCACACCCTTGAGGATGATCCCGCAAGTAGCATAAAGCTGCCTGGATGTGCACTACACCTTGATCCACGATAAACCCCGTCTGATAATCATCGACTAACTCGGGGACAATCCCCACCGGCACGGAGACAACAGGCACACCACACGCCGCCGACTCAAGCACTGGCGTGGGAAGTCCTTCGTGATCGCTTGTGCAGAGGTAGACATCAATCGAGCGATAGAAATCACCCATCTGATCATGTGGCCGCACAACATCCCCGCGGGTGCGCTGCCAGTCTACAGCACATAGTTCCATCCCCGCACAATCCGTTGCCGCCGTGACCAAGTCGAATCGCTTGTACGGCTTCTCGGAATTGCCTACCCATCCAACACGCAGCGGACCTGCCGCTCGTTCTTCTGTGGATGGATAGAAGATGTCCGGATCCACACCTATTCGCAAGAACTGCACATCCGGCTTCACAAGTCGCCAAACATCGGCTAAAAACGTCGAAACTACACCAAAGCGACGCCCCTGCATCCCGGCCCGGAAAAGCCCGGGATCATAGCTAGACACCTCCGGGATCTCTCCTGGAGGCAATCCTGTGCCTAATGGCCCCATGTGCGCCATCGTGATGTAGTCTCGGTATCCCTCACGGAACAAGAAGTTCGCCTGGAAGAGCGAGAACGGGAATATGAGATCGTACTTGGCTAAATCTCTAATCTTCTGTCGATCGCGCCGTAGCTCGACCTCATAGAAGACATCGATTTGTAGCTCCGGATCTGGATTGTACTTGATGATTCCCTGCAAGATGTTGTCAAACGCCCACCCACGCACATCAGCTATCACCGCTACTCTCATGTCTCGTCTCCTTTTCCCCGTCAAGCAAAGTTATTACGCGTGACTATCAATCATCCAAAACCACCGTCTTGTCAACCACAAGCAGCCCTTCCCTTAGAATCGCCCGTATAATGCCTTCCAACGCCGTATCTTGCTCTGGAAGGATCAGCCACAACGCACCCGCAATCTGACAGTACTTCACATAGGCATCAGCTATCGCTATATCCGCTACGTTTCCCGGTTTTATTGCATGCCCACATCGTGCCAATGCTGCCCGAAGCCGTTGCGCGTCCTCGGGAAATTCAAGCACGTACTCATCACCATAATGTTCATCTTCTACTTTCTTCATTATCACGCCCAACCCTTAACCCAAGCCATAGAACACCCGCCAGAGGTGGTCCTCAAAGTGCAGCGTCCGGGCAATGCCCTGTATCGTCGCCAGCGTTGGATTGGCTCGTCCTTGCTCCACCGCAATGAGTGTCTCACGAGAGATCCCCGCCTGCTTCGCCACCTCTAGTAGCGTGGCCCCGCGATCCTTGCGCAGCGCACGAACAACTTGACCAAGCTTCTCACTTAGCTCCATCAGTCTCCTCGAAAAGCTTCTCCATCAAGCTCTTTCGCTGCTCCCCTTCAGTTGTGGCCTTAAGCAGCGTGGTGATGCTCTCAGAATCAATCACTCCAAGATCACTAAGCGTAGTAAACGCCTCCGCGAGCGCCTTGAGTGCCTGCGCTTCCTTGTACGTAATCTCTGCGTGCTTTGCGTCGGCCTCCATCTCTTCCAGACGTGTCGGGGTCTCCGGAGAGTTGAAGACAATGGTGAACTCATCATCCGCCTTGCCGCTCTTCAATGACTCAGTGGCCAGGGCAAGCTGAACGAGGTACCGGATCTGCTTGCGCATGTACGTCTCTTGACGACTGGACACGAACTCGTAGTAGCGCCGCAAATCGCTCTGTCCGCTGGCCAGTGCCCCTGCCTGTGCACCGAGAAGGCGCGAGCGGTTGATGCGCGTGGCCGCGGCCGCCAGGTCCCACACAAAGTCAACGAACCACGCGAGGGACCCAGGACTGTTGGAGACCGTGCTAACTTTCTCATCGCTGCCAACCAAAAGCATCGACAAGCTGTTGATCTTGCCCTCCATGTCAGTCATCAACTGCTCGCGCTCGGTAAGATCGTTTGTCAGCCCATCGGACTGGATCACCCGCGTCGCAAGGTTGTAGGCGAGCTGCCCGAGGCTCCACACGGTATTCTCGACTACCTGAATGACAGACCAGATAGGCACGAACAAGGACAATCCAAACGCAGACTTCACGCGCGGCTGCGTCTGAAAGTGGAGCGCACGCGAGGCAGACATCTCTATCTCGTCACTGCCACTCTTGACCTTGTACGACGCCTCTTGCCCGTAAGTATCAAGCTGCCTATCCGTCTCATAAGTGATCGCCTTAAACCGATCGTCGCGTGGTATGCGCTCGAAGTAGACAATCTCTTTGACCTCTTTGGCGATGTCCTTGATCGGCTGTGTCGGATCGGCCGTTCCCTTCTTACCCTTAGCGCGGATACCGATGCCAATCAGTCCATCGCCATACACCGTGTCATCCCACAACGCATCCTGTAGGAAATCCTTTATCCCAAGATTGTCGAGATAGTCGATAACCGCCTTGGAGCGTTCCTTGTCCTCATCGATAAACTGCACCTCGAATCCGTTCTTGACAGGATCCTCGCTCATCACGCCGGCGATATGCCGACAAAACCAGATTCCCTCCGCCATGTTCGTGAGCTGCTCCGGCGTGAACTCAGTTACGGCCAGCGGTTTCTGGCGCGCCAGCGGGTCTAAGGTGCTGCTCATCTGCGACCCGCCTGGATCGCTTATCCCCGCATCAGTCCGTGCTTCAGCCTGTGCTTCAGCCTGTTTCTTTAATGATTCAATGCCCATCTGTTTCCTGCCCCCTAACTATGTAGAAACGTTTCTACAATCACGGTCTACCGTGTAATCTATTTAACAACTAGTCATGTGGTCCGTAGACGCTCATGAACCCGCCCTTCTTGATACCGATCATCAGCTCGGTAGCAGCCCACACCAACCAATCCAACCGATCGTCGTGCTCTAAGTCTTCTACTGGCGTGGTCAATTGGTCCTCTAACTCTGGGAATATCCCTACATGGTAGGCACGATGTTGCTCATAGATCGCAGAAATAGGCTCAGCTCTTTTCTTCTTACCGCGTGTGGCGGTGACCGCCTTGAACGGAAGGTTCTCATCAACCTGATGAACCGTGTTGCCTACCATCTCCCCACCATTATTTACCTCGCCAACGATCAGGTCCGCTTTCCATCGCAAGTACCCATTAACAGCCTGGTTCGCCCACCCTTTTGGGGAGAATCTACCACTTAGGTCCTCTAGCACATAGAGCTGATTTCCAGCTCTACCCGCAACACCAATACCAGCCTCATCCGCCGTTTCATCGTGCTTTTTGGGTGGATCAATTGCCACCACAATACGATCCATCTTGGGGGCATCTTCTGGAGTGCAACGCAAGATGTCATCATAGTTCCACAACGCCCCTTCGTTAGCGTCAAGCCATAAGCCATGTAGGAACCGATCACGCTTGCGCTTTGATAAGCTCTTAAGCTCCTCGATATACTCCTCTCCGATGTTCTCTAGGTTGTCAATCGGATTCATAAGCATCGACGCATATCGTTCCAGATTTAGCAGCGGAATCTTATCCTTGGGGTCCTTCCCCTCAATGAACATGCGATAAGCCCAGTGCTGCTTGTGTGGCGGGTTGCAATCGTAATAGCATCGATTCACAAGACCCGACTTCTCTGCCAATCTCGACCGCGCTGTTTCGATCGAGCCGTAGGTGAACTGCGAGCACTCATTGAAGAAGATGGTTGCGTACTCCGTCCCGAGCACCTTCTCTGTCCGCTTTTTGTCGTCAAGGCCACCTAGCCAGATCTCAGAGCCGTTTGGGAACGCGATAAAGTAGTCGCTTCGATTCCACTCCACATTAAGATCGGGCCAACACATACGTAGAACCTTGGGGAGGGTGTCATGCCAGACAGAAGTTTTGACGTGGTTGAAGTGGATCCGGAGAATCAAATGCCGCGACTTGTGCTTGAGAGCTCGCACAATCATCGCGTATATAAGAAGAAAGGTCTTTCCTGATCGACCGCCACCGTAAAGCAAAACATGCCGAGCAGTACCTTGAAGAAGAGATATCGCCTCATGCTGCTTGACGGTTTTCTTATAGCCCTGCATCTTCTCTGTCAAAGTGAAGATTCACCTCGCCAGTATTCTCTATCTCGCGCTTGTCCTTCCATCCGTTATTGTTCTTGAGATCGAAGATACGTCCTGGGCCATACCCATCACCGTCTAACAAGTGAGTCACTTTATCGGCTTCAATACGCGCACGCGCCTTTTTAAGGGTGCCAATAAACTCCTCGCGTGTTTCGTATAACTCAAGCCCCTGTACCGTAAGATCGAGGAAGACGGCAAGCCCCTGTACCGTATATGTCTCAGGCATCGGCACCTTAATCAACGCCTTTCCCGTACCCTTGGTTACTACCCGTGAAACTACCCGCGCATCACACTTAACGAAGTACCCCTCAATCCCCTCTTCCATCTGTGCCACAGTCTTGAACTTGCGTGGTCGACCCCCGGGATGTTTGCCTTGAGTCCCTTTCTTAGCACTGCTTATTAACAACAAGTGATTGCGCGCATGACGGATTACCGCTTGATGAGACAGTCCGTAACGAGTCGCTATGGTCCGCTTGGCATCACCCCTGCGAAGAGCCCGGTCTATCGCTTCATGCTTGGGGTGTGTGCAAACAGTGCATTTGCGTGGCATTCCGTTATTCCGGTTCCGCTATCGTTTCAAGCCCAAGCTGACGACTATTCATCGTCATCGCCCCCTCTCCACCAAGGCACACTCACCCCTATCAACACCAGCAACACCAGCAAGATCACCAGAGCGGGGTAGTGCATGCACTCAGTCCGCCTGTGGGTCATCAAAAAACGCATCAATCCGCGCCCGGTTGATTAACTTGCGCTGTATATCTAACCGTCGTTCCTGCAAGGCCATGCGTAATGGATTGACGATCATGCCGTGCTTGGATCCACACTCAGTGCAGATGTAGAGACCTCGCTTAGACCACCAGGAGATGTGCCCGCACTCGGTGCAGCGCACCTCTACAAACTTAGTCTTCTGCTGAGGCGTGGTCTTCTTCGAGATTACTAGCATCTTGTTCCTCCTCGGCGAGGCCAAATGTTACAACCACGCATCCATGACTTTATGCCTCCATTCACCCATATGCTATGCCAATTCACCATATAGAATCTGTGCGAGAATCTGAAACTACCCCACCAATTCTTTAGCGTTCGCACCTTCTTGCATTCTGCCCTTTTGACCCATCCACTATCGCCATTTTTAAGCCCACTAAGCCGCCAAGACTTGCGTCTGACACCATCAGCTACGCGGTATTGATGCCCCTCATACCACACTTCGTCTCCTAGATTGATCTGCCGTATATGCCGCAAAGCCAACCACACAATGTAGATCCTCCAGTAAACGCTTCTTAACCTGTTTAGAACTGTCGGCTTACACATCTGCAACACCTCCATTGCTCTCTTCCTCAGCTCGCTCTAGGGTCTCTTCTAGCGCAAGAAGCTCACGCACTTCATCGGGCACCGTGTCCTGCTTGACCATCCGACCCTTGTGGCGATACAAGCCGCGCTTATCACAACTCCAATCTCTTAGATCTATCTCAACCTTGGCTGCATCGTGTGGCTTCTCTGCCTGTGGGGGATCGCCAAGCAACGCGGGAAGGATCGTGAGGTTTTGAAGGTCGACATAGGACAACACATCGTCCAATGTCCACGCATTGAGTACCGGCAGTATCTTGATCTTCGAACGCTTGAATGCCGACACAAGCTCTTTGGACAGCTCGCCGCCCACCGCTGTTACCAAGATTCGCCATCCACTCGCCTGTGCGTCGTCAATCGCTGGCCCCTCTAGAGGGTCAAGCCCATAGAAGGCGCGTATCTGCTCGCGGTAAGCGTCAAAGCCCTCTACGGGTTCTTGTGCTAACCGCGGGAAGAATGGCTCCACCGAGAACCGCCCCCGGAAGTAACCCCTCACAAGATCGAGCAACACAAGACTCACGGGCGTGCCGGTGAAGGCCACCCCCACCTCAAACGGTATGTACTCCTGCAACAGCGCCGAGAACTCCTCTTGGAATTGTTGGATCAGCGTGATGCGCCGCTCCTCTGATATCATCGTAAACTCTGGTAATCCTCCCATTTGTTTCCCCTCCCCTTTTACATGTGACATCTCAATATGTGGTGTCCGAGCACCCGCCGCAATCGCCAGTGCGCGTAACACCCGCGGGTAATGCTGTAACACCCGCGGTACAGTCTCTCGAATCAGCTTTCGCGCTTGCGCAAGATCCGCACAGTGCAGCTTCTCCGCTAACTCAGTCAGTTGCTTATCGTCATACGTCTCCACCAACGCCGCAAAGATATCGGTCAATAGCCACTGCTCTACCTTGATCTCACGGCCACGTAGTGCCTCTTCAAGCATCACCTGGCCAAGCTCTTGATCAAAAAGCTCATCCATGATTGTCACGCCACCATTTACCGCACATCACAACACTAGCTCCAACTGCTTAGGCTGATGGCACCAGTGGGCTAACCGTGCCTCCGCTATCTCGCAGTAATCTCGCTCCATCTCGATACCCACAATCTCTTCCCATCCCGCTAAGTGTGCGCCGATCATCTCTGAACCTGAGCCGGCAAAGGGGACAAGGATTCTGCGCGGTGCGTATTCGTCTGGCGGTAAGAGAAGCGTTGCAAGCCAGCGGGTTAGGTCGATGGGTTTGCAACAGGGGTGAGAATTGCGGACTTGTGGCCTCTTATATGGATCTTGCCAGTTAGCACGATTCCCACCGCCATACCGCCGGCCACTTGCGTTAGCATGCCCACCCTCTTGTTCTGCCAGTGCCTCAAGCCCCGCGTCCCTCTCCTTCCTCGACGCCTTTGCCTGGTAGAGAACCGGATCGGCTTCGTCAAGCTGGCGGTTTACGTTGAAGAAGAAACGGGAGGCTATGCCCTCACTGGCTTGGAATACATTGATGTTCGCCTTATTGAAGTGTCCATATACCTGGTTTTTCTTCTCTGTTGCCAGCTCTCCGGTATGCGCCCCGCTTGTTAAATGTCCGCTTTGCTTCC